>JACCDH010700361.1_pt1 | contig 100386 bp, 82 predicted proteins | sample 7442481 | NCBI WGS metagenome assembly JACCDH01 (sample SAMN15323433, study PRJNA562643) | freshwater metagenome | isolation source: river surface water | place: USA:Blue River Watershed | collected 2017-08-15 | reverse complement strand
TGCTACTACCGGTAAAAAGGGTAAAAAAGCTGAACCTGAACCAGAACCAGTTGTTGAAACCAAAACTGCTACTACCGGTAAAAAGGGTAAAAAAGCTGAACCTGAACCAGAACCAGTTGTTGAAACTAAAACTTCTAGTGCAAGTTCAAAGAAAACAACTAAAAAGGAAGCTAAAAAGGAAGAATCCGATTCTGAGCCTGAAGAAATTCCTAAACCTGCAACTAAATCCAAAGCTAAAGGTACCAAAGCAAAGGCTGCAGATGTAGAGTCTGATTCTGAATCAGAAGCCGAACCTGTTGCTAAACCTGCAACCAAAGTTACAAAAGGTAAGAAACAAATTGAAACCAAAGATTCAATGTCTGAACTTGAAGAACTACTAAATGAAAAGAAACAAGAATGGGCAAATATTACTGCTCAAATTCATGCAATTACTCAAGAACGCGAACGTCTAGAGTTTGAACAAAAGAAACTTGTCAAAGAACTTACTGAGCTTATGAACAAACTTAAGAAAGATACTGATAATGAAGGATTTACTCTTGAGAGTCCTACTAACAAAACTGGTGCTAAACCTGCATCAAAATCCTTGAAGAAAGAAATTATTGCAATGGATGCAGAATCTGATTCTGATTCTGAAACTTCTGATGATGATTCCGATTCTGATGATGGAAAACTTAAATCTAAAAAACCCAAATCAGTAAAACCTGTAGTTAAAACAACTAAAGGTCCTGTTAGTGGCTTGAAATTAAGCAAACCTGGTGATTCCGATTCCGACTCAGAATCCGACGAAGACTCAGATTAAAAACTAACATTTATTTTATTTAATTAAAAATATATAATATATTATAACATAAAAATGAGTGATATTTCAAATGACTTTATTAAAAGAATTGACAATATCAGACCAGTTTTTTTTCATTGGTTAGATGGATTTATTAAAAAAGACATTGGTAACAGAACTGATAAAACATTTCAATTTATATTAGAAAAAATTGGTCCATTGTGTACATATAAAGATATTACAATTGCATGTCCATTTAGTGCAGATATAAAATCCGATTCTAACCCTGAATTTTATTTAACAAGTTATGATTGGTTTAAATTTCAAAATTTAAAAACAAATGAACTAACTTTTATAAGATTAAACCCGGAAAATCAAAAAATAATTATATCAAATCGTTTTAAAGAAGATAAATTTAACCCAGTAGTTACAGTTTCTGATAGTAGTTACTATGATTTTTCCGATGCAACAATGAAATTATCAGATTTATTTAAATATTGTATTTTTCAGTGTAGCGATGAGTTACATGGAATTTCCCTGTTAACATTTATAAAACAAAATCAAATGTTTTTAAGTGTGGTAAATTCAGGTGAAGGCATAAATAAAATATTTGATCCAATTGAAATTAATCAAATTCCATGTTGTTCTCCACATTTTTCTTATTTGATTTGTGATGATATGTCAAATCCAACTAAATTAGAATCGGCACTTAAAAGTATCATGGCAGCACTGGAATTTAATTCATTATATGATGAACTACAACTTATTCAAAATGAACAAATAATTGACGATGAAGACAAATATGTTATTGATTATAAAACTAATCAACTTACCGTATTAAAGCGTTTGGAATTTGTGTTAGCCAATGCAACTGGAGCTTCCAATATTAATTTTGGTTCTGGTACTTTATTTGATTTTGCACAAATAACACCAAAAAGTTTTTTTTATAAAGATATAAATCTTGATGAATTTGTAACAAATCAAGATTCTATAAAATTAACAGAACCAAATTTAACACCAACTGCAACACCAGAATATTTAGTGTTGGATCATAAATATGAATTTGCAACAACGCTTTATATTATGTATTGTAATTTTTTTAAAGATATAAGTACTAAGCTAACAATACCCCGAGAAATAGTCCCAGAAATTACCTTTAATGTGGACGAAATAAGAGAACCAAATACCTTGTCCAAATTAGTTTTGGAAAAAATGGTTTTTCAAATTTTTGGTTTGGAACTATATATTATTCCACAACAAAGTGGAAGTTGTTCATGGTATTCAATGTATTGGCCATTGTTAATGTATAATATTTATTATGAACCAAATATTACCAAATACAAAAACTTTGTAAAAGATATTAATAGCACATTTAAAAGAATAATTGAAAATTTATTTTCTGTTGAAACATTTAATAGCTTATTTTCAAAAACAGAATCTAATTTGTGGCAAATGTATTATAATGGTTTTTGTAATATTGGTTTGTTAAAAAGAGAAAATCTTGAACAATATTCGGATTTTTTATTTAATGGTAAATTTAAAATTAGTTTGGAAAATTTATCACCGGATAATTCAAGTTCAGAAATTAAAGACATATCAAATCTATCGGTTAGATTGTATTCATCCCAACTTGTAAATATTAACAAGGAGTTTATTGGAGAACTTAAAAAAATAGAACTAGATAATTTGTCAAATTTTGGAAAAGTATTTATTGAACTAACCTATAAATTAGCACAAGATTTAAATGTAACCGAAAGTTCACAATCTAATACAATAGTTCTTTTTTATAATTTTTTATTTAATGAACTTGAAGCTAATCAAATCCCGGCAAATAAATGTTTTAATTCGGATTTTATAAACGGGAAAATAAGTAAAAATATTTTTAGCAAAATAAAATCACATCTAGCCAGTATTGCAGCCCGTGGTCATAAAATTGAGGCTAGTGTAACTGATGCTATTAATAAAATTGTACCAGAGTATGAAAAAAAATTATCAAATTGGTTTAATTATTTAAAACAAACAGTTAATCCAGATTCAATTCAAATATATAATTTTTATCATTGGGCCACCTTTTTTTCTCAAGATAATACTGAACCAATACAAATAAAATCCAGAGCACAATTTATGTGTCGAGCATTTATTATTAGTAATATTTTTGTGGAAATATTTAATCTTTTTTATAAATTAAAAGTGAAACAAGTTCTTTATAACACAGACACTGAACTTGCTACAAAAATAAATGAATATTTACAAACAATATTTGTTTCACAATATACAGAAAAGCCACATAAATTTTTCCCAGAAAATTTTAGAAAGCTTGAAGATTATTTGGATTCATATAAAATTGTAAATTTAAATTTGAAATCAAATTATTTAACAGTTTATAATTCTTATAATTTTAATCCAAGTTCTGACCCTGATTTGAAAACACTTATTAAAAATAAAACTTACAAAGAATTTTTGGAAGAAAGAGAATTTTTTTATACCAATCCAGAATTTATTTATTCAAAGTTTTCAAATGATAATCCTGAAGAAACTAATTTTGACACATTTGTAAAAATAAATATTTTTGATATTTTAAATCCAAGTAATTTATCCCATAGAAAAACTTTATTAAAATTTTATGGAAAGAAATTTGCTTACTTTCATTCAAACAAATCTAAACGCCAGGAATTATTTTATACTTTGGAAAATTTACATTTGTTAATTTTTGGTACTGAATTAAAACAAGAACCTGTCAATAAGTATAATTTTGATTATACAGAATTAAAATACTTTTTATCAAATACTAAGAGTTTAGCTTTTGAAACAAAACTCAGTCAAAAGTTAAAAGACTACGGAACAATTAACTTTCCACAATACTTATCTGATAATTTTAGGGAAATATCAGAAACTTTTATTGATAAACTTGTTAAACAATTGAAACAAACTTATCCAAATACAAGAAATATTTCAAATAAAATTTATATTGGGGAACCATATGAACTACTTGATTTTAAAAATACAAATAATACAAATTCTAACCAAGTACCAAATTCTTTTTTTAAATTTTTCTCATCATCAGATAATTATCCAAATGTTTTAGTAAATTCTGAAGCAGTTCATGGTAAAACATCACAAATCAAATTTATTGTAATTGAAGGAAATTATGTGTTTGATATAGTTGGAACAAATATTGGAAATGAACTTAGCATTAGTAATATTTTTGTTAATAATAATCCTGTTATAAAATTGTCAGAATTAAATTTTCCCTTTAAATATTCAATGCCACTTACATGCTCACATTTATTTTTTAAAACTAGTTCAACAATCAATGTAATTTACTTTGTTAAACAATTTAATTCAAATAATAAAAAATCAAGTTTTTTAAATGAAATTGAAATGGATAATCAAATTTGTGAATTTAGTATAAATGAAAATACAATGTTATATCCTAAAATAACCGATGATAATACTTTAATAACATTTGGTAACTTATGTAAAAACTATCATATTCGACCGTTAAATATTTTTTATGCAAAACCCTCTTATTCAAAACCATCTGATTCAGAACCATCTGATTGGAAATTAAGGCAATTATTTGAATGGACGGATGAAAATTTTTTAAAACTACCCTTTAATCCAGTTAAAACAAACCAAGTTATTTTGATGAATAAAATATCTGATATTGATAATTTGATGATTACAACAAGCAAAATTATCAGTCAAAATACCGATCAACCCAATTCAAAATTAGCTAAATTAGTTGATTTGTCAGAAACAAATATTGCAATTTCTTATGAAAAATTATTAGATAAAATTGAATCATGTAGAATTATTGATTCTAACAAAGAAAAAACTATTGGTTACCTAGAATCTCTATTAAATCAAATTGAAGCCAAACAAGTTGAACTAATTGAATTTTATAAATCTGCTAAATTTCGTGACCTGTTTGATGTTCCAAATATTAATTATATGGGACTAATTAAAATATCCAATACAATAAAACAATTATTACGTCTAATAGATAATCAGGATTTATTTTGTTCACAATTAAAAATTCTAAGAGAACTATTTAATTCAAGAAAATATAATTGCAAATATAATTTTGAATTTTTATTTGAAATAATTAGTGGATATGAACTTTTAGAAGAACAACAATCAAGATATTTTCAAATAATTAATAACTATGATAAAAAAGAAACTAAACCAATTGAAAAACAATTTACAGACCAAATAACAAATATAATTAACTATCAACAATCAGGAGGGCATATTTATCCATTGCACCATTTTATGATGGGTAAAGGAAAATCCTCTGTAATGACTCCATTATTAACTTTATATTTTTCTTTAATTCATAATTTAAACCCTATTATTATTGTGCCTGAACATTTAGTCACAGATACAAAATCCGTAGTTAGTCAGTACGCAGAAGTTTTTTCTCGAGGTAAAGCATGTAAGGTGTTGTCTGACACTGAAGTCAAAAACAATTTTTTAAATGGGGATTTTATTGATGAAAAAACTAATTCCAAGACAGTGTTTATAATTGATGAATTTGATAGTTTAATTGACCCAACTAAAAGTAATTTTAATGTTGTGAAAGAAAAAACAGTATCTACGTTTACTTTATTTAAATTTATTAATCAAGTGGTAAACTTCCTAAAAACAAATAACCTTGATTATGTACCAATAAAACAAGTAACATTATTTAACGCATATGACTATTCTGACCAAGTTATTTGTTATATTATTGATGAAATAAATCAAACTTTTCAAAACATTAAGTCTGGTATTTTTATTGAAAATATTCATTGGGGTATTGATAAAAATAAATACTATGCAGTTCCATACGCTAATAAAGATAAACCAATTATAAATTCTAGTTTTTCATCAAGTGTATTAACAATATTTTTAACATTGTATTATTATGTGATATTACGAAATTATGAAATTTCTGACCTGGTTGTTAATTTTGTTGTAACAAATAATTTATATACGGAATTATTCGAAACAAAAGAACCAGATGAAAATATTGGTTTCTATATTAAACTACTGTGCGAAATTCCTAAAAACAAATCCAAATTATTTACAAGATTTTTTGATGAGATATTTGGCAATTTTAAATTACCTGAATTACAATTAAATACGTCATTTGTTGATATTGTAAATATTGATGCAATTTACAAAGTTGGATACTCAGGAACTGTTAATATTGACTTTCCTGAATTTATTCGTTCGGACGAATTATTTAACTTGTCTGGTGTTGTACCTGATACAGACGAAATTGTAAATGTGACACATGCACTAATTGATGCTAATACAATAGTTATTAATAAAATAAATGAATTTGAGCAAGATATTGTAAGATTGTATATTAATAAAATTACTGAAAAATCAGATTTTAACCAATATGGAGCATTTATCGATCAAGTCGGTGTTTTTAAAAATATTCCTAATATCCAAGTTGCGCAAATATTTTTTGATAATTTTAATAAAACCCGTAATATTATTTTTATGTCCGAAACTGATGTAAAATTTGTTATTACTGATACTGGTTTAGAATCTTATAGTTCTGCTAATAAATATTCCAATCCATTTATTTATTATTCGCAAGGTCATGTTGTTGGTGTTGATATTAGACAGGATTATTTGCCAGAATTAAAAGGATTAGTTACAATTAACTCAAAATCCACTTATACTAATGTTGCACAAAGTATTTTTAGATTAAGAAAAATTAATCTTGGTCATACAATTGATATTTTGTTTATATCAGATTCCGATGAAACAGATGAATTAACAATTAGCAATAGTATTGACATATACAATTTAATTAAATCTAATGATGAAAAATCTAAGGCAAATAAACATGACTTGCTAATTTATCAAACACTAAAATCAGAAGTAAGAAAAAATAATCTTATAATTCCGTTAAAAATATATAATAAAAACAAAGATGCAGACCCTAAAAATAGTAAACAATTTATAACAATGAAATTTAATCAAATATATACTGAAAAAATTAAATATTATTACATCGACGCAATTCCAACAAATTATCTTGGAAAAATAGAGGAATATTTAAGTGGTATTATAGAAATTCCCCCAAGTAAATTTACCAGATTGGTTAGTCAACTAAATCAAACAGAAAAACTAAATAAACTGATATTTAATATTGGTTCTGGTTATCAAGAAATATCTCGTGCAACAGAAACTGAAAAAGTTAAAGTAAAAGTAAGCATTAAAAATAAATCAATTGAGACAACTTATTATGCTCCTGATAATTTAGCTGGGATACAAACAAATTTTGACTATTGGCAATATTTATTTAGTGAAATTTCCAATCCTGATATTTTTTACAGAATAACAATTAAAATTAATGATTTTATTTACTGTGTACCAAATATTAGTTCTCATTTTAACGGGAATGCTTTTGTTCCAAATAAATCAGGTCTTGTCTTTGTTTTAATTGGGAATATAAATAAATTGTTATTGGTTCCTGGTTACATGGCTTATTTGTTTTACAAATACCATTTGCTTTTACGTATTGATAATTTGCGCTTGATTAATTTAAATCAAATTGACAAGTTTAAACAAAATGCGGAATTGATAAGGTGTTTACGTGAAATTCCAATGATTAACTTTATTAGAACTGGTTCACGAGATAATTTTCCAATAGATAATTTAACACTTGAAGAATTATTTGTGCTAAAAGTAATTATTGTAAATTTAATAAACAAACATAACAATCACCAAATAATAATTGACAAAGTAAATAAACAAAAAATTGACGAATATAATGGAAAATTATTTACATGGTCTCAATTTAAACATATAAACCAAATTATTATTCCAAATAATAAACAAAATCCAAGTATAGAACCATTTATTATGTCTAATGCTGAATACCAATGTGAAAAAAATAAAAGAATTTATTGGATTGAATATGAAAAAGTCAAAGCATCTAATGAAAAACACTGTGAAAAAAATAAAGCTTTTTTTTTCCGTCAAATTCAATCTAAAAAAGATAAAGAAAAACAATTAATAATTAATGAGCAAAAAAAATTAATAAAACAACAAGAAGAACAATGTGAATTTAATAAACAAGAGTATAAGGGAACTATTGAGTGTGAAACTAATAAAGAAGATTTTGCTAATATACCAAATGTTGACTTATGTTCAAGGTATAAAGTTGAGTATTTAGATGAATTTTATGAATTATATGGTAATAAAATATTAAAACTAACGGAGAAGATTGATAAATATAATAAAAAAATTCAATCTTATAATGATAAAATAACAGCAAAACAACTAGAAATTGTATCTAAAAATGCGCAAAAAATTCCCAAAAATAAAGAACACAATAGAAATATTGACAGGGAAATTACAAAAATTTCCGACGACATTAAAGAAATAACAAATAAAATTATTGATGCAAATGTTACATTAAATAAGTATAAAAAAGAATTAAAATATATTAAAGATGCTATAAGTAAAATTTCAAATTAAATAAATTGAAAATTAGTTAAATTAACTTGGTATTTTAACTAATTAACAAACTCTCAATGTTATGGACAGATAAAGCAAAAAAACTTTTAAAAAAATATTGGAAAATCCAAGATCTTAAGGAGAAACAATTTGAGGTAATAAATGAGTTACTACTAGGCAATGATGTTATTGGACTACTTCCAACTGGTTATGGTAAATCCTTATGTTATTTATTGCCCCCGCTTGTTACTAAAAAAACAATGTTTATTATAAGTCCTTTAATTTCTCTAATGGACGACCAGAAAGAAAAACTTATTCAAATGGAAATACCTTGTGCAGCTTTACACGGAAACAACAAAAATAAAGAAAAAGAAGTTTTTGATGTTATTGACGGAAAAATTCGGATCGTGTATATGAGTCCAGAATATTTAATTAAAGGTGATGGTTTAGAATTAGCAAACACACTTGTGGAGTCAGACCAATTGGGATTTTTAGCTGTGGATGAATCTCATTGTATCAGTGTTTGGGGCCAAGATTTTCGCCCAGAATATACTAAAATTAAATTGTTCCGCGAATCATTTCCACAAATTCCAATTTTAGCAGTAACTGCAACTGCAACCGATACTGTTTGTCAAGATATTAGTAAGTTTCTTCACTTGTCTAATCCAGTTTTGGTTCGTGCCAGTTTTGACAGACCAAACTTGTATTTGGCCATATCCGAAATGCCAACAGAACAAATTGAAGAAAAAAGACCACGAAGTGTTAAAATAATTACAAGGACAAAAACAAAAGAAGAAGTTGTTATTCCTTATATGGATAAATATCCAGGTGAAAAAATTATTATTTATTGTAATTCACGCAAAGACTGTGAATCTCTTGCAACTCAATTAAATAAGCTAAGAAAGGGTTGTTGTGAGGCATATCATGCTGGATTATCAAAAGGACTAAGAGAAACAATCCAAACAAAATTCTCAGAAGGTGAAATTAAGTTAATCATCAGTACAATTGCATTTGGTATGGGAATTGACCAGGTTGTACGTTGTGTTATCATCTTTGGTTCACCTTCATCAATAGAAGAATATTATCAACAAATTGGTCGTGGTGGTCGTGACGGTAAACCATGTGAAACAGTGTTATATTTTGAATATACTAATTTAATTATTGCAAAACACATGTTAAAGGATATTAGAATGAAATTCCCAGCACTCGCAAAAGCCAAAGAAAATAATTTAAATAAAGTTAGTAAATTAGTATTTACAAACACATGTAGGCGCAGGTTTATTCTTGACTATTTTAACGAACCTTTTAGCTTTTACACATGTGGCAATTGTGACAACTGTTGTGAGTCACCGTTGGTTGATATGACAAAGCAATTTTACCCACTGGTTTTTAAACCAGGAAATACTCCTGAAAGGGCAGCATCTGATATCAAATATAATTATCTAACAGAAGTTAAACAATTAGACAAATCAGGCAAAGAAAGACAACAAGAGTTATTTTTGATTAGTGACATCTGGCAGTGGAAAAAGTATATTCAAGATAATAAATTGGGTATTAACGATTTGCCAGATAATATTAAATTTAAGCTCCCGGAAAAATTTATTAAAAAAAAAGTGGAAAATAATTTACAGAAAATCCCCTCTGGAAATAAAATAGATTTTGAAGAAAAGATTAAGTTTTATGAAAAACAAATTAATTTATAGCCATTTGGGCATACATTGCATATGCAAATATTACCTAATGGATTTTTAAAATAAAAATAAACTTTATCGTGTGCAAAAATTTAAAATAATTTGAACACGATTCAGTATAAACTCATGTCAGGGCAGCAGGTTTACCCGGAGGTTAATGCCCCCTTAACTAACCTCGTGAACATCCCGCGCAGCCCACAAAGCTAAAAGAGTCTTGTCGGTAGCATTGGTTTGTTGCTGAAAGTTATGGTACTCCATAACGGTCTTGGTAGAACCATCTGGTAGAGACTTGGTTACTTCATACTCCCCGCACAAATATTCGCCAGTAGGAATGGAATCAAGAGACCAGGTTTGAGTACGTCTAACCTCCCCGGTATTCAAGTCCATCATAAACTCAACCAGTTGACTATTGGACCAGTCATAAGCAAACTGAGGTGCATTCCACTTCATTGTCTTGTGAAGCCTACGAAGTGATGCTGCTGCATGATAGCCCTTAATCTCACCAATCTTTTTCACCTCGGTCTTTCCGGTTTCGGCACAGACAACAGACTCTTCTGACTTCCGGTTAATGAGGTAAAGACGGAACCCGGTTTCACGATGGAGCTTTTGAGCATGCACGCACATGGTCTTAGCATACCAACCATCAACTAGAGCCTCTGAGTTTGGTAGATGGCATGATACAGCAAATGGCCCAGAAGCACCCCCGTTAACCTTGTACCCAACACTTCCCGATGTCATAGCCCAATTGTCAGACTCGGACACTGAACCAGAAGCATCAGAGAACATTGCTTGTGTCAGTTGGTGTAAAGCGTCAACAGATGCACACACAGCAGGCTTGTTGTCACGCATAACAGGATTGCCGGAATCATCGAGCTTTTGTACCCCAGTATCATCTAGAACTGGACTAAACTCCTCTGACTGTGCACCAACCATGATACTATGCGTGTTCACTGCACAGGCACGACTGGCAGCCTCGGGGCTGATTGATTCAGGCTTACGAGCCGGAGTTGAGGGTTGGGCCGAACTGGACCCGGCTGAAAGGTAAGGATAAATGGAACGAGGAGGCTCTCCAAGTCGCGAAGCAACCTGAGCAAATTGGTCAAAGTTGGCGACCATGTCCTCTTCCTCAAGTGTTTGTTCCAGTTTCTTGGTTAACGTAAACACTTGAACACCATTGTGTCCGTGGGTCTTGGCAAAGCTTTCAATATAGTTTGTAAGTGCCGGAACCTTGCGGGAATCGCCAGTCTTGTTAACAATGGATTGTGAACCCTTAATGTTAGACAAAACTGCTTGAATGGCGCTGTCAACGCTGGAATGGCTGAGACGGGGGTCGCAGCCGGTAGTGGTAGTAGTAGGATTATTAGTAGATTCCATAAGTGCTGACATTACAAGATTTTTATAATAACCCGATTAAAGCCTGGCTATTTCAATTTTTTTAAGTTTTACTGAAAAAAAATTATATTGAAAACAATTTTTTATTTGTTGTGAAAAAACTGGTATAAAAAATTTCCGCGTTTAAAACTTGTAAAAAATATCTAGACTATTGTATTAGAGGGTTTAGTGAGATATTGATTTATCTCCCATATTTCCTGATATCTAACCCATATCAGTTTGATTATATGGTTAGTTGTGTGGCAACACATGGTTTTGTATTTAAAGTCCAAACTTAATAAAATTTATTAATTGTTTGACACTTAATACAAAAGCGCTGGGTTTTACTAGTGCCTAACTCCCTCCTTTAAGTTAATATGCGGCGTATTTTAGATAGGCTAAGAGACTTAAAGATTTGTTAACATAATATGTTAACTAAAAGACTGTTCCCGAAACTATAAGCTTGCTTATATTATTTGAGGAAAATTTTGATTTGGTTTGTAAAGAAAAAGCAAGCCAAATCATCCAGCAATTATAAATTACATTAATGGTTAGATTTCAATTGAGTTCAACTCTCAATAATTGCAAACAGATATTTAAATGATTGTTCCCTTGAGGAAAGTTTAATTTTGTTTTTTGTTGTATACCCTGTTAACTAGTTTCTAGTTAATGGGCCCGGTTCTATAGCTCAGTAGGTAGAGCGAATGGCTGTTAACCATTAGGTCTCAGGTTCGAACCCTGATAGGACCGCATCCAATTGCGCATCGGGAATATTAGTTTATTCAAATCATAATTTACTATTGTGATTTAAATAAAACAAATCTTTAATTTATATTTTTAATTATACACCAATATAATGGGATGTTGGGATATATTTTGTTTTTTATGTGGAAACACATGTCATCCAATAAGTAAAGATATTGAATTGGAACTATCTGATTCAATAGAATTTTATGAAAAAGTCGCTAAAAATAAAAAACATAAATGGTTTATTGAACATTTTGGTTCGGTTTATTCAAGTTACAATTCAGACCCGGTAAAATTTATCAGTAAACTTAAAAAACTAAAAACACAAACAAAGTGGTTGTCCAAATGTACTTTCTTAAGTGCGGACAATAAGATTATTCATGGGTGTAAAGAAGTCAATTGTAATATTGGATTTCGTGATTCTAAAGGTAATTGGTATTACCATGAAACAACCAGTTCAGACCAGATATTAAATTATGGAGTATTTGTTCACTCGGATTGTTGGAAATATGTATTGAAAACTTTTAAGGTAAAATTAAATTATTCGTATTTACCAATTTTAAATGTGGAAAGAGTTGATTCAAAGCTTTTTAAATTTATAAAATATGGTTCAATTGAAAAGTACTGGGAACAAGATTTTAATTTTTTATTAACAATTGCAAACAAAGAAGAAGAATTATGTTCCAGTCCATTAGTAAACACCAAAGTTGCTTCAAATATTAAAAAGGTTTGGTCTAAATTAAAAATAAGAACAGATAAAGAAAGAAAATCCCCAGGTGTAAGTGCAAGTTTTTACAAACCAGGCCATTACAAGGTTGGACTAAATGGAAACATTTGGACTATAAAATCCGGTAAATGGGTTGAATTGGTAGATAATGAAATCAAAACAATCACATATGATGTAAATAAAATACCTAAAAATCTAGTTGGTATTGCAGATGTAAATACCAAACCTATTTTTGTTAAATCGGTTAAACCAATAAAGGCAAAACAAGTGCAGTTGGAAATTATAACTGTGAACATAAAATAATATCCAATAAACAAATTTAATAAATTTATTGAATATTAAACAACAAGTTCTTGGTTGCTATCGCTTACGCTAACGCTGCCATTGAACCCAGGTGGATTATTTGGATTGGGTATTGGTTCCAATTGATTAATATACGAATCCCAGTTGTTCCATTTGGATTTACACATTGGACAACACCTTTGATTTGGTTGTTTTTTATCTAACCACATTGTTAATGTATCTACACAATAGTTGTTTTTACAAGTGGTACAACCGGTATATTGGGTACCTTCTGGTATATCTTCGTATGAAATTGGACAAAAATTATGATCTGGATCGGTAATTAATTTAAATCCTTGTAGTTTAAAAGCTATTTTGGATATTTGGTACATTTGAGCAGATGATATTGGTTGTGTGTTATAGTTGGTTTGTAGGTCTCGAACTGTATAACCCGGACAACTCATATGAAAAGCCAAACCTCCCATGCCACTCATTTGTCTGTAAACATTTGAACCTAATCCAAATACACCAATTCGATTTGTTGGAGTTTCCGGGTTAAATTTTACTTCTAATTTTACGGTGTCAATTCTGGAAAAATTTGTTGAACCTTGAAATGATTCTGGATGTTTGGATAGCATTTCTGCATTGTAATTAAATGGAAACCATAACATACGGTCAGATATAATTTTACATTTGGTTTTAATTAAAAACATATTCATTTTAAATCGGTCTTGGCCATTTAAATATAAGTTAATTTCACGAATAGCATGGGGATTATCGCATTCTATTAATATTCCTTTGTGTGGACTATCAAAAGGAACTAAAACTGAAAATTCAGATGCAGTTTGTGCAGGGTTTGGGTTTGAAACATTTACGTCCATTTGATAAATTTGTTGGATAAAGCCTTCGTATGGTGTAGTTGCTAAATTGCTTCGTTCAGAACTATCTAAATATGTTAAAACTCCATTAACTTCCCATCCAGTAATAAATTCAACTTGGTTTATATTTGGTTGATTGTGAATAATTTTAAATATTGTGTCATGATATCGTAATCCAATTAAGTTAATTGGTCCAAATATTTTATCAAAATGCAATTTAACATAAATAGCAGAATCAATAATTTCAGGTTCTGTTAAATTAACTAATAAAGCTAAAGGCAAATGTGATATTTCGCTACCACCAATTTCCATACACATAGTTAGTTTGGATAATTGAGCTTTTAACATTAACACACTAACTGGTTGGGTAGGGTTAGGTTGGATAAAGTTAAATTTAACATATTCGGGAAGAAATATATCTGCATCGCGAGAAATTAATATTGGACTGGATAATTGAGCGGGACCATAGGCAATATAATCAAGTGCAATTGTTCTATGAATATACTGATTTTGTTGACCATAAGCAACAAGTGACATTAAACCGTTAGGCATAAGTTAACTTAATTAAAATAATTAAATTTGCTTTTAAGCCGGAATAAAATTGGAAAATATTTATTTTAAAATTTGTACAGACTTAAAAAGAAAATTTGTAGAATTTATAATGCAAACTCAATCTCAATCAAACTCTATTAGCATTTCTGACGTCGAAATTAATCTCGACGAACTATTTACACACATCGTACATTTAGACCTTGAAAAACAAAAAGCTTTATTATCTGCATTATATAATCCAAAACTTGAACCAAATCTTATTCAATATATTGAATATATTTTTGGTATTTCAAGTGATTTCAAACAATTACCCCAATTAGTTGAATTAACTGACATTGTTATATCCCACTGTAACCCTTATTGTTGGGAAAAAATTAGTCCATTGGTTAATTCTGGTTTGACCTCTGTTAAATTTTCTACAAAATTATTAGCATTAAATATTATCGGACAATTTGCTACCAGATATCCCGAAGCCACTGCACAAAACATGCCTGAGATAATGGCTATGTTAATTTCTACATCAACTGACCCTAAACCCCAAGTAAAGGCCCAAGTTGCCGCAACTTTTAATGTTGTGGTTAATACCATTGAAAACGTTGATGTTAAACATTTGTTTTCCGTTGTTATTTCCGCTTACACTGCACCAGCTGAAAATACTCAAAAAGCATTAGATGCACTTATTGCAACCCCATTCGTTAATGACATTGACATTCCAACTATGGGTTTTTTAGTTCCCTTGTTAACCCGTTCTATGAAGGAAAGAAAAATGGTTTATCAAAGAAGAGCAGCCGTTGTTATTCAAACCTTATGTAAACTTCTTAAAAATCCAGTATATGCGAAACCATTTTATGGGGTTTTACAACCTGTGCTTTCCAGAGGCTTTGAAGAAATTGCCGATCCTGAAATTCGTCAAGTTTGTGCGAATTCTCTTGAAGTATTAAATAAAGTTCATGCACAAGGAATTAATAAAATATTAGAATCATATACACACGAACAATGTGTTGAACAATACAAACAAATTTTAGCTGCACATGGGGTTGATGATTCTAGTGAATTAGTTACCCATAGTGCTGACTTGGTATGGACTTTAATTAAACACGAAAACAAATCTAGAGACGTATGGGCTCAATGTATTAGTCCTTATTTGGCTAGTTTGGTTGGAGATAGTGAAAAGTTAGAATTGGTTACTAATGCTATTACCGAAACCATTATTAAACAAATTAATATTGAAGAACATAACCCTGAAGATGATGAAGAAAACTTGTGTGACTGTGTGTTTTCCCTTGCCTATGGTACTCGTGTGCTTTTACATCAAACCCCTTTCAAAGTCAAGGTTGGTCGTAGATACGGTATTTTAGGTTCCAACGGTGCCGGTAAATCTACTTTGATGAGAGCTATTGCCAATAAGAGTTTATCTGAATTCCCTAATATTGAAGCAACATTTGTTGAGCATCACATTCCAGAAGAAAAGCAAGAAATGATTGTGTTAGATTATATTTTAGCTGATGAAAAAATTCAAGCTAAGGGTGTAACTAGAGAACAAGTAATTGAAAATTTAGCTGAAGTTAATGTTAGTGAACATATGATGAATGCTCCCCTATACACTTTATCAGGTGGTAATGTTCAACGTGTCAATATTATTTTAGCTAAATTGCGTGCTGATCCTTTATTACTTCTTGATGAACCTACTAACCACATCGACCAAGGAACCATCAAATGGCTGAAAGAATATATCAAGGGATTAAAAACAACAACTTGCTTAATTATTTCCCATGACATTAAATTTTTAGATGATGTTTGTACCAACATTATTCACTACGAAAATCTCAAGTTAAAATTTTATCGTGGTAATGTTACTGAATTTGTTAAACAAAAACCAGAAGCTGCATTTTACTTTCAAACCAGTTCACAAGATGTACTTGCATTTAGTTTCCCTGAACCTGGTCCTTTAGAAGGTGTTAAATCATTAACCAAAGCTGTTTTAAAAATGCGCGATTGTTCATTTCAATATCCAACCACCCCTAAACCTCAATTGTCCAATGTTAATATTCAAGTATCAATGGCATCCAGAGTAGTTATTTGTGGTGTAAACGGATCTGGTAAAACCACACTTGTTAAGTTATTAGTTGGTGAAATTGAACCAGACCAAGGTATTATTGAAAAACACCCCAACTTACGTCTTGCATATATTCCTCAAAATGTTACTTCAATCCTTAAAGGTCATGAAGATAAATCACCTGTCGAATACATTATGTGGAGATATAGAACTGGTGTTGATAGAGCTCAAGCTACTAAAAATGCGCTTAAAATGTCAGAAGAAGAAATTGCAGAAATTAAAGCAAGAGCTAAAGCTAATAAAACCTTTATTATTAAAGAACTTGGAACTCGTAGAGCAGGTAAGCGAGAACACGAATATGAAGCAAAATCAGAAGGGATTGTTGAAATGACCCAATGGTTTACTAAATCCGAGTTAATTGAAATGGGATATGAAAAAATGGTAAAGGAATTTGATGAAAAACTTGCGATGGAGTCAATGATGGGTCAAAAGAAATTAACAACCGGTGAAATTCAAAAACATATGGATCGTTTTGCTCTTGAACCAGAAATTGCTCAACATACTAAAATTTCAGCACTGTCAGGGGGTCAAAAAATGCGCACGGCGCTTGCTTCAATTTGTTGGCATGATCCACATGTGATTATCTTTGATGAACCCACTAACTTTTTAGACAAAGAATCTACATCAGCGTTATCCGATGCTATTAAAAATTTCAAGGGCGGTGTATTAGTTATTTCACATAATGCTGATTTTTATGAAGCATTAACAAGAGAAAAATGGTTACTTGAATCAGGTATAATGACAGTTTTTGGAGACGACATGATTGAAGCACTTGAAAAAGAACGTAAACGTCAAGAAAAAGAAAATGCTAAAAAACTTAACTTGGATGGTGAAGAAGAAAAGTTTGATTCACTTGGTAACAAAATTGAAGCCAAAAAGGCAACAAAAGAATTAGATAGAAATGAGAAAAAGAGACTAATGAAGTTAAAGAAAGAAATGGAAAAGCGTGGAGAAGATACATATGACATTGATGTTCTTCTAGGATTAGCATAAATTTAATTATTAACCAATTAATAAATATTATTTGTTAATTAGTTATTACATGTGCAATTGCAATTTAGATTTTAAAGTAAGATACTTTGATTTGTATTTTAGGTATTTTTGATAATGTCTTACTTCTTTTATTAAATCAGCTGGACCTTCTAAATATAATGATACATCATCATACACTGTTTTAAAAGTATTTTCAACCAATTGATGATTTTCTATTTGTTGTGCAGCAGTCTTATCACTAAACGTAACAGAATCTTTTAAATTTGGGTATTTTGTAATTAATAACTCAAACAGTTCATTTTCCTTTTCCATCAAACTTTTTGCTTTTGTAAGTTCAATGAAAAAAACCTTCCCTGCTCTTTCTAAACTTAAAGTTGGATATTTAGTCTGATACAGTTTAGCAAAATAGTCATATTTAGCTTTACCTTTAAAGTAAGCAATTAATTTTGCCTTAAACAAACCAAACTCAGAATCGCTTGCTCTAATAAACTCATTCATATTTTTCTTTAAATTTTTTCTCGTTGCATCATCTTGTTTATAATGAGTTGGTTCTGAATTTTTTTTATTACCAGCTAATTTTTTTTTAATAAAATTTGGATTTGCAACATTAAACATTTTTAACAATTTAAGCTCATCTGGATTGTGTGGGAGTGGAACATATTCTTTAAATAAGTCCTCAATTTTTTTATCAACTGAACCAGATAAAATCAAATCACTACCTTGAAAAAATTTATTTAAAAATCTACTGTAATTCTCAAAAAAAATATTAACTTCTTTTTTTAGATTTTCTTTTGTATTGACATTATCTTTTTCATCCCTTAAAATTTCAAATATATAAATTGGTTCGAGTTCTCCATTTTCTAATCTTCTACGTTTTTTTGATTGATTTCCAATAATTGCTCTCAATACATTATGTTTATTAATTTTACCAGTTTCAATTGAACTTTTTACTAAATTAAAATTTTCTTCTGTCCAATCTTCTTGTGATTCAAAAGGAGGAATATAAAATCTGTTTGTATTTGATTTTCCTGTTACTTTGATAAAACCTGTGCTACTCATTATAATATATGGTATAAATTAAATTCCACAAATATTATTTATTATTATGTAACTTTTGTTTTATACGGGATAAATAAAAAACACATGAAAAAAATATTATTTTATAACTAGTAAAATATATATTTTTATTAGTTACATTGTAAACCATCTCTGTTGATACCAAAAACATAATTTATTGCCATTAATATAATTAATAATAGGCTCATTGTTATCAATTCTTTTTCCATTATGAATTAAACTTTTAAAATTATCAGGCACATCTGAATATAGCCCATGTCTATTCATAAATTGAATAATTGTCTCATCTTGAGAAACTTCGGTATCTACTGTAATTTTATCTCTATTTAATAATAATAATTCTAATTGCATAAATTAATTATCTTATACAATTAACTTTTATTTTTCAATTTTTTTATAAAATCCTATTATATTGTGCAGTTCTATTTAAACAAATTTGACTGGATATATTTAAATTGCTTTCAGAAAATTTGTCAGATAATACCATATCAATCCAATCCCTAAGTAATCTTGAATGGCCATCAATATTTAAAATCGATAATTTGCTATTTAAAAATGAATATATGTCATTACATTCAAATTGATCCATATCAAAATCAACTCTTAAAGCATCGAAATTTATTGGAAATCTTTTACTACATTTTAGTTTATAACATTTTACTTTACCAACTTTATCAACTTCATCAACCTCATCAACAACTTTTCCTTTTAACTCACATGTATCTTCATTGGTATTTTCATAAGGATTATAGTTTTTACAATAAACTTGAAACCAATCAAAATTCCATTTTTGTTCATCATTGATTTGATTAAATAATTTAAATAATTCAATTAAATTTCTTTTACCAATTTGACGATTTTCAATAGAGTCTTTTGACATGTACAATATACATGCATCATCGTATTTTTTAATAAAAGATTTTATTTCTTCATCGGTTTTTTCTTTATATGAATAAGGAAGTACATATTGTATTTTATTAACTGATTCAAATTTATCGTTATTAAACAAAATTATTTCATCTTGATCGTTTTCAACATAAATCCCATCTAATTGGTTACTTCCGATAACATCTTCCATAATTTCCTTTAAATAAGAATTATAATTTATTGAAGACAAAATATAGTATCCTGGTGTGTTAGCCCACCCTGCAAAACATTCATTGCTACATTTTGATAAATATAAATCAAACAAATAATTAAATTTACTGTCAAAATCAGAATATGTTGTTTCATAATTTGAAGTTATATTTGAACCAATTAATGAAAGTTTGGTTTTAAAATTATTTAAAACAACATTTTTATTTTCCAATAAATCTAAGTATTTTTTTATTACACTTTTATTTAACAAAATTCCAAATGATTCATTAAATAAATTTAAACCGACTTTCATTTTAAGTAATTTAATTTTAGTATTTAATGTATAAACATAAATTAATGGATAACATGTTGATATTTTATCAATATCTTTATCTGGTATTTCTGAAATAGCATTATCAATTTTTGTTGATGTACTTAATAAATGACCCAATGACTGTAATGGATCGCGAGAATAATAAGCAGGAGCATTTAAGTTACCATAAACTTTATTAAAAGAACCATGATATAAATTAATACCCGAATCTAATGTTTCAATTGAAAAGTTATCAAAAGCACCACCTAATTGTTTTTTTAAAGTTAAATATTTTTCTTTATATTTTAAATATTTTTGTTTATAATCCAACATATATTTAACTTAGAAAACAAATTTAGTTTTATTATTTGGTAACGGTTTGAATCCATTCGGTTAGTGTTTTATAAGAATCGGCATTTTTTTCAGCACAAACTGTTATATAATCATCGTGCGAACTTAGTGAACCAGAACCAAAAATTGTAAACCCGTTAATATCGGGAGTAAGCAATGTCACATAGTATTTGCTTTCTTCTACTGTGACATATTTAATGGTTGAAGTATTTACAATGAATCTTCCAAGTTTTAAGAATTGGCGCATTAAATGATATAATATAAGAATTTATTGAATTAATTTATCAATTTTTTTATAATAAATAAAAATGTTGAAATTGAATTATAAAAAATAAAAAAAATAAAAAATCCCAAACATGTGTCAATAAAAATTTCCAAAATAATTATAGTAAAACAAGTTTAATTAATATGATATATACATTAACATAAAATCAAATAATGTTGAAAACACTAATTATCATTTAATTAACATCATCCAAAACCGTAAAAATCATTAGGAAATACGTCAAATATATATAAATAACAGTTGGAAATATATATTTGACGTATTTTACAACCAAGATATTTTTGTAAATGATTTATATGTTTCCAACCACTTTCCATAATTAAAAACCTCGCGCGCGAGACTGTATTTTTGTGGACATTTTTTGACATTTTTATAAATATTTTGACAAAATTTCCATTAAATTTTACGGTTATGGATAATGTAATATTAATGCAAATATTATTTAAATTATTTTTATTTTATTAAGCTTATGAATATTAATCTAATTTTATTTTAATTAATTATTTTAAAAATTTCCACAATTTGATTGACATAATAACACATTTTTTTATTTAGAGAAATATTTAGTAATAAATTATAATGGACAAAAAATACGTTTGTAATATTTGTGGTTCAGAATATCAAACAAATAGCGGGTTACATAAACATAAGAAAAAACATGAAAATAAACAGATTGAAGATGACAATAAAATTAAGTACATTTGTAGTTATTGTGAAAAAAAATGTAATAGCAGACAATCCAAATGGGCACATGAACAAAAATGTAAAGAAACTAATTTAAAACCACTAACTGAAAAAGTAAAAGAACTTATTGAAGAAAATACAATTCTTAAATTAAAAACAAATAATCAAAATATTGTAAACAATAATACAATAAATAATACAAACAACACAACAAATTATTTTGTGATAAATAATTTGGGTTCTGAATCAATTAGTTACTTAACATTAGAAGAACAAGTAAAAATATTAAATAGTGGTCCAAATGGACTTTTTAAATTAATTGAACATGTTAATTTTAATAATTCTAAACCAGAAAACCACTCTTATTGTGTAACATCACTTAATGGTACTCACGCTAATGTTCTTGATAACAATACAAATAAAATTATTAAAAAAGAAAAAACAGAAGTGTTTGATAAGATACTAACAAGAAGTTTGGGTAATTTAGAAAATTTATCAAACAATCCAAAAGTACCAGAAAATATAAAAACAAATGGAAAAGATTCACTAGAACGAATTAAGAAGACTGTTGTTTTTAATAAAAATGGGATGAAAAAATATTATAATGAATTAAACACCATTAGTTATAATAACAAAGATATGGTTTTAGGAACATGGGATGGACTTGATAAATCTCAACAAATACAAAATTTACCAGAACCAGTTGAAAATAACAACCAAAACAAAAATGAAAATTCCGATACAGAGTCAGACTTTACTGAATCTTCAGAATCGGACTCAGATGATGATGGTCAATTAAAATCTCATAAATATAACATACTACAGGCAGAAGAAGAACAAGTTGATTATGTTGAAATAACAATTGGACAAAAAAAATATATATTGGAAGGAACAAATGTATTTGTAATTTTCAATAATAAAAAAGGAGAATTATATGGAACTTATTCTAATGGCAAAGTAAAAAGGATAACAAATAAAAATATTCAGTTATAATAATATTTGTAACTTTTATTGTAAAAAATAAAATTGGAAAAATCCCATACAATTTCTCCCGTAAAACTATACGGAATTGTACTAATGGTTATCGATGTAACATTATACAATACTTAAAATTATATATTTTTTAGTTTTGTTAATCCTTAAATATATACTAACCAATATTTAATATTGTAAATGTTTTCCAAATTGTCTGATATACGGGTCAGGTCGGAGTTTTAATTTTTTGTTCTAAATGAAGAAAAAATTGAAATTTTAAATCCAAGGTGGTTCTTTAAAATTAAATCCTCTAAGGGTAGTCCTCTGCTAAGGCAGAAGATTATCCCCCAGTCAGTTCCTGCTAACGAGCGAATGACAACCTCGGCCTTTCCGGCCAACTCCTCCGGGTCTCGTGCCCACAACCCCGCTGGTACCTCGGTCAAAGATACCACCCAGTTTATTCCTGCTAACGAGCGAATGACTACCTCGGCCCTTGCGGCCAACTCCTCCGGGTCTCGTGCCCACCCTGGTTATTATGTAGAGTCTGATGAAGAGTGTGAATGGGACGAAAATGTTAGTTTCGGTGAAGAGGAAGAGTCTGAATGGGAACAACTCGCTGATTGTCTGCGTGTGCTCGAGGAACTTGAGGCTACTTTCGGTGAAGACGAGGATGCTGTTAACCGCGGTATTCTTGGCCACATCATCAACGAGTACCCGCGTGCTGGTAACCGGCTCCAGCCTTCGGAAACGCAGCACCAACTTGTGAGAGAGCTTGTTGAATCAGGTAGAATTTACACCCTGCGCAATCTGACCAATTCGGAATGGCTAGACATTATTGGCGACGGCTCTATTCTGTTTTCTCTGGTGACACCTGAAGCCCGCGAGGACATTGAATACCGTGCTTGTGCTGTCGTCAACGCACTGTGCAATTCAGGGGAAACAAATGTTACGCTGATGGATGGTCATGGACGTATAGTGTATCAGATAATGGCGGAGATGCGTGCACGAGGCTGCTCCGACGAAGACCTTGATCGCTACACCTTCACTCTGTATGACCTAGACGAGGATGTTCATGCATGGCATGACACTTTCATGCCGTCTGGTGTGACTGCTGTGCACGACGACATCCTGTGCTCTGATGTGAACACTTTGCGCGATCCCGATGAGCTTCCGGGCGTTGTGTACTTGAACTTCTGCGGCATTGGCGACTGTGTGGAACAGACCAGAGACATGGTGTCGGCGCTTGTCAGAACACATCGGCGTCATGTGTTAGTGTCTTACTCAATTCGCGGTGTGTCTCGGGAGAGAATAACCGGGTTGAGAGACTTCCACCGTCAAACTCACAGGATGACAACGAGACCGAATCGGGGAATGTGCTCCCAGTTTATCAGTGAGCACGGTCGCGGTGCTGCTCGCTTTGTCACCTACGGATTTTGTCATATGTTATCGCCCTCGTTTGACAATCCTGACACGTTGGATGACTCGGATGATCCGGACTATGACCCCGAGGAGGACGAGGAGTGTGAGTGTGATTGCGGAGGTGATAGTGACTGCGAGTGTGGATGTCACGAAGAGTCGTGTGCCATGGAGGACGACGAGTGAATTGGTTAGTTTGTGTATGTTTTCTTTATTTGTATGTTTTGATGTTGTTTTAAAATAATTCTGTCTTTAACTTATGGCTTTAAGTCTGTAAAACGCACTCAAATGTTATAAAATTGATTTAAAAAAATATTATCTATATTAATTATAGTGGACAGGGGTATTCCACTATATAAAATATATATTTAGATTAGGATATGTGTTGTTAATATATGTTAAAAAAATTGATGAAAAAACAGTTTGGTCTCAACGGCTAATAATAAATAAGTTACAAACAGCAAACAAAAATAATTAAAATGGGTTTAATTTTTTATTGTAACTTGCATCTCAAGCCCGTATAGTATAATGGATAGTACACGAGCCTTCTAAGCTTGTAATCTGGGTTCGATTCCCAGTATGGGTGCACATCATTTAGTAACAGCAACTTTTAAATAAAACAAATTAAGCAAGTTTTAATACTAAATAGCACTAAAATACCATTTAACAGATGGTATAGGCAACTTTCCCGAGCGGTCAAAGGGGTCAGACTTAAGTTCTGATGCGTAATGCTTCGTGAGTTCGAACCTCACAGTTGTCACTAACAAATGATATTTGTTCCATTTCGGGGATATATATATGATAACGATATATATATCTACTCCAAACTGAATTAGGAAAAAAGAACAGGCAACTGTTCAAGTCTTCTTAGCTTTAATGTAGAGCGCCCCAAGCTGCAACAGGGGAGATAGAGGTTCAAGTCCTCTAGAAGACACAATTGAGTTTCTGTTTACGAAAGTAAATTAAGAAAATAAAGTTATAATTAGTTCTTAAATGAATAAACTAGATTTATTATCTTTTAATTATTATACGTTTGGTGGCCCTAAAATTGGGATGATAATTATACTGGAATACGGTATTATTATTATCCCTAACATTGGGCCTTAAAGGCAATTTTTTGTATCACCTTGCGGTCTATTAAAAGGTCAAATAATATTTCAAGTGATTATAACCCAGGTCCTATAGCTCAGTCGGTTAGAGCGCGGTGCTTATAACGCCGAGGTCGCGAGTTCGAGCCTCGCTAGGACCACTATTAAAACGATATCGTTCCATCTGAGTAACATCATGATAGGAAAAACCAGGCAAGATTCCCGAGTGGTCAAAGGGGTCAGACTTAAGTTCTGATGCGTATTGCTTCGTGGGTTCGAACCCCACTCTTGTCACTTATATTTTTTAGATGGTTTCACATCAGAAAAATCCAATATTATTTTAATTACATATTTCATATATATTTTTTAAAACATTTACACAAATCCAAATAATAGAACTTTTTATTATTTGAATTTAAAGACTCCTTTCCTTTCTTTTATTATCTTATATACTCATGTCTTTATCAAACTTTAAATCAACAAACGTAACACCCGTTTCCTCTCAAAAATTTGACATTCATATGTACAAGAAATCTTATTGTTTAAATGACGTTCTCTTACAATCAGACTTGTTAGATTTTTTATAAAAATCTAATTAAGTCTATCATAGGACTCATATTAGAATTTGTTTCAAATTCTAACGAGTCCGGATGTGAAATATCTAATAGTCCCAAAGAATACATTAAAAAATAGATGGAAAAATCCTACATAAGGGTAATTACTATGTGGACAAACCCATTCTAATAGATATATTAACTAAATCTAAAGCTCCCAAGTCAAAGGAGTTATTAGATTATCTTGTAAATAATAAAGAAGATGAAATAACATCAGAACAAATTATTAATTTTGTTGATAATGGTAAAATTTTATTCATTTTAATACACAGTCCATAAAATATGTTTATGTTAAACAACAAATTTATTTTAAAGCCAAAGAAATCGCTATTGCTTTGGGTTACAATGACACAGAACAACCGATTAGAAATAATGTTGATTCCCCAGATAAAATAACAGTTGACCAAATAATGGGTCCCGTAAATAATAAGGGACCCCATAAAACGAATGAGCAGCTTAAAATAGAACAAATATTGGGGAATGAAGATGGTAAAACAATATTTATTAATGAATCTGGATTATATAGTTTAATATTAGGTTCAAAGAAACCAGAAGCTAAAAAATTCAAACATTGGAGCGTCTTTAACAAAGTTAAAGCCTTCGTGGCTCTAAAGAGCCGAGTAACATCAGATGTTCTCCCATCTATCCGACAATATGGTTCGTATTCACTGTCAAATAAGTTGGCATATTCGGTGGATAAATTAGACGACTATATCGGTCATGAAATTGTGTATGTGATAAATGTGAAAGACAACATATACAAATTTGGCCAAACATATAAAGTAGATAAACGTATGGAATCACATGCTGCGACTTTAAACTTTAACCACATAGTCAAGTTATATAAATTACCAAACAGAACAATTTCATTGGCATGTGAAACCAAAATAAAAACCTTAGCTAAAAAACTTAAAATAAAATCCACTTATAATAATGGACTAGAATTTTTTGAAACCAATGGTAAATACCCTATAGACTTTGTTATTCAAAGCATTGATGAAATAATAACCGAGACGTCAGCTGAATTTAAAAATAAAACCCATGAAATAGTTCCATTAGCAGATGTAGCTCGATTATCTGAACTACATGAAAAACTAAAAGAAACAGTTAATATGCTTGTAGACAAAATTAAAACCATTGAATACTCTAATAAAACAACAAATGATCAAATAAATTTAATTCTTGGAAAATTATCTGTAAATCAAGAAAAACAAGATTTAATAAAAGAAAAAGAATTATTTTATCAACTAAAATTAAAAGAACAAGAAGTAAAAATTAAGGAATTAGAATTGGCAAATACAAAAGCTAAAAATCCTTCAGTTATTCAACAATTAATTGATGCCAAAATAATAGGACCTACTAGTGATAATTCTGTTAGCTTGGACTTGAATATAGATGAAGAACTTGAAGAGAAAACTACAGAAAGAACAAGAAAACTAAAAACTAAAGGCACACTTAAAAAACCTATACAAATAAATTCGAATGTAAGAACTTGTGCTGAATGCGGGTGTGAAGTGGCACCAAGATCAACCCGTTGTAATGGTTGTGTAAATAAAGAAAAATTAAAAAAATCAATCGAAACAAAAAATCTCAATAGACCAAGTTTAAAACAAATAATGGAAGACTTAGAAAAATTAGGTTCATATGTACAAGTTGGTAAAAAATATGGCGTATCCGATAATTGTATAAGAAAATGGATTGCCCGACATAAAAAATATACCAATATATTTTGTTCAAATTAATTTCACACTAAAACTTTTTTTTCTTCATAATAATAATGGAAAAAGTCCAATGTATATTTGAAGAATTTGAAAAAAATATTGTAGATAAAAAATGTTTGGGTTTAGATAGAGATGAAGAAATGGAAATTTTAGGTTTGGAATTAACATTTAAAAATCTATTAGAACATTATTTAAAATCTAATAATTTTATTATTAAAACTAGTGATGAAAACTATTATTCTGGATATCAAAACCCTATAAACATTGCAGAAAAAGATTTTGTTTGGATGTCATCAAAACTTGACCAAGCATTACTTCATCCATTTGAAAGACTAAAAATTGATCCGACATCTCCAAAAGATGATATGTTTGAACCATATTTATATAAATTTTTATTAAATAGACCAATTAAAATATTAGTTTCACAAGACTTGGATAATGAAAAAATTTTTAAATTTAATTTTGATATTCTTCAAAAAATTATTAAACCAAAAGGTTCATATGTAAAATATGGTGTAAGAGAAGAACATAAAATTATTGTGAATTTTAATGAAGTAATTAGAACAATTAATAAAAAATGTTATGATGATAATGAAAGAGACTTTAAAATTTCAAATAATTTAAAAATTTTACAATATATCAAAGCATTAAATATGATTATTGATAAATATTATCCTCATATACAAAAAATTGATGGTTATATGAATGAACACGACCAAATTGAAGTTGCTGTAATTAATTTCAGTGGATTGTTAGAAAGTACATCTTTAAAATCATCAAGAGTTTTAGGAATTGAAATTAGCAATTTTGCTAATAAGTCTTTTAATTTTAGTTTTCCATTTAATTTTGTAAAAACTTGGGAAGAATTTCAAGACACTAATGGCTTTAACTATTCAATACTACTTGGAAATTTTATTAGATATGCATATTTAGAATATAATAAATACCTTATGATTGCTAAAAAAGGCATTAAAATAAATTACCAAGATTTTGATGATAATAGCAATATTGTAGCTTACTTAGGTACAAGCTCAAAAGAACTATTTAAAATTAACTCAATAGAATTAACTGGGCAAAAAATAGGTCAGGAATCAATAAATTGGAAAAACAAATATCTCAAATATAAAAATAAATATTTGGAATTAAAAAAGAAAATAAACATCATTTAATTTTTGTATTTTAATTATATAATAACATAGTTTGATTATATAATTACAAAATTTCTATACGAGAAATATCCAAAAGCCCAATAGTATTTTTTGGTCCAATTTTAATTTGATTGTTTATTAGGTCATCTTGATTTATTGTCAAGCTTAAAGCTTTATCTGAGTCCCCAATAATCAATCTAATAGGAACACCTTTTGGAATTAAAATTGATATTTTTCCAGTAATTTTCTCAAATAATTCTCCACATTTTAAATTTAATTGGGATAAGTGTGTATAAATTAAGTACAACAAAATATTAAATAGGTTACAATTTAAATGAACAGTGTCTGGTTTTGGTATTTTACTTAAAAAATCACTCATTGTTGCTGAACCTGATGCTAACTCGGTAGCTTCTGTTAGTTTTAATTTATACTGGCATCTTCGGTCAGACTCATCAACTAAATATTCAAGAACTTTTGTTTTATCAGTAGGAAAGTTAGCCAGTCCTTCTAAAAAGTCTGGATACAAATACAAGTACCAATTTGCAAATAAAAACTTTTCCAATTGCTTAACACCTTCAAGACCGGAAAAATATTCTGGGTTTGTTTTTTTAAGTTTTTTAATTTTTTTCTTCAAGTCTTTAAGTTCAGATAAATACTCATTAATTTCGCTGGATGGTTGAAAATAGTAATTTAAATTAATTACTCGAACAAAATTTTCATCGAGTCTGTAAGGTTTTGTTTCATAAAGTTCTTTTAATGTGTGTTCAATAAATACAGCAGATTTTCCAGCGTGCAGATAATCAATAATAACAAACTGATGAGGATTAGATTGAACAGCTTCAGATAAGTTTGCTTTTAAAACCCAATCTAAATAAGGTTTACCATCTGAATTAACTTTATAATCCGACAATACTCCTTCCCTATCATAGAAAAATTCAATTATATCATCTGCGCTAAGACCAGAAATAGGAAATGAAACAATAGTAACTTTTGGATTAGATTTTAATTCAGGATAAACCATTTCAAGCATAAATAAAAAATAACTTGGAGAATCTCCTGGAATTAAAAGTACTGTATGGGTATTTGATTCAATATATTTGACCAAATTGACTAGGATATTTTCTGTTGCTCGAAACAAATAAGCCAATTCTGAAAAAAAGTCATTTGGGCTTGTATAAATATTTAATGATTTGGAATATGTTGTATACTTATGATATATGTAATAAATTCCAACACATCGGATTATTTTTTCAAGCCCAACAGAATCAATTAAACTCTTAATTTCATCTAATGATAAAAACTTGTCTTGTGGGATTATAGATTGTAATTGCTGGGTCACCTGGTCGCGAACAATATGCAAATTATTAAGTTCAATAGATTGAATAAGTCCGTCTAATTCAGATAATTCAGACCCAGCAATTTGGCTTTTAAGTTTTATGTATTTGGTTTTGTACAACAAGTATTTTTTATAAAATACATGTTCTTGATATTTTAAATTTAATTCCATTAGAATAATACCTATATAATTAGACTGATAAAATAAAAAAAATTGAAAAATAAACATATTAGATACCCAACTCTATATATACTTTTGACTAGAAACAGCAAATAAAAAAAAGAACTTATTTAAATCTTTCAATTCTAGTTAGCAAAAGACAACGTTCCCGAGCGGTCAAAGGGGTCAGACTTAAGTTCTGATGCAAATGCTTCGCGAGTTCGAATCTCGCCGTTGTCATCAATTAACTACCATCAGCCATACATTAAAAATTATAATAAATTTTTTCCAAGGTAGTTAGCAAATTCAGGTCCTATAGCTCAGTCGGTCAGAGCGCGGTGCTTATAACGCCGAGGTCGCGAGTTCAAGCCTCGCTAGGACCACCAACATTGGTTCCCGAGCGGTCAAAGGGGTGCGCCTCAAGAGCGCATGCGTAAGCTTCACGAGTTCGAATCTCGTCCAATGTACCTATTATTTGGCCACTGCATAGAATAATTTAATAAAAATTAACTAACGCCAAATAGCAAAATAAAAATCATAACTGGATACAGCAAATGACTAATAAATTTAACATATAAATTTTGTCTTAAATATTAGCGTAAGTTAATATTAGCCCAGTTAGCAACCCGGGATTTGTAATCCCCGATTATAAATACCAAGTTAGGTAGATAGCAAACCAACTTCTTACAGCCAAATAACACTTATTATTTAATAATAATCCAAAAACTAGGCACAGCAAATAATTGCGATTAAAGCAATTTAAATTTGAAAAAATTTAAATAATCAATCCAAACCCTAGTTAGCAACCAACGCTTCAGAAGTTAGCACAATAATATTTCTACCAACAGCAACATTAATATAATTTAATAGAGCCTTTTAGACTGGACACAGCAAAAATTTAAAAAAATTAATTAAATTTTTTTCAATCCCCAATCCCAGTCAGCAAACTTAAGTAGACAGCACAAAGTTAATTCCAGTCTACACACAGCAAAATGAATTTTAAATTGCATAATTTAAATCATTGCAGGACAGTATTAAGAATACTGTGTAATGGGCTAAACACCCCTTACAGCTTGAAAAAAGTTCCGAACTGTTTTCCAAGTACAATCAAGGTCATGAGTTAAATCTACTAGTTATTTTAATACATCTAAATTACTATAAAATAAATTTTTATTTTGTAATAACTTGGGTCCAATTTGATAATTTATAAAAATTGAAATTTCTTTATCCACAAAACTTATAAATAAAAGTTTAATGTCACAATTAGTTACCTTAAATGATAATACTAACAATAATACCGGCATCGCATGCCAAAGAGATGGTTGTGCAAACATTTGTTCTAAACCTAACTATGTGAATTTTTATCGTGGGTCTGGAAAACTTGCTAGGCAATATTTGGGTAACACACTTTGTGACACCTGCAATCAATTATGTTGTTACAAAGATACCAATGGTAATCTATGTAACCAATCAACTCTTAAGCCTGGACTTTGTACAAAACACAAGTCCTTACTTGACCAATTAAGCCAATACAAAACTTACAAAGCAGCAGTTGAATTTCATAAATCAAATGTATATGTTGGTTCCCATTGGGAAAAGGCAGATGATGACGGTCCAATTGATATCTACCACTACATGAGTAGGGAAAGATATAACAAAATTATCAAATCTAATCCTAAATTCAACTTTAGTAATTATTGGAAATATGACGAAGAAATTTGGATTGGGGATGAACTATGGTCATATTGTGGACCATATGCAGAGTCACGACTAGAACAAATGGCATACCCAGAAAATTTTGAAGAAGATATTAAGACTCAACTACTTGTTACACAATAGGGCGTTTTATTCTTTGTATTCTTTTAATAATTTATAAAGTCTAGTATTACTCAGTAACTCAAATTGCAAAGTTGATTTTTTCCAGTAATCAGATTCCGCTTCTAATTTTTCAATTACATTATCCAAATAATAATGTCTGATGTATTTGGTTTCTAGAGCTTCATGTTCGGTAATACATACATGTAAGTGTAATTGATAATATGATGGATGATAATGAAAAAACATATATAGTTTGTTTTTATTGATTCCATATTCTTTAGCAATTTCAATTGCTTTTTCTTTTAGATTTTTTAGTAAAGGAATATCATGTTGTGTTAAGTCACGAATTGTTTTAATTTTTTTTGTTGGTATACCAAGTAAATAAAATTGGTTAAGATTATCTTCTTTCCAAACAATGTCCTTGCATAAAACCATTTCTTGATTTCTAAACAACACAATAGATTCTTCTGAAAAATTTCCAACTAACTCATGAATCCATTTGGTATTTTTATCGTATATGGAATTTATATAAGGTAAACTAATTTTTTTGTACATTTGATAATTTTCAGTAAATATTTCTGTTTCTGCTTTTAACCAATCAACAAAATCCATAGAAACAGGAAACCTTAGATAATAATTTTGACTGTAAACCTCAATAAATTTATCAGATGATTTTTCAATTTGTACTAAAATTTTATCTAAAAGTTCTTGGCTATAATCACTTTCATTTCCTTGGTGTTTAATTTTAAAACCATCAAAGTTATTTTCAAGCCCAAAATCAAATTCATCTGGAACTGTATTTGCAGACAGTAAAACACAAAACAAGTCCTTGATTACCCCATAATATAAGTTTGCCTTATTGAAATTTAAAAATGAACTAAAGTATTTTTTTGTTTCATTTCTTAAATGAATATTTTCCAATTTTTGCCATTTCATTTTTATTATATAAAATAAATTGAAATTTTTACTTTATATATTAATATGTTTCATTAACTAATGCAGACATCAGCCGAATCCTATCCAAATAATTATACCAATATTTCATCAACTGATTCCGAACAAAAAAATACCAAACACAAAAAAATATATGATGGTACTCAGGTTGGGAACCAATTTATTCAATACTTTTATTCATCATGGATGTCAAACCCAGATATTTTTTCAACGGATAATATTATAAAGCCTTATACTAAAATTAAACATAACAACACAACATATGAAGGACCTGATTTTATTGTTTTTCTCAAGTCGGTTGCATCAAATGGTCTAGAATTTTCCGAGTGCAAATGGGATATAATTGATTCAGGTTCGCGTCAAATTTATATTTTAGTAACTGGATCTATAGCTAATACCCAGGGTACTGGAAAATTTTCCCAGAGTTTTATGATAAGTTTTACAGGACAACATAATGGTAGTGCAAAATCATGGGCTTTAGTTAATAGTATTTTTATTTTAGAATGAACAAATTATCAAAGTAACTAATTTAAATGCCCATTGGCTTGATAATATTGGACAATAAGGTCTTTGTAAATGTTTAAAATCTCATAATAATTTTTATCTAAATTTTTGGATAATTTTTTTAATTTTTTTCTAATTTCTCTAATATTTTTCTCCATTAAATTATATATTATAATGGACGATAAAAAAATACAGGCCCGTAATAAATTTGTAGGAAAAATTAACCAAAAAATAGAAAAACTTAACGAGGACATTAAATTATTAATTGAAGTTGACAAAGCATTAAATACTCAAACTGGTGGTGGATTACTTACAAGTTTAAACGCTGCAATATCATCACCACCTTCAACTGTAACTTCCAGAGTTGATTATGGTGCACTTGATACAAAAGCACAAGAGCTCACCAGACAACTTGAAGGTAAAATTAAAACTTTAGAAGACACATTAGGGTTATTATTATCACATATTACTAGTCGCTCAGGAACAGCAGCTGATGTTACTGCTGATGCTAACAAATTAAATGGTATTGATGCCAGAATTACAGCTATGGATTCCGATCTTGACTTGAAACAATTAGCTGCATACAAGACTATTTTTGAGAAATACACTCAAATGGCAAATATTGATTTAGCTGCATACAAACGCGAATATTCATCAGGGGATTTTGCTAGTGTCAGCCCCCAAGTTAAAGAATTACTACATAAAGCAATTGAATCCAAAAGAACAGGAGAGGCAAAAAGAAATCCTGCAAGTTTTGCCTGGAATTAAAAAAATTATTAATTTACAATTTTATCCATTTTATTATTTAATTCGGATAATCTTGCAACAATGTTTTTAAGAGATTCTGTATTCCCCGTTTCCACATGTACTGGAATTTCTTCCTTAATAACCATTGGCTTATCCTGTAATTTTGCTAAATTAACCAAAGGGGTAATATCAATTGGTTGTGCATTAAAGCTTTTTCCACTACTTGCTAATTTCTTAATTTTATTTCTATACTTGTGATCATTAGATAAAAAGAATCTATTATCTTGTTTTAATAATATTTCAATATCATCAATTAAATCAAGTAATTTATTATCCATATTATTATTAGTATGATTTTTTTATTCGCCAACATGAATTTTTAATATAAAAAAAATATCCCAGTTAAATTAATAATGAACAACTTAATTGACTTTTTAAATTATAAACAAGAAAGTATTAAATTAAAAATTCATGGGAAAAAAACTAAATTAAAAGAAATTAAACAACAAGGTGGAACTCAAATAAAAGAACAAATAGCTCAATTAGAAACAGAAATAATAAAATTAATGGCAATAAATACTATACTTTCAAATCAAAAATCCAAAGTATCAAATTTAAATTTGGATGAAATTTTAGAAAACCTAACAAGAATAACATCAAAGTATAATGATTTAATTAAACAAGCACCTCCGGATTTTGAATTAAAAGAATCTTTATATACTAATAGAATTTTAAACCTGATGCAATCTTTAGAAACACAATTAGATGGGTCGGGAACAGATTTTCTAAATATTAGATTAAATAATAAATTAACATTTGTCCAGCCACCTATTGATATTACTTCTATCGATAGAATGAATATGGAATTTGTAGATACTCTTGAAACAAATATTCAAAAATTTATAAATGCTTATACAAAAAAATCTTCAGAATCGGAAAGCACATTTGGTGTTGAAAAAACTGGACTTTTAGCTCAGTCTGAGGAATTAGGAAATAAAATTATTTCACTAAATAGATTTGGAGAACAAATTAGAGAAAGATTAAATGAAATTGAATCTTACACAAAAGTCACATATAGACTAGAAGATTTGAGACCTGAATATTTTTTTAAACCAACTGAATCAAACCCAACATCATTAATTGAAACAATTACAATAAATCAATTAGCTGGACTTGAATTTGGCACTTCTGCAAGTATTGATAAAGCAGTGCTTGATATTAGCAAATTAGGTAGCTTGGAAAATGTAGACAAACTTATTAACCCCGTTTTTTCATCACAACCCAGGGTACCTATCCAACCCCAACCAGCTCAGCAATCACAATTACCAAGAAGATTAGTTCAAGAAGAACAATCAGGTGGTTTTAGTTTATTTGCATCCACGAGTAAAAAAGAAGAAAAAATAACTGGGGAACTAATAAGTAAATGGGAGAAAGAACTGGTCAAGTCAAAAGGAAAATTATGCAAAAAACACTATGAAATCAGTACGGCAAATGTTAAACAAACAAAAATACCAGAGACAAATCAAACAGGAGGTGCTTTCAAAAACTGGGAGGAATATTATACTGCATTAATTAATTATCAACAAAAAGTTGGAGAATATAAATCAATTTATAATGAGTTAGTTAATGTTGCAAATGAATTTAATTTGGCTTATTTGCAGTTTTTTTACCACAAATTATTTATTGTAAATTATGTCAAGTTAACATTAACAAAACCAGCATACAGGGTTTACTCAAATATATCACGTGGTTCAGTATCATATTATCTTTCAATTGTAAGTGATATTTTAACAAAATTTTCAAATCCTGAAATTGTAAAGTCAAACTCAACATATAACTATTTTTACACATATCATTTATTAAATTTACAAATTTTAAATGAGTTTTTAAGCTGGTTGCATAAGAACTGGAAAGCAGCACCTGAGGATGAACAAATCGAATCAAACAAAAATGTTTCCAGATTATATGTTTTAAATTCCAGAATTGTCCATACACCAGAAATAACAAAAGGATTTTTTTTATTTAATTTATTTAAGGATATTTTAGATGATTTCAAACTAACTCAATCATCTCCTGTTTCCGTATTTTTAAGAATTAATGACAGACCCGAATTACCTGTAATAGCTATAGGGAAAAAAGAAGTTAACTTTAGAAAAAGTACGCGTGAGCAATTGGAAATAGCACCACTTGACACATGTTTAACAAGAATGGGACAAACTGAAAATAAAGAACAAATATTAAGTAAATTTGATACTCGAGGTGGAATTAAATTTAATGAAATTTTTGATCCAGAAGGCTTTAAAAACAATGACACATTAGCTCTCTATATGGGTATACCAAATTACTTGTCCAAGTCTCAGTCTATTATGATGATTACTTATGGGTATTCAGGAGTTGGTAAAACATTTACCCTATTTGGTAACAAAGGACCACAAACTGGTGTGCTACAGAAAGCCCTTACAAGTATTCAAGATATGAAGGCAATTTATACTAGATCATACGAAATTTATGGGCTTGCTTTACCATATAAATCTTATTGGGCAGGTCGTGACCCATCACAATATGCTCATAAAATATACACATATAGAATTAAAAAACTAGAAGGAGGATTAGTTGGTGTTGAACATACACCATCTGATATCAAGTCAGGTAGTGGAATTAAAACATATTTAGATGATGTTAAATCAGATATTGACGATTCAAAACAAGGCACATATACTAAAATTGATACAGTTGAAATTACAAATTTTTCAGATTTTGTTGATAAAATAGATGAAATTCGTATAGCTGAAGGAAGAATTAAAAAAACAGTTAATAATCCTGTTTCATCTCGTTCAATTATGGTTTATGAATTTAAGGTAAAATTAAATTCCAACAAGGTTGTAAGATTTGTCGTGATGGATTTACCCGGTAAAGAAGATATTTTAAATTCCTATGTAAAACCAGACTTAACAATCCACGGACAATATTGTATTCAATTAAAACCAGAATTTTCTTCATATGATCAAACAGCTCTAAGAGCAGCTGTTTATTTAAATCCGATGTTGTTAGCTGTTTTTCCAGATATAGCCAAAAAACTTAACTTATTTTTATTAAGTAGATTGAAAGGTGATTTGAAGAGTGCATATATGAATTTCCAAGTAACTACAATTGGTACAAGTGATGGAGTTCGTGGTGGGAAAAAACTTTTGGGAACAAAAAAAATTATAGATTTAATAAACTGGAATCAAATAAATGAGTCAGATATTAATGAAGAATTAAAAAGATATTTTGGTGGTGAAAGTACACGAACAAAAAAATATAGTGAATTAATTAATGATTTTAAAGAATTGTATAAACAAAAAAGGAGAAATAAGGAATTAACAAGTAATGACACTAACATACATGATAAAATTACTCAGGGTATAACTTTTGGCATAACATTTCGAGACAGTAATTATACAGTTCAGGATAAAACAAATTTTAAAACGTGTATTTTAGCTGGGGAAAATTTACGGTTTATATTAGAAAATAATTTGATTAATGTATTAACTGATTTTTATTCAGAAAATTTAATAAATTTGGATGCAAATAATTGCACAATTGGAAAAAATACATCTGCAATATCTTTTGAGGGTTTTTATATTAATGAAAATATTTTAGGACTTGTTAATACTTTAAGTAAAAGATTAAATAGAGGTTGTGCTATACCAAAACCAAATCCAATACCAAGTATGGGTAATTATTTTTCAAATCAAATGGATAATTATAATTCTAGTTTAGGTAAAGATGATAAAAGAAACATAGTAGAAATTGACCCAGAATTATTACCCGAAAATACTAGGCTATCGTCTGTACCTCAATCAATATACAAATTATCATATTTTAATTCGTCCGACACATCTGTTATCTATGAACATCCTGGAAATGAAACAAGATCACAAACATATTTTTTAAGAGATTTTTTAAGAAATGACATAAATTTAAATGATTCCCGTGTGATTGGATATTTTGAATCCAATAATGTTTTATTAAGTTCTGGTTCCAATGGTTATAATACACCACAATATTTAAACAAGACTATAAAATCATGGTTTGAAGATTCATATGATTTTAATAAAACATATTCGGATGAACCACCAATTGCGACATTTATGGAAGCATATTTTGGAAAAGAAGCAGACGGTGATACTGATGTGATTAATAACTTTTATTTGTTTTATGTGGTGTCAAATGACAATAAAGACAAATGTGCTAATCAAATTAAACTCATTGCAGACTCAGAAATATTCATTAAAACCATTAAGGAATGGACACCATGTGCTTAGTATAAAATTTCAAATCAATTAATTATTATTAATTATTTTTTTATAGTTAATAATAATAATGAAAATATTTTCACATTCTTTACAAGGAAAAAGAGAATCAAATGAAGACCAACATGTTCATATAATAAATTTATCGGGAGAGAATCAAGAACTAAATCCAGTTAATTTTATTGGTGTTTTTGATGGTCATGGTGGGAAAGCAGTAAGTAAATATTTAAAAGAAAACTTGCCTCAATTTTTTGTTAATAGATTTAAAAAGGACATTTATACAAGACCAGATACTGCTTCAAAATATTTTAATAAAGTATATGATTTAATTCAAAACAAGATGAAAGAAGAACACCCAAGAGCAATCCAATATTGTGGTTCAACAGCATGTGTTGGTATACATTTTAAAGATACTGAAAACAAAAACCGTTTATGGATATTAAATGTTGGTGATTCCCGTGCTGTCAAATGTAATAAATTAAATATAGCAGAACAATTAACAGCAGATCATAAACCAAATGCTCCTGAAGAAAAACAACGTATTGAACAGTTAGGTGGTAAAATAGAATTTGATGGTTCTGATTGGAGAATTAAAGACCTATCTTTATCTAGAGCATTTGGTGATTTAGAATGCACACCATATGTGACTCATTTACCTCAAATTTACAGATATAAAATAAGTTCTTCTGATAAATTTATTGTTTTTGCATGTGATGGATTATGGGATGTTATGTCAAATCAAGATGTTGTTGATTTTATAAATGAACTTACATTAAATAAAAAATTTAAAGGTAACTATGCTAAAGAACTTGCAGAACATGCGTATGCAAAGGGTTCATTAGATAATATAACAACTATTGTATATATATTATAAAACAAGTTTAATTATTATCCAATTAATTTGATGCAATAGATAGTGGAATCCATTTTTTCCATTTGTTTGAATAAATACAATTGAATTTAACTGGTTTTTCACCAATACTATCATCACATAATTGAGATATTTTAAGATTGGGAACTAATGCAATTCCTTCTTTGTCGCCATTTTGATTTTCAGAAATATCATATACATCTGGTATCATTGTGCGAGATAACCAATAAACTTTTTGTTTTCCATTTGATTCATATGAATAAGTGCGAGACTTTAAAAAATTAACAAAATCATGAATAATATGGTACGATTTTTGTTCTATTTGTTCATTATTTGATGTGTTTATATCAACTTTATCAGATTTTTTCTCAATGTGTAGCACATTAACTCCTGAAAATTTTGGATAAAAAATTATACCATTTGTTGGTATTGATAAGCTTGGTAAATTTTTAATCATTGATTCTAATTCGTTATATTTACATAACTTATTTAATTTAAATTCAAAATTTGTACAATATGGTTGTTTATCTTTTTTAAAATTAGTTTTTAGCACTGAATCAAGATGATTCATTTTTTGACTCATTTCCATTTCTAACATTTTATTACCCATCAAATAAAAACAATCTTGAACTAAAAATATATGTCCACCATTTGTTTGAATTAGTTTACCATCAAAAATTGTACCATTATAAATTGTATCGGTTGTTTTTAAATTTAATTGTATAACTTGGATAGTTTTCATATCTAATTGCGACTTATGATATGATAACTTTTTTCTATCAATTGCAACACAATATTGGTTGTTATTAATAGTTAGCATAATAAGTAAATAGTTATAGCCTTTGAAATTAGGCGAAACATAATGTTCATTTTCATTTAAAAATTTTAGTTTTTGAATATTATTTAACATGATATATCTGTATTTTGATAAATCGAGTTTAGAGTATAAATAGTCAATAATTTTACTTTTAACATCCCAATCAACTAAATACCCATCACCACTTCCAATTATAATTTTTTTAAGCATTATATTATTATAGTTTGCTTGTTTTTAAATAGAAATATCAATTTTTACGAGCTTTATAAAATTTTTACAAAACTAAATAGTATTGTAAAATATTTTTTAATTAATTTAAAACATGGCTACAGAACCAGATGTACTAGGATCTGAAGCTAAAATACCATCGGAACTCTCACCTCCATTTTCAGGTCTTTCATTTTCATAAACCCAAGTATCTGGAGTTAAATAATATAAGCTTGAAGCTGCTTGTCTAAAGTTTGTGTTTGGTTCTCCATTTATAACTTTTTGTTTAGGAACTAGCTTTTTAAAGTCTACAAAAGAGTTGTCATAAATTTCTTTTAAAGTTTTACCTCTACCATCAATAAAATCATCTGGATCCGCAATACCATCCATGTTTAATGTTTTTTCTTTATTAAAACTATAAGTAAATCTTGCTTTTGGTTCAATAAATGTTTCAACAACACCTGTTACTTGTTCGCGTGAATTATAAATTGGATTACCATTGGAATCAAATGATTCAATCCATCGGTTAGGATAATGAGGAGTTACATGTGCACCTGATTGTTGTTCCATTAAAAATTGTTTTTCAATTGGTCTTTGTTCATAATCAAATTTAACTTTTTTTGGAGAAATTGGATGATTATATTTTATTCTATCCATATTAAAATTTTCAATAACCTCTTCTTGTTTTTCCACTTTTTTTAAGTTATTAACATTTGTGTTTTCATTTTTATGTTTTTGAATACAGTAATATAGAGCTACAAGAACCCCAAATACTAATAAAACATTAAACATTTTTTCCATTTATAATATGATATATTTTAAATAGAAATAATTAGAAATTAAATATTATTTTTTAAACTGCATTAGTTTGTTCGCTTTTAACAGCAATTTCAGGTTTAGATTCTTCTTTTGGTTCTTGTTTTTCAACTTGTTTATATGCGTCGGGTTTTGATGTTTCGACTACAGCGGTTGATTTAAAACAACTAAACCATCCTAAACATTTAGTTACTTGTTTTTCAACTTTAGGTTGAAGCATTACTAATCTAACGGCTACATCAACAAGTTTTTCAAAATCTGCTCTCTTATCAACTGGAATTAAATCAAATTTTTCAACAATAAATCCATAAAGCATTTTAATTAATACTGGTAAGTCTTCATATGTTAAATGTAAATTTGACATTTCGTTGTAGGCATCGGTAATTAAAAATACAAGCTCGGGAGCATCGTATTGATCAATTTTACCGTCTTTCATAATGTTATTTAAAGATGATTTTACACGAGCAATAAACTTTTCATCAGCTGAAAGTATCTTAAATACCTCCTCAACACTAGGCATAATACTATAATTTAGAAAAAAATATTTTCCACAAACTCAAAAAATTTTAAATATTTTAAAAAAATTACATAAAAAAATTGTCTGTGAGGGCAAGAATTATGTAATTCTTGTTCCTACGATATAATTTTTTTTAGCAAAAAAAAATTGATATAAATTATAGTTAAACATTTATTTGAACAATTAATAATGTCTGAACTTGTTAAAAAACTTTTAAAGTCAAATGAAGATCCTATAGAAACAGCATCGGAATTTTCGATTAAGGAGCTTGAAGAAATAATTACCTATGCTGCTGATAAGTATTATAATACTTCAAAATCCGTTATTTCTGATGAACTATATGATGCATTAATTGATTTTTTAAAACTAAAAGCACCAAAGTCTCAAGTACTTAAAAATATTGGAGCAAAAGTTAAAACAAAAAATAAAGTTGAATTGGACTATTGGTTAGGTTCAATGGATAAAATTAAACCACCATCCAATCAGTTAGGAATATGGAGTAAAAAATATAAGGGTCCATATAATCTATCGGACAAACTAGATGGAGTAAGTGCGCTTGTTATATATAGACCAAATGGACAAATTAACATGTATACAAGAGGAACTGCAACAGAAGGAACTGATATAACGCCTTTAATTAAATATTTAAATTTACCAGATTTTGATAAAGTGCAAACATATTGTAAAAAAAATAAAATTAAAGGTGATAAAAATTTAATTGCATTTAGAGGTGAACTAATTATAAACGAAGCAATTTTTTCTAAAAAATGGAGTAAAACTCTTAAAAATTCTAGAAATAGTGTTGCTGGATTAGTAAATAGTAAAACAATTAACCCGGAACTTGCGATGGATACAAACCTAGTTTTATATGAGGTTGTTGAACCTTTTTATCCAATTGAAAAACAACTAAAAATTATTGAAGATATTGGTTTTTATATAGTTACAAATAAAACAATAACTCAGGAACTATCTTATGAGTTTTTATCAAAATACTTGAAAGAACGAAGAGCAAAATCTGTTTATAAAATTGATGGAATTATTATTACAAGCTGTGGTAAACATGATAGAAATATAGATGGTAATCCAGAATATGCATTTGCTTTTAAAGATGTTTTAGAAGATCAAATGGCAATAACTACTGTTGAATCGATTGAATGGAATGTAAGCAAAGATGGTTTTATTAATCCCACATTAATTCTAAAACCTGTGTCTATAGGTGGAGTAGAAATTAAACGTGTAACAGGAAATAATGCTAAAAATATTGTTGATAATGTACTTGGTCCAGGTGCTGAGGTAGAAATTATTAGATCTGGTGATGTTATTCCAAAAGTTCAACGTGTAATCAAACAAGCTAAATCAGGTAAACCTGACTTACCAAAAGGCAAATGGCATTGGAACGAAACAAATGTTGATATTCAATTAGATGACTTGGAATCAAGTACTAATGTTCTTGTTAAAAATATTTATTATTTCTTTTCAACACTTGATACTAAAGGTTTAGGTGAAAAAAATGTGGAAAAACTCGTTGCTGCTGGATTAAATACTATTGTAAAAATTTTAGCTGCAGATGAATCAAAATTTTTAAAAGTTGAAGGTTTTGCTGAAAAAACTGCTGCAAATTTAGTAGTATCAATTAAAAAAGCTATGACAAATGTACCCTTAGCTAAATTTATGGCGGCTTCAAATAAAATAGGTCCCGGGCTTGGTGAAGAACGCATGAAACAAGTTCTTGCATTTTATCCAAATTTAATGGAAGATTATAAAAAATGGACAAAAACAGAATTTACTAATAAACTAAAAGATATTAGCGGTTGGGAAGAAAAAACATCAAGTTTATTGGTTTCAAATTTTAGTGAATTTGTAAAGTTTTATGACAGCGTTAAGAAATATGTAACTATTAAACTCCCAGAAAATAAACAAACAAGTAAAGGTCCATTTACTAATAAAACAGTTGTTCTAACAGGTTTTAGAGATAAAGAAATTCAAGAAAAAATAGAAGCCCAAGGAGGGAAAATTGGTTCGTCTGTTAGTAAAAATACAGATTATTTAATTGTTAAAGACCAAACTGTAATTGACGAACCAACAGATAAAGTGGGTAAAGCAATAGATTTAGGTATAACTATTTTAACAAAAGATAAAGCAAATAAAATGTTAAATACTAAATTGAATTAATTATTTATCCCTAGTCTAACATAAAATGCTGGAGTTTTGCCAAAACATTGCCAAGCTTTTTCATCAGATTCGACAACAGCATTTGCTTCTTCTGGTTTGGAATTTTGTTTATATTGTCCAGCTTGAATAATTTCAATTTGGGTTGTTGAACTAATATTAAAAATAGAATCACTATATATGCTATTTTTAATATTTTGAATAAAATCAGTTACTGTAACATTAGCATCAAGATTATAAGTATTGTATGTACATGAATATGCTAATTTAACATAAACAGGTACTATATTTTGACTTTGTGAAATAAGTGCCATTATCAATTAATAATTTCAATTATTATTATTTTTTTCAATTTTTATTTTTTGCAAAATTCTACGTGAGACAATATGTTTTTATCAACAAGATAATTAACATTATTCATATTATCAATTTTTGGATGTTTAACAATGACTGTTGGTGGTTTATTTAATAAATAAATAACTAAAATTCCAATAAAAAATAAAAAAATATGATTAAAATAATTTTCCTTTAACATTAATTAAAGAGTGATTTTTTTTTAAATTTAATTTAAAAAAATACTCTGTTAATTGTATTAATGGAAGTACTAGATATAAATAAATTTTTATCCTTTAAAATGGATTCAAATACACAAGAACTTACAAATTCAGTTCTTGAACTATTGAATTCATTATTTGGTAGTGTTGACAAAAACAAAAAAATAAAGAAAAATATGAAAAAACCAACAACTAATATTTTGAAAAATCAAAAAATTCAAAATAAAAAAGAAATTATTGGAAACAAGGTCAATTTGATTTTAAATAAATTATCAGAATCAAATATTGACAGTCTTATTATTGAATTTATTCAAAATATCAATCAAATAGACCTTGAGAATTTCGAGGAAGTACAAAAAACATTTTATTTAAAGATTATTTCAGAAATAAACTTTATTAAGATTTATTTACAATTTCTTAAAATGTTAGGATTTTTATATCAAAAAGTCCAAGGTTATAATTTGGAATTTTTTTATTCGCTTGTTGAGGCAAAATTTAGGTTAGACTATTCTGATTATGATATAGAAGCAGGTAGTAAATTTGATTTTGTTAATGACCAAGATGGTGAATCTAAAAGAATAAATAATTTAATTCTAATTAAAAATCTTGTGGAAAATAAAATGTTAAATTCAAATATTTATGATTTTTGCGATAAAACAATAATTAGCCAAAGTATATTTTTACCAGATATATATCATTGGTATAGTTCAAAAAATAGGGATTTAAATCCGAATGAAATTGACCAAATTAAAACACTACTTAAAAAAGATGGAATAAGTTCACGTGAAACAGTGTTACTAGAAAGTTTAATAAATCGTAAAAATAAACAAGTTTCTAATGAACTAAATCAAGTACAAGTCTCAAAACAACAAAGTACTGTTACTAACACAGTGTCAGTTGTTCAATCTGTTGCTAATAAACTTGCAACAACAAATCAAGTTGATAAAAATAAAAATACTTCAAATGATAAGGAGTCAGAAAAAATAAAAGTAGACACTCTACAATTAGAATGTGAAAATATAATTGAAGAATATTTAATTGTAAAATCAATAGATGATATCAAATATTTTATTGAAAATAGATGTATTGACGCTATTAGTAAAAATAAATTTTGCGAATATTTAATAGATAAATATTTTATGGCAAATAAAGAAAATGCAAATGAAATCATTGATTTGATGAAACAGCTTACAAAATCACATACTTTATTTAAATCAAATTTAAGCAGAGGTTTGTTATTGGTTTATAACAACTGGAAAGAAAAATCAATTGATTATGTTAAACCTGTTGACAAAATGAAAAACATATTAACAACACTAAGAAACATTGGAATAACAAAAGGTATTGAATTTTTACTTGACCAATATAAAATTCAAACAACACCTTCTGTATAAAATTTTTTCAAACATTAAATTAAACTATTTGTAATTTAATTTAATATTATTTTTCATTTTTAAGATACAAGTATATTTTTGAAATACACCCACATAATTGTAATAGTGTGTCAATACCGCCATTAACACGAATATAGCTTAAACTAATTATTTCATAAATTTTTAATTTGGTTTCATCTTTAATAATAAATTCATCAGAATTAGATTCAGTATTATAATCATTTGAATTTTCAAAAAGATATTTCATAAAAGTAAGTAATATATCATTTGGTGTGTATCCTTTATTATACAAACTTTTAACAATCTGAATAGTGTGATTGTAGTCATTAGCATAACAACTTGCTAAAATTTGAGATATATAATATGGTTTTGGTTTATCAATAAGTTTGTAAACTGTTTTTTCATCAAGTTTACCAAAAGAATAATAAATACATTCTAAATTATTAATTGATTGTCTAATATCTTGATCAGACACAAATAATAACGTATTAATTCCATTTTCATCATGAGGAATTTTTTCATTTTTACAAATATATTTGATTTTACTATACAAATTATCTGAATTTATTCTGGGATACTTAACTATCATACACCTAGATTGGATTGATTCAATAATTTGAGTACAATCATTACAAATAAATACTATTCGTGTGTTTTTTCTAAATTCTGAAATAATATTTGATAGTAAATTTTGCGCTTTTGGTGTTATACTATCTGCTTCATCCAATATTACTAATTTATGTGTTGGGTATTTGCCATTAGATTTAACATTATCTTCATCATTAACACAACTTGTTTTCTTTTTACAAAAAGGATAAATAGTGTTATTTATAATACTTAAACCTCTATCATCTGAAGCATTTAATTCCAATACATTATCTGCATATCTGTCTCTATATATTTGTTTTGCTAAAAATAGTATTGTTGAGGTTTTCCCTGTACCTGGTTCGCCAGTAATAATCATATTGGGAATTGATTTAGTTTCCAATATTTTTTCTATTTTTTGTTTTATAAAGGGTTCTAATAAAATTTCCTCAGAATTTTTTGGTCTGTATTTTTCGACCCAAGGTATTTTAATATCTACTGTGAAATTTTTAGAATCTGTACTTAAATTTAATAAATTTAAATTAGATGGGGTTTTTGTTGTAAAAAAATCCATTTGAATATTAATAATAAATAATTATAATTGTTTAAATATAAATTTAAAAAAATTGATTGTTAAAAGTATTACTTAACATAAATAATCAATTTAATGAACCAACAAGATGACGTTTATTATACTATTGACATTGGAGTGAATTTTGCCGGGAAAACTTATAATGGAGAAAAAGTTAAAAACATTATTACAGAGTCAGAAAGTTGTGTGCTTAAAATTATCACAATTAGTAACAGTTTAAAAGAAATTCCAATAAATAAAAAACTATGTGAACAAAATATTAATTTGTACTATACAGCTGGTGTCCATCCTCATGATGCCCATTCAATAAGTGAACTATCAAGTCTTGATATGTTAAAAACAGAATTATTCAATAAAAAATTTGTTGCAGTTGGAGAATGTGGTTTAGATTATAATCGAATGTTTTCACCAAAAGATAAACAAATTGAAGTTTTTGTAAAACAAATCCAAATTGCAAAAGAAATTGGCAAACCTTTATATTTACATTGTAGAGATGCATTTGATGACTTTTACTCAATTATCAAATCAAACGGTTATTATAACGGAGTTGTTCACTGTTTTACAGGAACAAAAGACCAAGCCCAAAAACTTCATGATCTTGGATTTTATTTTGGCATTACAGGATGGGTATGTGATAAAAGAAGGAATAAAGACTTAGTTGATGCTATTAAATTTATTCCTATTGATAAAATACTCGTGGAAACTGATGCACCTTGGTTATCTATTGATAAAAAACGTCAGTCTCATCCTTTAGATACTGGGGAAATAGTAAGCCAAATAGCTCAAATTAAAAAAATGGATGAAATTAAATGTGGAAAAAAAATTTATTCCAACACAAAAACTTTTTTTAATATTTAATAGGATTTAAAAAATAACTATTAATTATTTTTATATGGAATCCAAAGAAATATTTAATCAAATTGTTGATAAAATAAAGAAAAAAAATAATTTTGAAGAAATTTATAATCAAATACAAGTTAATCTTATTGAAAATAAAATTAATGAAAATGAATTTTATCGTTTACTTAATATGTTCTTTTTAAAATCACATGTGTATCAGGAAAAAACAGACAATTTACTTAGATATTATATTAAAGGACGTTTTAAATTAAATTTGGTATCTGATGAAAATATCTTTGCAAATTTACCAAATGCAGATTCAGCTATTGAATTTATGTTAATGATATTTTTGTTAATCAAACCAAAAATCTTACATAATAACACCACTGATATTATTTCTCATTATAATCAAACAAACACTAATTTAGACAAACTTTTAGATTATTGTTCAACCAGTTCCAAATACAAATTTACATCTGCAGATGGATTTAAAAGTATTTGTCTTTTAAATTATACATACTATCATGTTTATAATGGTTTAAATAATAAAAATTTATTTATTAAAATTGCAAAATTATGGAAAATTCTGTGTCCAGATCTTATATATGTTAAACCTTACACAAAAAAACCAAATGGAAACAAAATTAAAATTGGATTTGCTTCTTCGTATTTACAATTAAATCAATCAGTTTGTAGAGACAGAATTGGAATTATTAGATCATTAATTTCCGATCCAAAATATGAAGTTTATTTATTTACAACAACACCAAGAGAAGAAGCAATATATGATGTTGTAATTAATTCTATTGGATTTAAAAATAAAATTATACTTGAAGAATCAATTAAAAGTGCAAGAAAAATAATTGGGGATCTTGAACTTGATATATTAGTTTATCCAGAAATTGGAATGGACATGTTTTATTACTTACTTGCATTTTCTCGACTTGCACCAATTCAAATAAACACATGGGGACACTCTGAAACTTCTGGAATTGACACAATTGATTATTATTTTTCATCAGATTACTATGAAGCTAATAATTCTGATGCTTTCTATAGTGAAAAACTTGTAAAATTAAAATCACTTTGTACCTATTATTATAGTTTAAGAATTTTTGATTTTTACTCTCAGGTTTTAGAGTCTTCTCAGGAAAATTTAAGGGTTGAAAAAAACTTACCAAAAAACGGAATTATTTATGGGGTATTTCAAACAGTATTTAAATATCATCCAGCCAATATTGAACTAATTAAAAATATTTTATATCAAGACCCAAAAGCTATAATTATAATGTTAACATATGAAGAACTTGAAGACCGATTCATTAATTGGTTAGATGAACATTTAGGATATCACACAAATAGAATAAGAATTTTTTCACGTTCAAGTCTTCACGAATATACCAAACTTATTAAATGTGTGGATGTTATTTTAGATTCTTACCCTTTTGGTGGTTGTAATTCATCACTAGAAGCTTTTGCTTTAGGTAAAGTAGTTATTACATTACCGTCTGATAAAATTAATGGAAGATTTACATATGGATTTTATAAAAAAATGGATATTTTAGAACCTGTTTGTACAAGTCCAGAAGATTTTGTTAATAGGGCAATTTATTATGCAAACAATAAAACAGAATTAAAAAAATTGGAAAATAAAATCAGAGAAAATGCTCTGGTGCTTTTTGAGGAACAAGCAAGTATTGATACGTGGAAGGAAAAATTAACAGAATTATATAAATCAATTTAAATCAAATTAATATCCAATATCGTCAACACTTGTAATCTTGGCGCGGGAATGCTTAAGCTCCTTACGCTTAAGCTTGTTAAGATAATGCTTAGAATTACAAGAACGAGACCAAACATAATTGTCAGACACACTGGTCTGCTCAGGAACTCCAGTCAAAGGAATCATAAGCGTGTATGTGACAACCGTATCCTTAGACACAACCTGTTTGGACTTGGCAGGCCCAACAGACATAACCTTACACTTGCCAATAGTTCCACGAGACTCAATAGGAACAATCCTAATCTCCTTTGCCATAATAGTGTCAAAGTACACCTTAACAGGCTCATACATGTTACGACACCCATCATAAATACCAAGGCTAATCCACTTGCCGTCAGTATTAGATGAACGGTAGTACAAATTGAACCTGGTAATGTAACCAGGATTGTTGGCCAAAACCTGAATGCAATGCTTAGGCTTGGTACAATTGTGCGCGCAAGAGAAATTATCCGCATGAATCATGTTAAACCTCAGTCTCTCCGGGCAAATAATCACGCAATTAATTGGGACATCATGGTGGTATCCAATGGTGAAACTGCCATTGGACTTGACAAATCCACCGGACTTGGCACAATAAGTCTGTTCAGACTCAGCCAGTAAATTAGATGGTGCATGTTCAGGGTTATCCCAATATGACTTGGGTACGTTCAGCTTGGTGTAAATGTCTCCAGACTGCACATAATAATTTCCGGTCCAGTAACCAAGACCACCAATACTAATGTACCGACCCGTTGTCTCGTACCAATTGTGAGGCCAGGTAGACGTGGTAGTCCTTGGTGTGCCAAAATGCCCACAAGCAGGAACCGAATACCGAATAGTCTTCTGATTACGCGCAATGTCAATAGACTCAACACGATTAACTGCGATTTCTTCGATGTCATTAATAAAGGTATCAAACAAGCCATTCTTCCTCAATGAAAACAAACTATTGTTAACATCAAATCTGTTAACATTAATATCCACACCACCAGCCCCAACCCATGCACTAGAATCAAGCAAAAAGTCAATCTCAGTAATGGGATAAGTATAATCATAATAAGGACGCTTGACACTAACAGCGTAGTCTGCATAAGTGTACCTGTTGGGACACTTCCTAATGGTGCCCTTGCGAGCCCGGTAATTCTTGGTATCATTATAGTCGCAAGTGTAGTCGAAATCCATTAAAATAGAATATATCTAATTATATTAGCCTTTGTTTTTCAATTTTTTTAATATAAAGATTCAGATTTAATTATAAATATAATATGAATTTTTTTGATAAACATGAAAAAGCTAAATACTGGAGTCATAAAAATATTGTAACACCTGATAAAATAAGTAAATATTCCAAAAAAATTTTTTTGTTTTAACAATTCTTTTGCTTCTCATGAGAAAGCAAAATATTGGAGTAATAAAAGGGAATGATTGTGATAATTTTATATTTAATTGTCCATTATGTAATTTAGAAACAACAACAAATGTTTATAGCTTTTCATTTAATTATGGATGCAATGGCTGTAAAAATAAAACAGAGAAAAAAATGTTTTTTCTTTAATTGAAATATACCCACATATTATTAAACAATGTTCATTTGAATGGTGTAAAAATATTAAAAAATTACCATTTGATTTTGTTTTACTTAATGAAAAAATAATTATTGAACTGGATGGTAGGCAACATTTTACACAGGTAAGTAATTGGAAATCCCCAGAAAGTCAATTTAAAACAGATATTTTTAAAATGAAATCTGCTAATATAAATGGATTTTCAGTAATTAGAATTTTACAAGAAGATGTTTTAGAAAATAAGTTTAATTGGCAAAATGAAATTATTATTACAATAACTAAAATATTTAATGAAAATAAAGTGCAAAATATATTTATTTGTAAAAATGATGAGTACAATAAATATCAAAAAATGTTTTAATTAATATTAAATAAAATAATTTATTAATATTAATTACAAAATTAATTTTTAACAAGTGCATAGTTTAATACTTCTTTAATATTACTTACAGGAATTACCTTAAAATTATCATCTTCAGGACTTAATCCTTCTCTTCTCATTCTTTCAACATCTTCCATGTTATCTTCTGGAACTAAAGCTAAAGTACAACCAGCTTTTTTGCCTCCATGTAATTTGGATTCTAAACCACCAATGATACCAGCATGACCTCTAAGATCAATTTCACCAGTCATACATACATCATTTTTAACAGGTATGCCTGACATCATTGAATAAAAGGCAAGTGTAATAGCTAAACCAGCAGATGGACCATCTTTTGGTGTTGCACCATCAGGAAAGTGAATATGTAATCCAAAAGATTTCTTATTATTAGCATCATCTATAATTTCGTCTTGTTTTTCTTTTGGTAATAATGAAAAAGCATTTTTTAGGGAATATTCAATTGATTCTTTCATTACTTCACCAGTTTTACCTGTTATATTTAGTTCAAGCATTTTACTAGAAGGAAATTTTAATATTTGAACAGGTGTTAAACCGCCGATTCCCGATGCAGTAGCATACAATCCATTAACTAAACCAACTTCTGGTTCAGAATGAATTTTCTTTACACGTACTTTAGGTTTGTTTTCAAATAATCTTTGAACATACTCTTTATGTACAGTAAATGGAATGGCATAATCATCAGAATGGAAACGATTCAAGTTAATATCACGCACAATTTCCACGATTTTTTCTTTAATTTTACGAACACCAGCCTCATTAGTATATGTTTCTATCATAAATTTAATCATATCTTCATCAAGAATAATTTCTTCTTTATTGAAACCAACCTCTTTACAAATTTCGGGAAACATATAATCTTTGATAATTGTAGTTTTTTCTTTTAATGAAAGAGGATGAGTTTCAATTATAGTAATACGGTCACGAAGAATTGGGTCAATTAAATCGGGATCATTAAATGAAAACACAATTAAGGCTTTTGATAAATCAATTTTAATTCCTGCAAAAAATTTGTCTTCAAATTCGTCATTTTGTGTAGAATCAGTCATGTGAGTTAAAATACTTATAATTTCTCTACCATGTTCAGTATGAGAAACTTTATCGACTTCGTCAATAAATATAATAGGATTCATACATCCAGATACCATAAGGATGTCTGCAATTCTACCCCAGGTTGAACCTACATAAGTAAAATTATGACCAACTAATGTGGAACCGTTTACTGAACCACCAATAGGTAAGAATGCAAATGGTCTAGGGTTTCCTGCTTTGTCTCTGAGACATTTGGACAAACCATTTTTAGCAAGTGATGTTTTACCAGTACCAGGAGGGCCTTGTAAACCAAGAACAGCACCCTTAGCTTCACCATTAATCCATTGAGCAAAAATTCTTTCTAATTGAACTTTAGCTTCTTTATGTCCATAAACTGCAGAATCCAATGTTGCTCTTACTTCACGTAAATAGTTTTTCTTATCTACTTTGTATCCATCCCATTCTTCAATTAGTTGGTTAGTTGGTTCATTAGTTCTTAGTAATTTAATGTAGTTATCAATATCACTATCTGAAAAAAGTTTTAATTTAGGGTCCATTGAATTTAGTTTCTTAATAAATCCTTCCTTAAAACTAATAATTTCGTTTTGACTAAATTCTCCAAATGGCATTTTAAGAAGACCATCTAACCATGCTTGTGCTTTTGAATCACCTTGGAAACTTGATTTCATTGATTTTAGTTTTTCCATAGCCTTAGCTTTAACATCTTCTTGTGTTTTCATTAAACCAATTCTTCTTTCATAAGGAATATCTGATTCTGATATTTTAGAAAGTTCAGATTCATCCTTCTCTACTTTAACCTTTGATACATCTAACATTTCTCTAATTGAGTGGTGTAGAGAATTATATACTTCAGTCGATACATCTTTTTTATCCTTTGCTTTAAAAACATCAAATAAAATGTATGCAAGTTTTTGGTCTTCCTCATTAGACATTAATAATAAAGTAAGAATATCGATTTTTCTGTATTTACTAGCTAACAAAAATTCATTAATTAATGATAAAAGTGGTTTACCTTGTAATGATTTAAAATCATTAAATTTCTTCTTAACTTCTTCAGCAATTTCAGAACTGGTACAAACAATAACATCACGCAAACTTAATGTTTTCAAGTAGTTATCTTTAAAATATTTTGGTACAGTAAGTACGTCATATGCAAGTGAAGCTTTATGCGAAACATATTTGTCTTTTACAAATTTAATGCTATTGGATATGTTTAATAAATCATCTTTAAACATACCTTGAATAACAATAAATTTACTGTCACCTGTTTTTACACTTTTAACTTTAATATATACACATGCTCCAATTTTATCTTCGATTAATGTAGTTGATTTAAGATTTTTAGTTATTTTAATATTGTCACCAAGAAGAACATTTGCACAATCTACTCTACTATAATGATTAATTCTTTTGCTGTTTGGTTTTTTAGGATTCATTTCAATTAAATCATTAATTGTTTTCAAAAATGCGGGCATTGCAGCATCAGATGAGTTAATAATAATTGAATTAATTTTAACTGGTTCTTGAGATTTTTTGTCATCACCAGGTTGATTACCATTTTTAGGAATTATTCCAAGTAAGCTTTCAATTATGTCTTTAGTTACAGCTGATGCTTTTTTTTGTGAATCATCTGCTTGTTGAGCTGGCAAATAATCTATTTCTTGTTTATGATGTTCAGAATCCCATACTGATACTGGTTTTATGAATCTTGTAACAAACAAAATTTTTTCTAAATCTGACTTTGAAAATTGGTCAATCCAATCTTCGCCAATAAGTAATTTTAAAACATAATTTACATTTTCTGAACTAATGTGATTTGAATATTTAATTAAAAGATTTGATATTTCGATGTTTTTCTTTGTATAAATATTTTCAGACAAACCATTTATGTTTTTAATTGATATAATTTCAGGATATTTTTCAATTTCTTTCTTAATAACATTAAGCTCATTTAACATTGACATAAATAAAGAATCAGTATCTTGATATAATTTTAAAGTATTCATAGTTGATAAATTATTTATCATACTCATTAAATAATCTTTTTGAAATGTAACTGAATAATTTAATGCATTTATCTCAGACTTTAGAGTTCTGTATTTTCTTTGCATTTTTATGATACCATTTTCCATATTAATGAGTTTATTTTTAGGATCGGTTTTACTATTCATCTTATAATTAAATAAGATTTTAATTTTAAATATAATTAAAAAAATTAAGGTACTTAAAAAACTAATACAAATAAATATTAAATTTATAATATAAATAAATTAGATGTAATTTTATGCCATTGGTAAAAAGTTTAGATTTTCACTATATAAAACGCATCCTTCTGCAACAATTCGCAAAATGCTATCAATTGTGCGACAAATAATAATATGCTGGTTGTCAGGAATACAAACCGGAGAACTAAATGTCAAAACAATTTTGTCACCAATAGACTTGACAGATGCGTCAGCCATATGCGTTCCAATTTGAACAGAAACCAAGTCTTTAACTTTTGGTTCCCATGTGTAACCAAACATTGTTACCATTGAAACATCAACTGCAATTTCAAGGTAAACATTTGGCAAAGTTCCAACAAGTCCTGCAATATTTCCTGTTAAGTAGTTTGCTTTACAGTATACTGGGTCAGCATCTGTACGAATTCCAATCAATCCACCAGGACAAATTTCATCCAATTCAGTTGTGTCTGTCTTAATTGAAAACACAGTGGTTTTAATTGGCTTGCATGAAATTTTTCCTGGTTGTTTGCCCATAAGCATACCTGGTCTAATCTCAATTTCATCACCGGAACGAATTTTTCCAGACATTAAAGAACCGCCAATTACACCACCAGTAATGTCCGTCCAGTTGGTACCTGGCTTGTTAATATCAAAACTTCTACTAATTCGAAAAATTGGTGATTTACTATCCCGTTCAGTAAAGTTTGATGGATTAAACAGCTCCATCATTGCTTTCAACACATACTTCATTCCAATCATTTTGTTAAAACATGTTGGAATAACTGCGTAAGGGCGAATATTATATTGCTCAAGCATTACATCCAATTCTTGTTTACGTTGAAGAAGCAAGTCTTTAGATACTAAGTCAATCTTGTTCAAACAAACAATGATTTTATCAATGCGTCCAAGTTTAATGGCTGCGAGATGTTGAATCAATTGTGGTTTTTCCGAAGGTGCTTTGTCGTTAACTGCAACAACTACAACAGCACCATCCATTAGTGCAATTGATGAAAGCATTACCTTGATTAGTTCTTGGTGACCAGGACAATCAACAAATGATACATGGTTAGCCAACGGGCAGTCTTTTCCATTTTCGTTTTTGTACTCGGTAGGATGAGTGTCCGTTGTGTGGTAAATAGTTGAACCATCTTCACTGGTATCTGACCAAATTTTCATGTTAGCATACCCCTGATTCTTAGTAATATTACGGGTTTTTTCAGTTGAATGCCGTTGAGTTTTAGTGCCAGTAAGTTTTTCAACTAAGGTAGATTTGCCATCTGATACAGAGCCCAAACAGCCGATATTAATTATAGGTTGATAATTTAATGTTGACATTAACAACCTTATACTATGCCCTATAACAATTAAAAAATCAATTTTTTTTATGGTTAAATTATATAAAAATAACCATAATTTTATATATTTTATATCCTATATATAGGATATATAATGAAAAAAATTTCTTATAAAAAATTTTTACTAGATGTAGATTCAGATGATGAATCTGAAGAAGTTTGTTGGGATGATAATGAAAAGAAAAAAGAATATTATAATTGTGGGTGTTGTGATGAATGTTTATGTGACGATAATGTCGAATGTTCAAATTGTGGGTGTAATTGTAATTGTGATGAAATTGACGATGAATATGAAATTGACGATGAACCCGATGATGATATTGAATCTATCGATGATAATAATAGTTATATTAACAAACCTGCAAGTTCAATTTCTAATTTTGACATTAACATTGTTGAAAGTAAAGAAAAAGAAAAAAAAGTTAGAATAACATTAGAATTAAATGTTAGTCTAAGTAATAATAAAAAAGAAATAATCAATATTGATTTAGATATAAATAAAACAACTTATCTTAAAATTGCTGAAGAACTTTTTAAAAAATAATTTATTTAGTTGCTTGTTCTACCACATCTTTTTGAGGAGGGACATCATTTGGCATAATATTAGGATACAATTTATTTGTAAAAATAGCACATAATTTTACATGTACTTTGTCGCAATGAGATGAAATTGTTCCAAATTCTTTTAGGTTTGTATTTGTAGGATTTGTTTTAACCCAATTAAACATAAGTTTTCTCATACGTAAAAATGCAACAAATTGTTCAGTTGGAATACTCTTTAAATAATTGTAAATGTCACTAATCTTAAGATGGGTATTTTTAAAATCTTGTTGTGTTAATGTCTCACCATCTTTTTTATGAAAGTTTGCTTTCTTCTTATAATACATACCACGAACGGCAAACATAATGTCTTTATATTCTTTAGGTAACATATCATAAAGTTCTTTATTTTGATGTTGACCATTTTTAATGGACCAAAGTAATTTAAATAATTCAAAAGTTTCAGATGTACATACCTTAAATACTGCATCAACAGTACCTACTGTATCGTAAGATTCTGATGTGTTAATTGGGTTTGTAATTTTTTTTATATTTTGTGCATTGGTGTTTTGTGAAAAATAATCAACTAATTTATCTGTTTGATACAAATATAACAATCCCTTAAAAATATTTCTCTCAGTACCAAGTACAAGAGCAAATTGATAACTGTTATTTTGAAGTTTAATCAAGTGATTTTTTGCTAATTCACTAGACCAAACTCGGATAACAACACCTTCGCTTTCAGGTACAGAGTCATATTTAAGTTGTTTATTTGAATTAGCAAACTCCTCAATTGAGTCTAGTTTTTCCGGTACAAAAATAAATCCACTTGATTTATTATCATAACTTGCAAACTCAACTTGATTTGAATAAATGTCAAGTTCTCTCATCTCACTATCACGCACTGTAGTTAAGCATATTTTACTATAGTTTTCACCGAATTGGCTTGAATAATCAATCATATGTTTATTTTGGTGATGAATAAGAACAAAATAATAAGAATATTCAGAATTTAATTTTTGACTGAACTCATTAAAACCAGAATAACCAGCCTTTTGTAAAACGTCTTCAAACATTTGATAATGTGATTTTTCAGCATGTACAACACCATTATCAAAAACTGAATCATGTGAATCTAAACATCTACGTGTTGACACATACCATTTTGAGTTATGGTTAAAAACAGATAAGTAAGTTCCCTCGTAACATACATTAATAATTTGTGGTTCTGTTGAATTAGCAAGAAGAAAGTCCATACCTTCTTTATTTACCCTGGGTGTTTCACAACTGTATGATTTTATTTTTAAAGTTGTTCTATCAATAATTAGTGATCTACATTCTCTTTCTAGTTCTGAGGAAACTGGTGCATCATATTTATGATATAATAACATTAATCCTTCATCAACAAAGTCTTTTGTAAACACACCTTTTTCAAAGAGTGTTTTTCTTAATTGTTCAAGGTCGCCTTGACAAGATTCCAAATAATTAGTAATCAAAAATTTAGGTAAGCTCATTATATTTATTAAATGTCTTGTCTTTAGATACTTATTAAAATAAAAATCAACTTTTTTATCTATTCAAATTAAAAAATAATTTAAACATTTAATTATAATTTTATTTTTTCTAAACGATTATATACATACATGCAATGCAGTAAAGCTATTTATCCTCATAGTAAATATAACTATGTAACTTGTACTAGATTAGTTGAAAAATTTTCAGATGGCGACAACAGTGGTATTCCTGCTACTGTTAATAGCACCGGTAGTAGTTCCAGCGGTATTAGTTGTTCTTGTACCGGAGATGCATCCGGAAATGATGCATTTTCATTATCATGCAAATGTACTCGTGTTGGTTCTGATTCTTCAACTATTTCTGGTGCTACAACAGGTACTGACACTAGCACTACTACTGGCACTGGCACTGGCACTGACACTGGCGCTACCACAGGCACTGACACTGGCGCTACTACTGGTACTGGCATTACAACTGGTGCGCCTAAAGAAGGTTTTGCAGACCTTATGACAAATCCATCTCAAGAAACAATTGTAGCTGCAGCTAAAGACATTGCCAATGTTGCCCAAGCTGCTGTTAGCACTGAAGTACCAATGGCTGCAAAAGCTGCAGTAATTGCTGGTGTTAGTGACCTTGCTGAACAAGTAAAACAAGAACACGAATGTAATAAAACAACTTTACATGTAACAATTGGAATATTAGTTACAATTGTTATTGGTCTTGTTGCATACATTGTTTACCAACAAATGAAAAATAAACAACAATAAATTTTTTTATTAATTTTTTTTAATTTAATTTAATAAAATGATTTATATCAAATATTAAGTTAATAACAAATTTTCACATCGAATCCTTCATTAATTAATTCATCTTCAATTTGCTTAATTTTATTATTATCACATCCCAGGCTTACATGTATTAATAGCCATTTTTTATTGGGATTTTCCATCATAATTGGTTTTAATGTTAATAAACTAGTATGATTTAAATCATAATCTCTATTCAAATCTAATTTACTAACATCTAAACCAGTACATTCGCATACAATAACTGGATATTTTTTCCATTCGGTTTCTATTGATAAGTTGTGAATTGTTGAATCGCAAAAAAAAGCAAATTCTGGAACTAAGCTTCTGGTGTACATGTCAATCTTGTTATTTTTTAGTTCTTTAATTTTATTAATTTTATCTTGTTTAATTTTTTTAATTTCATCATTTGATAATAGTTTTTTCTCTTCGTCTGAAATGTCTCTTGTTAAGTTTTCAAATTCTGGTTTTATCTGTTTTTTCCAGGAACTAAACCCATAACCATGTGATTGCACATCATGATATGCTTTTAAAACTTCGACATAAAGTTCTTGTCCTAAAACAGTTAGATTGAAAACATCTGATGGATTAGTCGGGACAAGTTTTATATTTTGATGGGTTAAAATTTCGCTATCAGTTAATGTTTCAGTTGATGGGTCAGACAATTCTGTTATAATTCGTTCGTATTTAGTAATAAACTTTACACTTGGTTCGGGTAAAAATATTGTTGAAACAACTGGTTTGTGCCTGGTACAAATATGTGCAATTGCTTGTGTATGGTCGACATGTTGGTGTGTTAAAAAAATATAGTCCGGTTTTAATCCGGTATGTATTCCACAATCAAAAAGTATTTTAAATGGATACAACATAAAACCTGTTTTTAATCCAGCTCTACTCCATCCTTTAAGATACCAATTTTTTTGATTTATTGGAAATGTAAAATGAGATTCTTCAATTTTATAAACTTCTTCTTTTACCATTATAAAATAAGTTATCTTACTTTTTAAATCAATATTATTTAATCAATTAATTAATAATATACTTGCATTCAGTTGATGGAAAACCATTAAAGTTTGAACTTGCTGCAATAGTATATGCACCCATATTCTCAACAAAAATCACTTCTCCAATTGATAAATCTGGTAATTTACAGTTAATCATAATTTTATCTATTGAATCACAAGTAGGACCATAAATAGTACATTCATATTGTTTTTCATTGCGCTCATTAAAAGGTTGAAGTTTTAGTTTTGCATGATCAAAAACAGTATTATTGAATGAACCATAAACACTTTCCGACAAATAGTAAACAATATGTTTAGAATTGTCCTCAGTGTTTTTAACTATTTTTTTATTAATTACACTTGAAATTAATGTGTAGGCAGAAGTAACAAAAAATCTACCAGGTTCAGCAATAAATTTTATATCAACATTAGCAAAATATTCATCACAACTAGATGAAATTATAGATGCCATGACATCAAATTGTTCATCGTTATCTCCTGGAAAACCACCACCAATATCCACAATTGAAAAATTAAATCCTTTTTCTTTTGCCATATCATAAACTTTTCTACAATCAGATATTGCTGTCTTAAAAACATTTGGGTCTTCACAACCAGAACCAACATGAAAACTAACACCAACAACATCAAGTTCCATAAATTTAGCAATTTGTAAAAGTTTATCAACTTGTTCCAAACCTACACCAAATTTACAATTAAATTTACAACGAGATTTTGAGTCGTCAACTTTGATTCTTAGAACAAGTTTTGCAATTGGATGATATAATTTTATTTTATACAATTCGTGAGAACTATCAAATGTCATTAAATCCACATCATTTGCTCTTGCATATCTAATTTGTTCAATCATTTTACAAGGATTAGCATAAATTATTTTATTAGGAGGACATCCAGCACTTATTACTTTTGCAATCTCATTTTTAGAAGCACAATCAAAAGACATATCCATAGACATCATTAACTTAATTACCAAATCATCAGGATTACATTTAATTGCGTAATGCGGTTGAATATTTGGCAACTTTTCTCTCCATAAATTTATTTTTTTTATTACCTCAGACAAATTTACAATAAAAAATGGCTGATCACTTTGATGTTTTTCCAAAAAAAAATTTATAATATCTATTGTGTCAGTTTTATTAATAATTTCAATTTTCCTTTCAGATATCAAACTAGATAGCTCTGGTATTATTTCAGATGTATTATACAAGTCCATTGAATAATTGAGTATTTAAAATAAACTTATTTTAATTCAACATTTTTAATAATTAAGGGACTAAACAAAATAACTCAACTTTATTTTACGCTTTTAAAAATGCGATTTTATTAAATTCAAAAAAATTGAATTTTATATTTGATACGAGAGCCTTAAATTCTGGTCCTTAATGGCGTCTAAATCACACAAACTAGATAAATCTGGAAATACCGAACATACTGGCCTTCCAGAGGCCGCCAGAAAAGTGCGTTCAAATCCCGAGTCTATTCCTGCTATCGAGCGAAAGACTACCTCGGCCGCCAAGGCCAACTCCTCCGGGTCTCGTGCCCACAAAACCGCTGGTACCTCGGATACAGATACCAACCAGTCTATTCCTGCTAACGAGCGAAAGACAAAATCGGCCTCTAAGGTCAACTCCTCTGAGTCTCGTACTCACCCCTCTGTTGATGACTCCAAGGGTTCTAAATCCTCAAAGTCAAAGAAGCAAGACAAGAAGTCAAGTAAGCACCGTGTTGAATCATCTGATTCCGATTCTGATTCGTCTGATAGTTCTGCAGTTGCTTCAGTTGCATCCGTCGCATCAAGTGCATCGAACCCCGAAATTGCAAGCATTCTATCCGGTTCAGCTACGCAAACACACGCTGTCGAACAAGCTGGATTTGCAAACTTGGTTGCAGAGCGAATTATTTTTACCAAGACGACCATTGGTATAAGCTCTTTTGATTTGTCAGTACCTGGCAAGACCTTGTTAACCGGTGCACAACTCTCAATGGCTCCCGGACAAAAGTATGGTTTGATTGGTGCCAACGGTTCTGGTAAATCGACCCTTCTCAAAAAACTTTTGTTCTTACGCGAAGGCAACGGAAGTGCTAACTCAATGCAAATTGACACTCTTTACGTGGAACAAGAGTTTAAAGCCGAATCAACTGCAACTCCTCTTGACATTGTTATAGGTGCTAATTACAAACTCCAAAAGTACCAGCAAGAAATTAAGCGCATTGAGGATTTATTTGATGTGCTAACAGGTGACGAGGAAGAGTTTGAAGCCCTTCTAGCCAAGCATACTGAGTTGTGCGAATACACTAGTGCTTGGAATGAGGACAAAGAACGTGCCAATGTCATTCGAATTTTGACTGGACTTGGATTCACCGAGGCAGACTTGTCCAAGCCTTTTGAAGAGTTTAGTGGGGGCTGGCGCATGCGTGTTTCACTGGCTCGGTCATTGTACTTGGAACCCGACCTTCTTCTGCTTGACGAGCCAACGAACCATTTGGATTTTGAGGCAATCATTTGGCTCAGCAATTATCTAGACACATGGAAAGGCACTGTCATTATTGTGTCACACAACATCGGTTTCATCAATGATTTGTGTGACTATATTTTGGCAATTGAATCGTGCAAGTTAACTCAGTACAAGGGTAACTATGATTCCTACAAGCGCGCGTATACTAACAAGATTCGCGAAGCTGAAAAGGCATGGGACACATGGGAGAAAAAGCTGAAGGACCTGAAGAAAAAGGGAGACAAGAAGAAGATTGATGAACACATGGCTGTTGCTGTTCCTCGTCCTCCCAGACCCTTTGATGGTTTGATAGAGTTTGGAGACCCTGACAAGTTGCGTGGAAACATCATCACGATGGACAACGTTAGCTTCGGTTACACACCAGACAAGCCTGTTTTAGAAGGCGTTACACTTGGCATTGACTCAGATTCACGGATTGTTCTGGTCGGGCCAAATGGTTCTGGTAAGTCAACTCTGGTTAAGCTGATGACTCAGGAGATTCAACCAACTGCTGGTGAAATCATATTCAATGGTCATGCTCGCATTGGGTACTACAATCAGCATTTCGAGGCACAACTGCCTTTGGACCAAACGCCGGTTGACTACCTGCGTTCTATGATTCCTGATTCTTTTGTTAGTCACGGTGGTCCGGAGCAATCTGTGCGCAGTTTTCTTGGTCGCGTACGTCTTGAACCTTCCGCACACAAAAAGCTCATCGGCGAGCTTTCGGGAGGACAAAAAGCGCGTGTTGCAATCGTTCAACTCATTTTCATGCAACCCAACTGTTTAATCCTTGACGAGCCAACAAACCACTTGGACATTGAAACAGTTGAAGCGCTTATCGATGGGCTTCGTGAATACACTGGAGGTGTTGTTGTCATCACTCATGACCATAACCTTATTGAGGCCATTGACGCACGAGTTGTCATGATGGATCCGACAACCAAATGCATCAACACCAAGATAGACTCTTATGATGCTTACTGCGAGTACGTCCTTAGCGACAAGTGAGCGGATTGGAATCGATGTCAAAGAACCCCGCATAATGGAAACCGTTCCGTATGCCTAGTGGTGACAATGTAAATACAAGGAGCCCGGTTCTTCTCCTATTGTCCCTGAATTATTTATTTCGTTTTCGTAGTTATGTGTTTTGTTTGTGATTGTGCTTATTTTATTTTGTAGTTTGTTATTTATTTAATGTTCCTAATAAATAAAAATAATGGGTATTTATTATTTTTATTATTAAACATGGCCACGCATTTTCAGCAAAGCCTGGAGTTTTTTATCTTGAATTTGTCTTAATTGAGCCATTTCTTGTGATGATTTTGATATATCCATTTGCTTTGATGCTTCATAAAAAACAGTAGATTCGTTTTCTTTAAATAAATCATTAATTTGACTATCTGTTTTAACAACAAAATTATTTCCTCCTGTTAAATTTAAATTAATTGTTTCCGACTTTACTGCTTTTTCATCCTCTGGTATTTCTGGATTTGCAGGAAGTTCTTTTAAATATTCAATATTATTTGTTGGATTATTAAAGTATTTTACATGTAATAAATATTCAAAAGCCTTTTTTCCTTTTAATGGTTGATTTAACTCTGTGTCAATAATTGTTGGTACAATATCAATTTCTTTTGGTGCTTGTGTTTTGTCAATGTTTATTAACTTAAAAAGTGTTTTAATATTATATTTTTCCAAATAGGCCAATAATTTTTTACAATAATCACATTGTTCAGAATAAAATACAACTTTCATTATTAAATATATAAGATAATTCTTTAATTAAAAAAAGTGAAAATTAATATTAAAAGGAATTAAATGTATATATATATAATGATTAAAGTAAATAAAGTTAATCTTAAAGTAACAGAACATACCAAAGAACTTGGAAATTCAAGGCTTGATTTTAAAATGTCAGGTCCAAATATTAACTATATTGTTGCAAACACAATCCGTCGTACAATATTTTCAGACATTCCCATATATGCATTTAATGAATTTAAATTTGAAAAAAATACTTCAGTTTTTCATAACAACTATTTAAAACTAAGGCTAAGACATATGCCAGTTTGGGGAATTGAAAATACTGTAGAATTTATTGACTACAACATCAAACCAAATAACAATGAACTTGAAGAAATTCCCGAGGAAGCAGCAGAAGATGATAACATTGAACTAAATGTTGAAAAAAATTTAAACACATCAAACTTAAAACAATTTACAATGTATATAAATGCTAAAAACAAAACTAATGATATAATTACGGTATCAACAGCTGATGCAAAATTTTATTATGATGAAAAACAAATCCAGTCTCCTTACAAAGTACCGATTCCAATTGTTAAATTACAACCTGGCCAAGAAATTGTTTTTAGTGCAATTACAAAGTTAGGTACTGAACACGAAGATGCTATGTTTAGTGCTGCTTGTATTGCAGCATATAAAGAAGTTAAACCAGATGAATTTGATTTTTTCATTGAATCTCGTGGTCAACTTGATGAAAAGCGTATTATGTATGTTGCTATGATTAATATTGAACGTAGAATTAGATATTTTCTTAAATTACTACAAGATGATAAAACAAACCAAGATACCAATTCCGATAATAAAACTGAAGGGCAAATTATTGTAAATAATGAAGATCACACACTTGGAAACTTAATTTCAAGAGGATTACAATTACACCCTAAAGTTGCATTTGCTGGATATAACTTACCACATCCACTTGCTAAAAAAGTTTTTTTCCACTATAAATTAGAAAAACCAGGTGATATTAAACAAATTATTAAAGAAGTTATAGAATATTATTCAGATATTTTTTCCCAAATCAAAAAATTCTTTGAATAATTTTGTGGAAACAAAAATTTATTTTATAAGCTAAATATTTTAGTGTATAAAATTTATTTAAACATCAATATCAGAGTCATCGTTTGGATCTTTTTTACCAGTCATATGAGAATCATTTTCATCAATCATTTGAAATCGTTTTGGTACTTCAATAAAGTTTACGAATTTTCTAGATAGGGGATTATTATTAGAATCAGAAAACTTATAATTGATATTAACAAATAGTTTTTTGTCTCCCTTAATTGGAACCATAAAATTTGGTATAATTCCTTGGTATGATGTTATGGTTCCTTTATAATTATATCCTTCGTCACCATAAATTTCTATGTCAAACCCCATAGGTTTATCTACCGATTGTCCATTTTCTGTTGTAGTAAATTGAATAGTTGGAATGTTTAGGGCTAAAAAATTATGTTTTACTTTTACTTTTTTTGTTTTCCGATTCATATTTTTGTCAATGTATTCATGATCTTCAGTTAGTTCTCTCTGAGTAAAAAAATAATCTATGCTTTGAAATGGTTTTTTATAAAATTTTAAAGTATTAAATGCCTCACCTAAATCAGCCATAACCAGTATTTAATAATATAGAAGTTTTTTCCTTAAATGGATAAAACTTATTAAAATTAAAGTTTTAAATTATTAAATGGATTTGAATTAAACTCGAATAATTCTTTTCCTTCTAAACTACAAATTTTTAAAATTTGATCTTTACATATTAGTGCACCTGAACAATTTTCTAAATCTTTATTCTTAACTGCTAATAACTCAATATGATGTCTATCATCTGTATTAATATCGGATATAAAAGTTAATAAATAATTTTTTAATCCAATTTTTAACCCTTTTGTGGAATTTAATAATGGATATGTTTTAGAAAAACTTATAGATTTTAATCCGTTTCTTTGTTGAAAGTTTGCAACTTTTATCTTATTTGTTGATGTTAATTTTATTATATCTAAAGTATCTGCATTTATTTTAACTGCTTCTCCATCATAATAAATATAAAATTCTCTATAATATGAATTGTTATAAATATGACTTAAATTTGATGTTAAACAAAATGAATTATCCCAATAAATTGTTTTTGGAAAATCTTTTTCTAATAACATATCAACACGGGCATTAATAAATATTTTATTTGAATAATCTGCTAATAAGTTAACATATTTAATATGATTTGCAAGGCTAAATTTTGGACCATATAATGGATTAATTATAGGGTCACCGCCAGTTGTTATTTCTTGTCCTCCATAAAAAATAAATGGTGAAAACGAATATCTTAAATTAAAAGTCACAGAATTATCTGATCTTATACCACTTATTGTTTCTATTAAACCATTATTAAAATGTTTTGCTTTAATAAAATTCATGTTTTCCAATAATTGAAATGTAACTTCAACTGAACCTGTTGAAAAAATATCATATGCACCTACAACAGTATCTGACATTGAAAGATTATTTGTTAATTGAGAATATAATGTTGGTTGAAACTCACTATTAATTTTACCAATAGAATTTATTGTACTTGGGTTAAATTTAAATATTGCTTCTTCATAAGTTATTGTAGAATTTTCATCAGACAAATCAGATGTGCAAACATAAACTTTTGAACTAATACTTTCTGAATCAATTTTTACTGAAATAGTACTATCTTCAATTACAGTATTAGAACTAAATTGAGCTAAATAATTTTGTATATCACTTGATGAGAATTCATTAAATGTAACTGGAATATACATTTCTGATAATACATAAATTTCATCATCTAATTCATAAAGTCTATTTATCCATTGGTTGTAATTTAATATTTGTTCTTCAGTTGCACCTGCATTATTAGGATACGTTATCTCATATGTATTTATTTGGTCTCTAAGTGTTTTATATTCTAATAACCCAAGCTGACCATCCGAATTATCACCACATCCGTAAACAGAACCATCTGTCATATGAACTATTGTATGATATCTACCACATGATATATTTCCTACTGTTTTTCCTTCTGGAATATACATTTCTGTTAAATTCCAGATATTTGCATATAATCTCTCAAGTCTATCTAGCTCAGCCCATAAATCAGGATTGTGCCACCATTCAGACGTTTCGTATATATTATTTATTTGTGTTATAATTTCACTAACACCTGATAACCCAAGTTGACCATCCCAATTCTCACCACATCCGTAAACAGAACCATCTGTCATATGAACTATTGTATGATATGTACCACATGATATATTTCCTACTGTTTTTCCTTCTGGAATATACATTTCTGATAATACATAAATTTCATCTTCTAATTCATCAAGTCTATTTATCCATTGGTTGTAATTTAATATTTGTTCTTCAGATGCACCTACATTATAAGGATACGTTGTCTCATATGTATTTATTTGGTCTCTAAGTGTTTTATATTCTAATAACCCAAGCTGACCATCCGAATTATCACCACATCCGTAAACAGAACCATCTGTCATATGAACTATTGTATGATACCTACCATATGATACATTTAAAGGTAATTTACCAGGGGGCAAAGGAATATTTTTTAAAAGCATAATAACTGGTTGACCTACAAATCCGAGCTGGCCATCCCAATTATCACCACACCCATATAAAAGTCCATCTTTAATAAATACTGTAGAATAACTATCATCTAATAAATATTTGTAGTATTGGATATCTTTATTGAAATATATGTTTTGAATATCTTCTAAGCTGCTTTCCATTATCCAATCGCCTCCATATTTAATGTTACCAGTTTTATTATCTGATGCACCAATTTTAATACCAGTTTCTTTTTCTAAATATGAATAAAAAGTTTTCCAATTTAAATTTAATAATGTATCACATGCCAGAAAATCTAAATTTATAATAGATAAATCTTTTATTAAATTTATAAAAAAATTTGCCGAATTATTACTAACTAGTAAGTTATTATTTAAAAATCTATAATTTTTTTCATAAGAGAAAAATAAACCAAGTCTTTTTACATTTAAAAACTTTTTTTTTAGTAAATCCAAAATTTCTGTGTAAGATTGTTTTTTTGAGTATATGTAACAAAATGTCTTGTCGTTACAAGAATTAACAACATTTTCGTAAGACTTTACATTTTCATCTATCAATAAAACATTTTCAATCATTTCAACATTTTGAATTTCAATGTTTTTATTTAAAACTTTAACCATGTATATATATATATATATATATATTTCTTAATAACTATAATAAAAATCTATATTAATTTAATGAAAATTAAAATAAATTCTAAATACTGGTTATTTAAAATTAATACGGAAAAAAATTCAATAAAAAAAGTTGGAAAATCAAATGGTATTCGTGAACTAAAAGAACAAATTATTGGGAAAAAAATTAAAAATTTTGAATTTTATGAATTTGTTTTGATAAAACTTTCTAAAGAACCAAAATTCAACCCTGAAGATAAATCAGTCCTTGCAAAATTAATAGGCGGACCAATTAAAGTAACAATTAAAATATATGAAATTACGGAATCTGGAACACTAAAACCAAAATATGAAAAACTTCTCAATAAAAAAGGTCAATTAGACCCAGATAAAAGAAATGCACAATACCTTTATTATACTTCAGAATATTATAAAGCTAATAATATTAAATCAGATGATTTAAAACAGGTTGCATTATTAGCATGTGCAAACAAACTAGAAAAACGTCCTCTTGCACCTAAATTAATTACCCAAATTAAAAACAAATAATTACTTTGTTGCCTCAACTACAATGTGTATAAATAATTACTTTGTTGCCTCAACTACAATGTGTATAAATAATTACTTTGTTGCCTCAACTGCTAATTTGTCTGCCATAAAATTACCAAACCAATCCGCGTATTCTAGTGAATCAACTGGTGGTGCTGACGTATGAGCTTTAACATGTTTAAATTTCACATTTAAATTCACAGCTAAAAAGTAAAGTTTTTTAACTAAATTTGAATTTTGTATTGGTTTATTGTCTGCTTTTTTCCAATTTGCTTTTTCCCATTTTTTTGCCCAATCATTTATAGTATTAACAATATACATTGAATCAGTGCGAATTTCTATTTGTTTATTTCCAATTTTTTCGGTCGAAACAATTGTTTCAATTGCTTTAATACATGCGAGTAATTCACACACTTGATTTGTTACTTTTACTTTACTTGTTTCTTTCAATCCCCAGGAAATATTTCTTAAATCATCTGGACCAAAAAATACCCCAACACCCCCTTTTCTGTTACCTTTTACTTGATTATTTGGGACAGCACCGTCTGTATAAATTACAATGGATTTCATTAATTTATTATATTATGTTATAAATTAATAAAATTTCAATAATTAAATTTAATTTAATATCAAGTTATTTCAATTGCTTTTTTCTTTTGGTAATCATCGGAGAAGACATTGGTCTATTTGATTCATTAGATGTGTCATTATTTAATTTAATATAAGAATAAGTGTCGACTGAATTAATTTTTCTGATTAATTTTTCCATAGTAAAGTTGGAACTTGCATTTTTATTTATTTTTTTAATTTCTAAATCTTCTTTTATAAATCTATATATTTGCATGCGTGCACATTTATTTGCGTTGTCTTCATGTAATAGTAATTTTGTTTTTGAAGATGTTTCAAATAAACATCTGTCACAAATGTATACACATTTTGTATGTCTTTCATAAATTTCTCTGTATTCCATTAATTCATTTAATACTTTGTTTTTATATGTTTAATTCAATATTTATTTTATAATTTAAAAATGATCAATATATAGCTTAATAATAGGGAACCTAATAGATAGTACCGACTATATTTGTTAAAAAAACAGCCTACAATTACAGTTAATAAAATAATTATTAACAGTTTTGTACTTGTTTTAGTTTTATCATATGGGTAAATCTGATTAAAAACAATTTTTTTATGATGTTTTATAAAACTATCTTTTGTTACCCATAAGTTTATTAACCAATTTTTAAATTCATCCGGATTTTTAAAATTTAAATCTAATTTAACTTCTCTCCATACCGTATTAACATCGCCAATTGGTTTTCCAAAAATATCAGTAGTTTTTATTGATTTTTGAATATAATTAGGAAAAATTAATGTCACATCCCAAATTCTCCCCAATTTACCAGATTCACTTAAATGGTTAATAATAAACCAAAGACCTTTTGATTTAGGTACCATTAAATTATCAAAAACTGGTAAATTATTTTTTGTAGAAAAATCTTGCCCTTCTTTTAATTTAGTTTCAGTTAATCTTGTTCCTTCTGGAAATATTAAAATAACCTGTTTTTTTTCATTTGGTTTAATTTTATCTAATTGTTTACCAAGAGTTTCTTTGTCTTGTTCCCAGTTTCTATTTAGTTTAATATCTGGACTTGCATACATTACAAAACCAAATCCTGGGGTATACGTAATTTCGTTTTTAAACACAAAATTATATGAATCTATTTCAAACTCTTCTAAATAACTCATAACTAATAAAAAGTCTAAAGAAGATGTATGATTACAAACAATAATATCAATTTTATCAGTATCTTCATTTATTAATTGTTTAATATTTTGTTTTGTTTCTGCTAATTTAAAATTTGTTTTAAATCCTTTTGCTAATATTAGCGTAAAAAAAGATTGTGCAAGTGTTTTCACATAACTTATAATAGGCGTGTATCCAATTAATAGTCCAGGAGTTATTAATAAATAACTATACCCAAGAACAAAAAATACAAACGTTACAAATAATGTGATTTGAAATATTAACATTATAATTATAAACATTTATTATATGGGTATCAACCGCATAATAAAAATTTATTTTAGATATTTGAATTTGACCAAATATTTAGTATTGTTTTTGATGAAACTTTTTTATTAAACTTTTCTTTTATTTTAATTACTGCCATTTTTTCATCAGATTTTACTTTCTTTTTAAGAGTTTTTACAAAATCAACAAGTTCATCTGAATATTTAGATTTTTTTTCTGGTTTTGTAGTAACAATCTCATAATCAAATTTTCTTCCTGCAGATGTATTAATCCATCCATTTACAATTATTTCATTGGTATCGACCTTGTCATGACATTCTCTACATAATGTTACTAAATTTGCGGCATCATTTTTTTTAAGGTAAAATTTATTTGGATTAATTTCTTGTTCGTTAAATTCCTTTTGCCAAATAATATGATGAGTTTCAAGATTTAACTTTGATTTACAAACCTCACAGCAATTCATATAAACCTGTGAATTATATTTTGATGCAGTTGGTTGTTGTATTTGGTCATATTCTTGTAATATTTCACTAGTTCTTTCATTAAATTTTTTGTCTTTCATTAAAAATTTTGCTACTTGAAGTCCATAAAATGTTTCTCCCTGACCTTCTGATAAGTGTCTGTCATATATTAAAGTATCATTTTCTGGGTCGTATGTAATTTTTAAATGTTTTGGTTTTACACGGTCTAACTTTTTAACTGTGTCAAGATTAGCAATTTGATGTAAATGTGTTGCTGTTATAAAACTAGATTTTGCTTTTGCAAGTGTCTCCAACATATAACAAACAATAATGTTTGCACTTTTTTCTTCAGTTCCTCTACAAATTTCATCACCAATAATTAGTGATTTTGAATCATTTCTTTTTAGTATGGCCATTAGTTCGGTCATTTCAACCATAAATGCACTTAATGCTCTAAACATATTATCATTTCCACTAATTCTTGTAAATAAAGAAGTGTAAGGGGAATATTCAAATTGCGTGCATGCGGTATAATAACCGATTTGGGCTAAAATAATATTTAACCCAATAGATTTCATTAGAGTTGATTTTCCAGAAGAATTAATACCATATAATAATATGCCATCTTGACATGTTTCATTACCTAATTCTAAATCATGAGGAATATATGATGTTTCCGAACTTATTTTTTCAACAATTGGATGTCTCATTTCTTTAGCTTTAAAATAACTTGATTGTTTTAAAATTAATTCTGGACGTGAATAATGGTTTGTTATTGAACAAATTGCACCAGAGTTAATAAAATCTATGTATGCAATTTTTTTTGCCCACAAATGCATAATTGATGAATATTCTTTACAAAATTTAACCATATCTTCCTTAAAATTATCTTTTAACTTTTTAGCAAGTGATTGTTTTAAAATAACTAAATCTTTTGACATTTCTTGAATTTTCTTACTGGTAATTTTTGTACTTGATGATTTTGGTAATTCATTAAATTCTAAATCAGATGGTTTAATAGATGTTGAACCTACTGGAATAGTTTTAATTTTTGCCAAGTTTTTTCTTAATATTTCACATCTTCTATTTGTTATTAACAAGTAATGACCATCGCGTTCGTTATATTTTAATGATATTAATGATATTAATGATTTGGTATCAGAATCATTTTCACCTTCTTGTTTTTTATTTGCTTTTTTAAAATAAACTTTATCATCAATATGAACTTCTAAAGCCTTAACCAAATAGCCCATAAAATTCTGAGCCAAGTCTATAGAATTTTGTAATTGATCAATGTCTTCATGAATGTCTTTTTGATAAAAAGAATTTTCTGATTCATAAAAGTTATTAAAATTTAACCCATTTATTTTTTCAGTTAAAAAGGTTTCACCAATCCAATTTTCAAGTTCAATAGTTTCCTTAACTAGTTTTTTGTTAATATCAAATGTTTTTCCAAGATTATTATCAACAAGATAAGTTGATAATTTATTAATTTGATAAAAACTAATATATATTTGATAAAGTTCACCTGGACTAATCATGTTAATTTCTAATTTTCTTATTAGTTTATCCAAATCATATATATCTTCCAAATATTTATTAAGGTTATTTGAGTGAGAATTTTTAACAATTTTTTCTATTGTTTCATAACGTTTGTTTAATTCTGTTGGTTCGATTAAAGGCATAGACAACTGAGTATGTAAATATCTTTTTCCAATTTGTGTTTTTGTAAAATTTATAATCTTAAACAAACAAGTTTCTTGGTGACCATTAGATTTATTAAATACGTCTAACTGTTCAAGTGCTCTGTTTCCTAGATATAAATATTTATGAGAAGAAAACATTTCAGGTACAGATAATTTTTCAAGAAGTCTTGGCTGATGACAACCAACATAATCAAGTAGCAAAGTTAAACTTAATCTTGCCCAATTTAACCATTGCAAGCCTAAAATTTCAATAACATCAATATTTGTATCTAATTTGTAAATTTGTTCAAATAAATTCTTTTGCCATGAGAGTTTTTTATGTCCGGTAATTTTAACTGAATATGTTGTTTCTGAATCAATTCCTAAATATCCTAATATTTCATTAACTTTCATACCTGCAATTAAATCCGAATCAACTAAATTGTTTTCTAAAATAATTTCTCTTGGAGGATATGTTTCAAAAAATCTTTGTGCATCATCTAATCCAATTAGTACATCGTCTGATTTAGAATAAGTTTCAAAAACTGCGCCTTCACCTGTTGTTAAATCATATGAAGCTAAACCAATACATAATTGGTAATTGTTTGTTTTTGAATCTTTAACTTTATCTAACACAATAGAAACTAAATGTGTGGTTTTATTTGATTTATTTTCAATATGTGTTGCTGGTGAAAAAATTCCAGTAACTTTTCTTTCTGGTTTTGGTGGTTCAGAAACTTGGTCAATTAAAACAACTGTGAAATTTAAATCAATTAATTTATCTATAAAGTTTCTTGTCACAAAAATAGGAAAGCCCATCATTCTAGGATTTCCTGTAGATAAAGGTAAGCTTGAATTTTTCTTTGTACAAAACACATCAATTTGTTGTGATAATTTAACCAAATCTAAACCTAATGAATCAGTACAATATGCTTCATGAAAAGAACCAACTTGCATAAGTACAATTGTTCTACCATTACCATATATCTTAGAATAATATTCGTGGATTTCAAAATAATCCTTAACTAATATCTCTTTTGGATAGTCCATTTTATATATTTTCTATAAGGGTAAACAAATTTCTTTTTAAGCCAATTTAACAAATTCTTTAAACACAAAAACGTACATTTTATTAATTAAAAAGGAAATAATATTAAATATATATAATGAGTCAAAACAGTTCTGTTGATATTCCTGATTCTGAATCACTTGAAATTGTTCAAAACTACTTAAAACAAATTAACTCTGAAAACACAGCAAACGATGAATCAAAAAATATTATGAATAATATTTTAACATTTATTTCTGAAAATAATAATAATTTTGGAAATTCAGATAATAACTCTTCTGAAAATTCTGAAGATGAAGATAACTTAAATTCTTTATCAATGGATGAAGTAACAGATTTAAAAGAAAAAATTGAATTACAAAACAAATTACAGGACAAAATAAATGAGTCAATACAAAAAGAAAAGGAATTATTAAAAATTACTCAAGAAAAACTAATTTGTGAAGTAAAATTACTAGAAACAATTAAACAAAGACTATTTGAAGAAGAGAAATTAAAACTACTTTTGGATTCAAGTACTCTTTCAAATGAAGTTAATATATCAACACAACCAGAACATACACAAACAACTAATGAAGTTTATAAAGTTGTAAATACAAATATTGAATCAAAAACAAAAGTAACTAAATTAAATAGTTCTATTCTCAAAATGTATAAAAGATAAAAAATTAATTAATTTATCTTATAACTTTGCATTTAAATATTCCTTAATAATAGAGTAATTATCTCTTAAATCATACCAATTTATTCCGGATTTTTTGATAAATTTCCTTAGTAAGTTGTAAATATGCATCTGACCATCAATTGATTCTAAAAAATTAAGCTTTAATTTGTGATGAGAAAACTCAGAGTAGTTTCTAATCCATTTTAAAACTTTTTTATGAAAAAATTGTGTAACATCTTTTCTTAGGTGTAAGTCAACATTTACATTTTGATATTCATAAACGGACTCATAAATTGGTGGAACTGGCCAATACCTTCTAAATTCAGGTTTTTCTGTTAAAGGTTTTAATTCTTCTTTTTTTGAAAGATTAACTAAAAAACTTAATGATGTACTCATATTATTAAATACTAGAATAAAAATTTATTAACACCATAATTATTTTTTAAGCTTTTCCAAGTAATTTATCAAATCAAAAAATAAATTAAACTTAAATCCAATACTATTGTTTTTTCCAAACCAATAATCAATAAAATCTTTTAACTCCTTATCTAAATTTATTTTGTTAAATTTTTCCATATTTTTAAATCCATAATATTTATCCAACATTTTTTTGTAAATTTTTTCTAAAAAGTTATTATATATTTTAATTGATTCAAAATTAACTCGTATCCAACAATTTACTAATCTATTAATTGTTAAAATATTAATGGTGTTAATATTTTCAAATACAAAAGTTTGTAAGCTTTCAATTGATTCAAGATCATAAATTTTAATTAAATCTTCAGCAGAAACACCAATTGGAGGAGTATAAAGATATGAATTATATTTATTAACTTGGTTGTTTGTACATTTATAATCTTTATATAATGTTAAAGTATCTTTTTCAAAACTTGGTTTTGTAATACACAATGGGGTTGAAGATTTAGAATTATCAATCCAATTTAATGTTATTGGATGTATTCGCTGATTATTCTCTCCTATTTGCATTATTTCTGTATTTTTAGAATTAAATTTTTTATACTCAAGAAATTCATTTTTAATTATTCTTTTCATTTAATATTTAAATAGAAAAAATATATTAAAGAATTAATTGGTTAATATTTTTAATGAGCTCGGAAAACAGTAATTTAACAAATGATTATGAAACTGATAATGATTCAGATGTTGAATCAATGTCTAGTGATGAAAATATGAGCCACGCTAATAACTTAGAACTTACAGGAAAAATATTAAGAAACTACAATGTGATTTGTGAATTAGGTCGTGGTTCTTTTTCAATTGTGTGGTTGGTTTATAGTATTGTAAATAATAACTTTTATGCACTTAAAGTTCAAGATCCTTCGGACTATAAAGCTGGACTTGCGGAATTAAAATTTGTACAAACCCTTCCAAAAAATCCTTCTGTTTTTAATAATGTTGTGGAATATTTTGTTGAAGAAAGAAACTCAAATAAATATTTATGTTCAGTGTGGAATTTACATTGTGATAATATCGATGGACTTATTCGCAAAGGTGATTTTACACAAGGTTTACCAATACACCTTGTTAAGAAAATAATGAACCAGTTAATTCAAGCAGTAAAAATTCTTCATAAGAAACATAAAGTTTTTCATGGAGACATTAAATCTGATAATATTTTAATTAAAGGAATAAATCCAAAAGATTCTTTTATAATTGACCGATACAAGCAGGAAGATTTTTTTAATAAATATACTCGAGCTAAAAAAGACTTTTGGGTTAGTAAAGGAAAAGACTTGAACAAAATTGATAAAATGGATAAATCAGATAAATTATCCATTAGAGAAAAAATTCATGGGGAAATAACACAAAATATTCTTAATGAATATGCATTAACTGATATTAATAAACATGAAATAGATGAAAAATTTTTAAATCAAATGAATATTTCTCTTGCTGACTTTGGAACTTATTGTGAAGAAAATGATTATTATGAAACACAATTTGGAACCAGATACTATTTAGCTCCTGAAATAATTTTAATGGGAAAATGTAAATATCCTGTTGATATTTGGGCAATTGGGTGTACATTTTACGAATTAGTTTCTGGAAAATTATTATTTGATCCCATTAAGGATTCAAAACATTCACGAGATTATTGGCACTTATCATTAATTTGTGACACATGTGGTAGTTTTACAGAAAATTTTATTAAAAAAACCAAATACTATCAAAAGCATTTTACTAAAAATGCAGAACTAGTTGATTATGAAAAACCAAATGAATCTAGATTAGACAGAAAATTAAATGAACTTGCACTTGAACCAAACATAAAAGCAGATGTTAAAAGAATATTGCTTGGTACACTTCAGATAGACCCAAATAAAAGATGGACAATTGACGATTTAGCAAAAGAACCATTTTTTATGAATTAAACAAAAAATTATTTCAATGTTAAAGCAAGTGTAGAATTTTCTAATAATAAAATTATCCAATTACAGTAGTAATTTTATTACCAGATTGGCTTCCGTAATAGCAGTGGACCATATATTTTCCGCTAGATCCAGCGGTTGGTGAGTTTTCAGAACTAGAATAACAAGAACTTGTGTTACTACTTGAACTTGAACCACCAAAACCAGCACTATAAATTCCACTAAGAGAACCATAGCGTTTAATGTGTTCTTCAGCAAATTTTTGCATAATTGGATTATATGCAAGCATATCAAGTTCAGAACGGTAGTTGTTAATAATCGTGTTTCCGTTAATGTGAGACATTATCTAAATCTAATGATACCCACAAACTTTGAAAATTTCAATTTTTTTATATAATCCTATTGGATTTTATAAATAAATATTAAATGCCTTTATAATTTAATTAATTGTTTAAACATCTAATTCGTTTTTGTTGCCTTCGTCGTCTGAATCAGATTCATCAACTTTAATTTTAATACCAACATAACCTTTCTTTGTAATTTCACCGAATTGTTTAGTAATAAATTTATTAAATTCAATTGACTTGGGTACTTTAATACCACCATGAAAATCACCAAACCATCTCTTAAAGTCATCCCATAATGTCTTCATACCAACAGTATCTTTATTGTTGCCAGTAACTTCAATACATTGAATGACATACTCGGTAAAGTGGTCATTTTCCATCTTATATTGTTTAGTTGATGCCATAACTTCAGATGGTTCAGTAAGATAGGTCTTATTTTTATATTCAGTGTTATAAATATGAATAAGATAGCTGACAAATGTTGGTGCCCATTGTTCAATTTTGTGTTTTAATGTGTTGTCAATTAAGAATTCATTTGGTTTGGTTGGGTTATCACAAAACTTTGATAAAAATTCAATTACACGAATACGTCTCCATGTACCATCATCATTTGATGGAACTTCAGGAAGTTGATTACAAGTTAACCAGTATTTCATTTGTGGTTTAAATTCAATCATTTCAGTTGAACCTTTGAATAAATCACGAATCAAAACTTTGTCACCACCAGTAAATTCTTTCATAACACCAACGTTAAGTTTTTCACCATCATCTGCTTCTTGAAATACACCACAACGTCTACCTTTCATGCGCACCTTTTCAGGTGCTGCTTGATTTGATTGTCCACGTTTTCTAGTAATAATACTAATATCACAACTCATATAATAATCACCAAGTGATTGATACATTAAATCCATAGTAAGAGATTTACCGTTTGAACCCGAACCTGTTAGCACATAAAGTTTTTCTTCTTTAGTTTCACCAGATAAACAAGTACATAGTGCATTCATGAAGTAATCACGAACAGACTTATTTGGTAAAACTTGTTCAAAGAATTTCATAATTTGTTTGTTAATTGGATTTTTTTCATTCCATTTGTAATAATCATTTTTGGTGCTTAATGTAATATAATCATCTGGACGACCTTCTCGAAAAATTCCTTGTTCCAAGTCATAAACACCATTTTCAAAGCCAATTAGATGAATATTTGAATCAAGTTTTTGTTCAAATGTTGCGTCATAAAAAAGACTTTTACATTCATCCATCAAGGTGTTCTTAAAAGCATTATTCATAAGTTTTTCCACAATTTTATCAATACGAGTTCTACGTTGTTGTAGTTCTTCCTTTTCAATACCAGAAACAACAGTAGCTTTTAAGCTAATTTCTGCAATTTCTTTGTTGTACTCATTAGCAAAATCTTCAGATAACAGCACTTTAAGTGAGTAACCTTCTTCCACACGAACCCAACGATGGTTTTTAAATTCCCACCAACAATTTGCTTTAATCGACGAACATACAAATCTATCACAATATTTGGAATAAACACTTTTAGCAATATAGTATGTATTACCATCTAAACTCTTGCGCATCATTGCTTTAAATTCTTCACGGTTAAAGTCTTCATATTGTTTTGGACTATCTTGTTTTGCCCAAAAAGCTAGTGACCTAATAGTTAGCACATTGCCACTTGTTGGGTTTTTCATTGTTTTCCATACTTTTTCACATTCACCTTCTTTAAATTTTTTGCCACATTTTTTTGAAAATTCTACCCAAGTTGGCAAAAGAGAGTTATCTATATTATGTAAAGCTAAACCTACACGAAGCCAATCATGATAATCATCAGCACGTTTATCATTTAACATACTTGTGAATTTAACTGCACGTCTAACTTCATCTTCTTTTGCAAGTGGAACTTCATATTTAAGGGTTTCAGTTGTTGGACTTTGATTTACATTATTAGTTTGAAGTTCTGCTTCAATTTCATATTCAGTAAAATTAAGTGTTGTTGCGTATTCTTTACAATACTCTTCTTTTTGAAGTGATAAAAATTTAATTAAAGTACTATTTTTATAATATTCATTTGTTTCTTCCCCAGTATTAGGGTCAATCATTACTTTATCTTCGTGATTATAAACCATTTCAAGTTTATGGTCATATACTTTTGTTAATTCATATAGTTGACCATTTGGTTTCTTTGAACCATATAAAAACCAACCATTAGATTCAACAACAGCTTTGTCAATAATTTTTTCTGGACTGTTTGTATAGCCCTCAAAAGTTTGTTCTTCAATACATTGTTTAACAACTCTGTTTCTGATTAAGTGACGAATTTTTGAATGGACGCATGTATCTGGAAAAATCATATGAAAACCATCTTTTAAAGTATCTTCTTTATTTGTTGGTTTGGGTTTTTCAAAAACAAAACATTTTAATGTATCTTTAAGTGTGTCTCTTGACACATTCAAATAATAATTAATGGCCTCAATATATTTACCAGCAATATTTTCAATCATATCTTCATCATATAATCGTTCACCTTCTTCATAATTTTCTTCAAGGTCTTCCAAATCAATATCAACAATAATTGGACCATATTCTTTTTGTTTTTCAAGAATTGAAAAATCTTGAACACCAGCTCTAATTGCTTTTGAATATAAACTTAGCAGTTCCTTTTTTTGTAAATTATCTAATACAAATTTACCTTGAAATAAACCATATGATAGATGTGTTGGCTTCTTTTGGCTGTCTTCAATATATCTGCATTTTTCAAGTAAATCGTAGACACGCTCCTTGTATTTGGCTAATTTTTTATTATCAGTCATATTATTAATTACTTAAACAAAGATTTTTTTAAATATATTTATCAATTTTTTTTAGGTCTTATAGGGTACTTATAGAGTTATGATGTATAACATCATAAATTTTATGGTATTTTATGAATTAATTATTTTGCATCATATTCATGGATTCTCAACTAAATATACAAAACAATATTATTTAAATAGTTTTATAATATGTAATAACATCATAAATATTATAAAAATACTATTTTATTGTCATTTATTTTTTTAAATTATACATCAATTTCCTTTGGACGTAATCTTCTAAATTTACCATTTACCAAACTTCCATACAATTCCCCTTTTTTATTATGAACAATTGTATATAAAAAATTTTTATCTAAAATATATGTTTGTTTGTTAATTATAATAGTTGGTAACTCATCAAGGTCAGAATCGTCTGATTCTGAGTCACTTGAAAGTTCAGAGTCAAAATCACTATCTATATCAATATCACATATATTTTTTTTAACTTCTGTTAAATATTTTTGTTTTGGTATTATCGTATTTTCATTAGATGATTTTACATCTATTTGATTTGTTGTGTCAACAATATTATTATTTAAATTTGTCCCGGGTATTTGATTATTAGTAAGTTGGGACCAAGTTAATTGCGGAATATGTCTTTTATTAAAAGTTAGTATATTCATTAATTCAACATATGTTTTCTTTCCTTTGTTATTTATTAAAACAAATTCTGTTAAATTATCAATTGTTTCCTTGTACTTTATTGCTTTTGGAGTTTTCTTTGCTTTTGTACCCATTTTTTCATACAACAATTTCATGTTCCTAATTCCATTTGATAAAGTCATATCAAAAAAATCTTTTTTTCTTTGTTTTTCAATTGTCATTGTCTCTGTGTTCATTGTACTAATATATTTATCGTTTAATGCAGTGTTGCAAAAACTATGATTTTCTGGATGTTTTTCATTAAAGTTAACTAATTCTACTAGTGTAATCAAACAATTCATTTCTTGGTCCATTATGTATTCAATTTCTGTTTCAGACAACATATTAAGGTTTTCTTCTCCGGGTTTTGTTAAAAAATTATAAACAGGTCCCCTATTTATTGTACCTTTATTAATATTATTGTTATTTATAATTGTTGCCGGTTTGTTTTTAACACGATCCAATTCTGTTTTAACTTCGTTTAGCTCCTTTTGTAAAGTTTCCAAATTTATTTCTTTTGAGGCTTTACATGTTCTTTCGTGAGCCCATTTTGATTGTTTATGTTTATAAGTGTTTGTACAATATGAACACTTATGTTTATATGTTGTATCTGCATTTGTTGTTGGATCATTGTGTTTATTTTTATTGTGTTTCCAAAATCCATTATATGTTTTAAATTTTAAGTTGCATTTCTCACAAGAATACATTAATTAATATTTATAAATATTTTGTCTTTAACATATTTTATAAATAATACTTACTTTATACTTACTATACAAATAATTATGTTATTATAAAAATTAATTGAAATACAATCTAAATATTTTAATTTTTAGGTGATATTATTAATATCAATCATTATTACATAACCCAATTAAATGGAATATTCCACTAGTTTTAACGCCATGTCTAAGGTGTGAACAAGTTTTTCCACAAAACTTTTGGGAATTTTAGAAAAAAAATCGCGTGCGGTAAGGGTAAGTATGGAATATTCCATTTCCACTTTTTTTGTATACTCATTCAAAACACGGTAAGTGGAATATTCCAATATTTGGGAGATGTAATTATGTATGTAAATAACATTAAAAAATAATAATATACTGTTTAATATGCTATTTATACATCATATATTTATAAAGTACATGGTAAGTATAAAGTAAGTATTTGGGTAAGTGTAAAAGTAAGTATTGGGTAAGTATAAAGTAAGTATTATTTCCGCGCGCGCGCGTTGTTGTTAATCTTATCGAGTTTATTATTTATAGTAAGTGGAATATTCCATTTTATTGGGTTATGTATATTAGATGAATTTATTTTATAAGTTATATTATGTATATTTTATACATCTAAAATCTTGTATATTATATATTAAAATATATTGTTATTATTAGTTAAAGTAAGTATTGGGTAAGTATTCTATGGAAATGGTATTTTATAATATTTGGATAAGGTTATACAAATAATTTTATATAGATGTGATTTGATTATATACTTTATATACTTTCAATACAATAAATTATTATATGATAAAATATATGTGATTTCCAAAATACTTACTTTATACTTACCCAATACTTACTTTACACTTACCATAACCACTTACTTTACACTTACTATGTATGTTAATATTTAATAATGTATATTCATAATATATTATAATTCTAATATTATGCATATATTTAATCCATCGTTTATCACAACGATTAATTATTGGAATATTCCACTTACCGTGTTTTAAATAAGCTTACAAAAAAGGTGGAAATGGAATATTCCATACTTACCCTTACCGCGCGCGATTTTTTTTCTAAAATCCCCAAAAGTTTTATTGAAAAACTTGCACGCTCACTATTCCCCTTAAAACAGTAAAAATTGATTTTTCAATTTGTTGTGAATTATGTAGAATATCTAATGCTACCCTTTTTGGATTTAATTAATGGACTGATTATTACATTTATTATTGGCGGAATTATAAATTCATTAATAAGTGATTTTGTATTGGCAATTAGAATTGACAAAAGAATGATGACAAATTTTATTAATGGTTTTGTGTTTTATTGTTTAATGTATTATATGGAATCAAACAATGAAAAATTACAATCGCTCCCCACAAACCAAAATACTACCACTGTATAGGATTTTGTTTAAATACGAATTCCAATCGTTTTTAATTTAAACAAAAACTCTTATTTATAAAATAAACAGGAAACAATGAACACATCGACTATTAGAGTAATGAATGATTATGTTGATTTTAATAAAGCAAAACCAGATGGAATTTATTTATGGATTGACAAAACAAATATATTTCAACAATATGCCCTAATTGTTGGGCCAGCAAACACTCCATACTTTGGTGGGTACTTTTTTTTTGATATTAAATATCCAACAGATTATCCTAAAAATCCTCCGACGGTTAATCTTCTTACTATAAACAATAAGGTTAGATTTAACCCTAATTTATATGAAGGTGGTAAAGTTTGTCTGTCAATACTAGGCACATGGTCTGGACCATCATGGAAACCTATAATGAATATTCGTTTAGTATTGGTTTCAATCAGATCTTTGATGGGAGAATATCCTATACAAAATGAACCTGGATTTGAAAATACACAACCAGAACATATTAGTTCAATTGAATATAATTTATCATTAATTTATCACACATATAATTTGGCAATATGTGATGTACTTGATAATAAATTTGAACAAGTATCAAAATATTTTACTAAGGAAATAACTGAAGAATTTAATACCAATAAAAAAAAATTAGAAGAAGACTTATTATCTTATCAACAAATATATGGCAAAGTGCCAGTTGATAAACAAATATATTTTATGAAAAAAGAAGTGTTAGATTTTAATACAATTGTAGAAAAATTTAATAAAATTAAATAAGTTTCTCTAATTCTAACATTTCTTTAAATTTTTTAGAAGAACCCCAAGCGTAAATTTCACTATGTGACTCTCTTATATGATATGCTAAATGTGATTTTGATTTAAATCTTGTTTCACATATTTCGCATTTGAATTTATTTGTAAAACAACAACCACATACGTAATAAATTGATGCAACAACCGGTTCGCAAATACATGAAAATATTTCATAGATTCCATTAGATTCGCGTGATTTCATAATTATTATAATACTTCATAATATAGTTTTAAGTATTGTTTTATCAACTTTTTATAAAATTGAAATTAAATTATATAAAATCTTAGTTAGTTTATATAATAATCTAATGTATTTTTGCCCTAAATGTTCGTATTTATTCGATATTTCAAAATCTTCAAAAGTATCAAAAAGCGATGACACAAGATTAGAGTTATCAAAACTAACTGATGCATTTAAAAAACTTGAAGAAAATGAAGATTTATCAAAATATAAAGCCTCTTTTTCAAAAGATGAAATGGCTAAAAACAAAAAATATCAAAAACTAAAAGAAGAAGAAAAAATTAAAATGAATGCATTATTTGAAGAAATTGTTTCTTCTGGAGCAGAATTTAAATGTGAAAACTGTTCTTATTCAAAACAAATTACTGAAACAACATTATTATATCAAGTAAATCTTGAAGATAAAAACATAAAAGTTAAAAGTATTGAAGAGAATGAACTAATATGTAAAGATCCTCTTCTTCCTCATACTCATGATTATACTTGTAAAAATCCCAGCTGTGTTACACATAAAGACACAAAATTAAAAGATGCAGTTTTTTATAAAGAAAGAGGAAGTTATAAAGTAAATTATATTTGTACAATATGTTATTACAACTGGTAATCATTTAAATTTTAAACAATTATTTTTTTATTATATTCAGTTTTAATAAAAAAATATAAAATAAAAATTATAATGTAATATATTATGAAAAAATTTATTTTAACAATAAGTGTATTAATTATAATTATAACATATTTAATGTCTGTAAAACCAATTTCAGATTATCAATCAAACATGAAAAACTCAAAAATTTTAAAACCAACTTGTGTACCGGTTCAACAAAAAACAAAATCGGAATCCAAAAGTAAAGTTTTATTTGAAGAAAACAAATATATCAATAATAAAAAAATTTTACAAAAAGGGTTATCTTTTAATTTAATTGACAAATATAATTTGTTTAATAAAAATATTCAATACAGAATTGGTTTTGGTTCATGTAATTATCAACATAATGATCAAGGGTTTTGGGAAAAAATCAATCATTTTAATCCAAACTTATGGATATTTTTAGGAGATAATGTTTATACAGACAAAACAGAAAAATGGGAACACATATTAGACAAACCAAGTATTGATAACATGATAGATCAATATGAAATATTGGTTTCAACAATTCCATTTAGAAAATTTATGCTAAACACAAATACAAAAAAAATAGGCATATGGGATGACCATGATTATTTAATAAATAATTCAAACGTTTTAGAAAATGATAATTATAAAATTGTAAGTAAAAAACTTTTTACAATGTTTCTAAATATTGATGAAAAACATCAAATGATGCAAAGAGATGGTATTTACACTTACTATGACTTAGTAATTGAGTCTAATCATTTAATAAGATTTTTTATGCTCGATGTTAGAACATTCAGAACTGATGTTGACATTTTAGGAACAAATCAATGGAACTGGCTTGAAGAAAACTTATCAAAATCATCAGCTCGTGTAAATATATTATGTTCAGGTAGTGTTGTTTTATCTAAAATAAATAATTATGATTCCTGGTTTAAAAATGGTTGGGCATATAATAGATTAATTAATTTATTGGAAAATTTAAAAATAAATAATATTATTATATTATCTGGTGATATTCATCAAGGTAGACTAATATCAAAAAATAATATGATTGAAATTGTTTCATCCCCTTTATCATCACCAATTACTAAATACACTGGCGACACTGAGTATAATATTGGAAATGTTGTTCAAGTTCATAATTTTGGATTTATTGATGTTATAAATGATAATAATGGATTTTATTTAATAGGTGGTTTAGTTGACTTTGATGGAAATACTCACAACTTAATTAAAATAACAATTTAAGAAAAAATATATTTTATTAATTATAAAAAATAATAAATAAAATGCTTATTCAAATTTTGAAAGCAAATGATCTTTTTTGAGTTCATCTAAAGTCCAAATTTCATATTTTCCGTTGGGTAGAGGTCTTTTAATTTTAAATGGAATCATATTACGCTTAAATTCTTCTTCAGCAATTCTGTCATATGATAATGTTTGATAGTTTTTAATTAGCGGTTTCGCACCCATTGTTAGTTGCTTTGTTCTTTCACCAAGAATTCTTACCATTTCATAGTTAGTAAGTCTATCAGAACTAATTCTTTTTTCTTTTGGAACATATTCTGCTCCTTGTTCGCTTGGCATTTCTGTTTCTTCAACATTATCAAAATATTCATCATCTTCAGCAATTGCATCATCAATTGCACATCCATTTACGTCGGTATCTGGATCAATAAGTAGTTCATCATTTTCTTCGTCAGAATCTTCTTCTTCATCATTAAATTCTTCGTCGTCTAATTCTTCAACATCTTCAATATCAACATCATCTTCAACATCATATTCGTCTTCAGATTCTTCCTTTTTAGAAATTTTTTTACTAGGTTTTTTTGGCATTATAGTTAATGATAGATTATTTTTAAATAATATTTTATCAATTTTTTTTCTTTTTATTAAATAAAATAAATTTCATTTTCATTTGTTTTTATTTTTTTAATGGTACTATTAGTTACTTGAATAAATTCATCAAAGGAATTAAATTTTTTATCATTAATTTCAATTATTATTTCGCCAAGTGGGTATTGCACAGAATTATTTATTTTTGTGTAATCTATATCAGCAAGATAAACAGTAAATAAATCTCTGTGATATAGTCTTCTTTCAAGAATTTTAACAAGTTTTGAAATATTCAAGTTTAATTTTTTTAAACTATCAAAATGTTGTTCTGTAAAAACTGATAATATTAGCCCATTATTTTCAACAAAATATTTTGGTTCTGAGTCTAAATAATAGTATGATAACAAATTTGAAATAACATGTTTTAATTTGAATGACACATTACTAGTTATTTGATTATCCGGATTAAATATTTTAAAATTCAAAGTGTCTCCTTCTACGAACCAGAGTCCTAAATCATCAATAGGAATTTTTTCGGGATAAAAATCAAACTTTATAAATCCATTGTAATCAACTAGTTTATTATTTACTTCTAGAATTATGTTACCAGGTTTTATAAATTGAGCATGGTAATAATTTTGGTTTGTTGTTGATACTCTTATTCCTGTTTTATTATTAAATTCTCCAATTTTTTTTTTAAATAAATTTTCTCTTAATAAAGTTTGTGTTAAGGGTTGAAAGTCAAATAATAAAATTGGTTTTTTAATTACAGTTTTATTTTCCAATTTATTTTTTAATATGGCAAACCGATAAATTGGAACAACAAATCCAGTTTTTTCAGAATCTCCTTTTAGCTTTGATACATTAATACCAATTACTTTGTAAATATTATCAGATTCATCTAATAGAACTAATGGCCCACCAGAGTTTCCATGGTTTAGTGCTGCATCTGTTTGAATAAGTGATTCTTGATAACCTGAAATTATTCCCTTTGTTATTTTAATATTTGTACTTGATAAAGGAAAACCAATTGTATAAACGTCACCAGTAAATCTACTATTAATTACTTTGTGAGTTAAAATTTTTGCATCAGAAATTTCAGTATCTGATTCCACAATAGCTAAGTCATCGTCTGGAAAAACATATCTAATTTTACCATTGAATGTATTAGTTTGTTTAAATACAATTTCAATATTAACTGCACCGGAAACAACGTGAAAACAGGTTAATATTTGATTTGGTGAAATAAAAAACCCGGTTCCCGACGAATTTTGTGTTTCATAAATATTTAATGGATGATTAAAATCTGTAACTTTTGATTTTACATTAAGCTTAACCACATAGTTATCCCAATCCATAATTAATTTAAATTAGATATTAAATATTTAAGTTTATAAGATAATATTTTCTCAGTAAAATCAATGTGGATTTTGTTAACAGAATCAGCAATGATTGGATTTATTTGTTTTGTAATTGGTTCAATCATTTTTAATTTGTCAATAAATAAGACAAACAAAGATAAAGAAAAACCATATGGTATTAATTTTGCATTTTTTATGACAGGTGTGATACTTCACATTTTATTAGAATTTGGTGGATTTAATAAATGGTATTGTGATAAGCAAACAATAACAGGATATCATAATTTGGCGAAAGTTTAACGTTTTTAATTTTTATCACATGTACCTTGCCAGGCTTTAATATTTGAATCTAAAAAAGTACCATTAGAGCCGCGTATATTACTAAATGTTGTTCGCATGCTTAATAGTTTTTTAAACTCATTAAGGTTATTTGTTTTATTTTCCAACTCTTCTTTACTAACTTGATATTCAAGTGGACTAATAGAGCTTTTATTTGCCCCTAAATTGGTTAATTCCACAGCATTTTGTTGTATTTTTCCATTAATTTTAAGTTTTACATTATCAAAAAATAAAGAACTAATATTTTTATAATTTTCAAAATTAGTTACTCTTCCTGGATTTGCACTATTGTTATTACAAATTTTAGCAAACCTGTTATTAAATCTTTCTTTTGAAATTAATTCGGGTTCTAATTCCACTTGTGTAACTGTGAAAATATTTGTACTAACTAACAATCTTATTAAATGATTTAATTTATTTATTAAATTAATTCTTAGAGTGTCTTCTGTTTTTTTAAGTTGGTCTGTATAAAACGGATAAACATCTGACTTTTTAATTCCTAAACTTCTATTAGATTCAGAAAAATCAAAATAATCAATAACACCATTATAAAACTCATATGGGATTGGAACATAAAATTCCATATCCACTAGATTAATTAATTGGTCTGAATGAATTGACAATACAAAATCAATAAGGTTAGTTATTCTTGGTAATATAGATAAAATACCAATATTTGCATCAACAATGTATCTTGGACTTGATTGAATTGTTGGTGTTGGTGTTTTAGTTGTTTTTGTTGAATCCGACATATCAACATAATTTGTAAGGTATCTATGTGCTTTTTCCCATAAAACTGAATCATTAGTTGTTTGTGTTTTTCTCTCTCTAGAAAATTTTTCAAAATTATTTATAATTGATTGACTCATTATTTGGTCATTTAAATCATCAAGATTTAAATTATTAATTCCACTTGCTTTAACTAATAAATTATAGTTGTCACGATGAGTACCACCTTGAATAGTAATACATGATTTATTATTTTCTGTATGAAAACAAAGCATTGGAAAAATCATATTTGCTCTTAATCTATTAGTGTTACCATCTGACATATAATATGTTATTTTTGATGATTTTACAAGTTGGTCTAAATTATAATGATTAATGCTGTAAATTATTAATAATCTATTTGCATCATCTGAAATTTTAAAAGCTCTATAAGGTTCTAAAGTAATTTTAAGGTTTTCATGTTCAAATAAAATTGAATAAAATTTCATAATATATAATTATTATAAATAATTTATTTGATAATATAATGGAAATTAGTAAACAAAATATAGCAACAGATGAAATTATTCAAATACTTAAAACTTTTCAAAATAAATTACAAACAATTAAGTTAAAAACTTTATCAGGTAAATTTTATGATCTAATATTAAATATCGATACTGTTATTAAATTTGTTGGAAAAGAAAAACAAATGCCATATTCAGAGTTTATAAAATTAAATGAAACAATAGGAAAATTATGTGCACATGTTTCAGAATTAGGTAATATAGAAATTAATAACGCAATTAATGATTATTTAACTAAACCATTTAATAATCTTAAGGTAAATGTACACGGCAATTTAAATCAATCAAATAGTGAATTAGTTTATTATCAGAAATATTTAAAATACAAAAATAAATATTTGCAATTTAAAAATAAAATTTCTGAATAGTTTTTTTATATTATAGTTTTTACCAAAAACAAGTTTACTATAAAAAAATTATTTTCTCAACTATTATAAATGGATTGCCATATTTGTTTAGATAAAAAACCTCACCTTCGCTCACTTTCTTGTTCTCACGAATTATGTAATAAATGTTATTTAAGATTAGATAAACCAGCCTGCCCTTTTTGCAGAGTTGGTATTACCTATTCTCAAGATGATATTAAACAAAGAGCTAAATTAGGTTTAATTAATGGTTATCAATCCAATGATGTACAACCAGGAATGGCACTACCAGACGAATTTGTTTTTGGTGGTTCATCCTCATTATTATTAGGAGAATTCTACAATAGAGAAAATTTTAATATGCGACCGCGTTCTTATAGCGATAGCATAGTTTTATCTGCTTTGAGATTTGAAGAATCTGAAGCAACTCGCAGTTCTAAAAAAAATAAAAAATATGATTATAAAAATGATAGTTATCCTCATAGAAAAACAGTTGAAGAAATTAATGAAAGAAGATATTTAATTGCTAAAAGAGAAGTTAAAAAATGGGATAGGAAAGAAGGAAGATTAAATAAAATATTAAGTTGTATTGGAGGAGATTATGTGTTATAAATGTATTTTTTGTGTTTTTTGTTTTTTTATATAAATTAATAATTTAAATAAATTAACAAGGTTTTTAAACTACTATATTTATTTCATTATCTGTTTCAATTGTTGTTTTTAAGTTAGTATTAATTGTTACATCTTCAATTGGAGAATCAGAATCTCCATCTTTTTTATTTTCTTTTTTCGCTTCAGTAATTTCTCCAATATAATTTTTAACTTGGTCTATAATGCTTAAGTCAGTACAATAAACTCTTAAAAAATATTCTTGATGTTTTTGATTAATTAAAAGTGAAAAACTTTTAACTTTATTTTCCAATATTATTTGTCCAGTTTTACTATTATAAAATGTAATATGATTTAGAGGATTTGACGATTTGCCACCAACATACCCAACTTTAAACTTAACAACAGAGAATCTATCTTGGCCAAATTTTTCATTAATTTTGTCTAGGGGAAATTCAATAGGTTGAAGTGATATTGATTGAAAAACCATTTTAGGTAGTTTTCTTTGATTTATTTCAACGATTAATTGTTTAACAACAGGGTTTGTAGTTGGCATATGCCATATATATGAATCAACTAATTGAATCATTTTTTCAGGGTCAAATAAATATTCTGAAATTTTATGTTCTTTTTCAATTTCAAATAATAGTTTGACTAATAAAATTTCAATTGCCTTAACTGCTTTGTGATTATAAATTTGACGATGCAATCTGTATCGAATGAAAAACATGTGATAAATATCTTCAGAACATTGTGTCGAATAACATATTTTATTGTCAATAACTTTAGCATCACAAATAAGACGCGAATAATCAAAACCAAATTTAAGTCCCACTGCTTGTGTATCTCGTGTAAGATAATCAAATTTGTCAACATCAATAGAGTTAATAGGATTTGATATAATTTGGAATATCCATTTACCAACATGATATTTTGGTTTCCATTTTGAATACTCTGCTTCTTTGGGATTTATTAAATCACCAATTACTTTTAATTGGTCTTTATTCAGATTTATTCCATATTTATTTACTAAATAACCAAGGAGATATTTTGACCTGTTTTCATGAATAGTATTTGAGGTTTTTTCTTCAATTTCCTTTATATTTGGTAATTTATCAATAAAATAGTCATCAAATAAATGTGAGAAAAGCAGATGACCTAAATCATGACATAATCCCGCAATTCCAACAAGTTGTATGATTTCATCAGTAACTTTTAATTCTGGTTGTGATTTTGCAATGGATGAAATCATACGTGTAGCAAGATGATATGTACCAATTGAATGTTCAAATCGACTATGATTAGCTGTCGGAAAAACTAAATACATAATACCTGTTTGATGAATATTTCTTAGTCTTTGAAAAACAGGAGTATCAACAATTGCTGATGCAACTGGGTCTAAATTTATATATCCATGAATGTTATCATATATAATCATTATAATTAAAGTTGGTTAATTTATACTACTAAAGAATAAATTAATCAATTATTTTAAACGTTAATGTTGTTTTCTTCATTTTCATCTTCTGAATCAGTATCAACATCTTCATTAATTACATTTAAGCTATTACCACTAACTTGTTTAATTTCTACAGGGTTTGACATTTTCATCATTTCTTCCATACTGCTTTGTGAACTTGAACCAAAAGTTTGAGTTGGAATAGGTAAAATTTCAGTAGCTCCAATTTTTTCAGCTAGGAGTTTAAAATATCTTACATAAGGATGTGAACTTCCATGTTGTTTCATCATGGGGTTAGATAAAACCATGGATAACATTTGTTTATATTGTTCAGGATTTGCTAAAATTTCACTTGGTTCTGGAATTGCCATTTTGGTCATTTTTCTTAATTTTTGGTATTCAACAAGAATTTCATTATCAACATTACCAGCCGATTTTGCCTTATAATAGTCACTATTTGTTCTAGCATTTGCCATTAGATTAAGTTTTGCTCTGAGTAATTCACGTCTTTGCTCACTTTCTGTCTTTTCTCTTTGTACCTTTGGTTTGTTTTTTACAGGTTTGTTTATTACTTTGTATTTGTATTCGTTATTTTCTGACGATACAACTTCAAGAGTAAACTCAGGTTTAACAAACTTAGTTACTAGTTCAGCCAAGTTTGACTCGGGATTTGATTTAACTGATTGTTTGAATTTGTCAACAGCAGCCTTTGATACAAAAGCAGATTTATCACCGTCGATAAAAACACAAATGGTGTTTTTTTGTTCATTTACTGTAATATTTTGTGTGGGTTCTGTCATTATTATCTAATAGAATTAACAAATCTTTATATATAATTTTTTAACAATAAAATTGAACAAAAAATAATTAAAGAAGCATGGATTATAATTTTTAATGGTCAAAGATACAACACTATATAATAGGCTCGAAATATCTCCAGATTCTTCAGAAGCCCAAATTAAAAAAGCATATAATAAACTTTCTAAACAATGGCATCCAGATAGACACGTAAATTCACCCCCTGATGTTAAGGAACAAGCAACAGCTAAATTTCAAGAAATCGGTCAAGCTAAGGAAATTTTACTTGATGCAGAAAAAAGACAAATTTATGATCAGGTTGGTATGGATATGTTTAAAAACGGAATGGATAACATGGATGCTCAGTCAGGCCCAAATCCTTTTGCAGATTTTGGAAATATTTTTGGCGCAGGTTTTCCTTTTGGAATGGGAGGAATGGGAGGAATGGGACCAATGGGTGGTATGCCAGGTATGGGCCCAAGACAGTCAGCACCTGAAGACCTTATTGAAAAACTTAATGTTACACTTGAACAAATTTATAAAGAAGAAACAGTTAATTTTACATATAAACAAAAAGTATATTGTTCTAAATGTGACGGAGAAGGTTCAAAAGATGGTAAAACAACTAAATGTGTTGGATGTGATGGTAAAGGTATGAAAGTAAATATAATGAGAATGGGTAATATGATACAACAATCTGTTGGAGAATGTGGCACATGTAAAGGCAAAGGAAAAGTTATTGAAGATTCAAATAAATGTGACACATGCAATGCCAAATGTTATGTGGTAAAAGAAAAAACTATTCAAGTTCCATTAAAATCAGGATTATCACATGGAAACAAAATAAGTTTAACAGGAAAAGGACATCAATTTAAAAATACAAAGACAGATTTAATTTTAGTTATTAATGAAAAACCACATGGAACTTTTAAAAGACTTGATAACAATTTATTTGTTGATATTGATCTTAAATTATACCAGGCATTGTTTGGTTTTGATAAAGTAATTACACATCTTGATGGGCGTAAACTACATATTAGTTCTTCTGGAAAAACAGATTTTAACAGTGTGAGAAAAATAGTTGGTGAAGGTATGAAATCGTTACAAACAGGAACCAAAGGTGATCTGTTTGTTAGATTTCATATTGAATTGCCAAATTTTACAAGTTTACCAGGCGAAACAAAAACTCAATTAAAATCAATCTTACAAACATTTGATAAACAAGAGGTTAGTACTGAAGCTCAGATTAGTAAAACACCAAATTTAACTAAAACAATTTTGTCTGATTGTAAACCAGAACAAAAAGAAGCAATACTTGAAGCATTAAATCATATTAAAAATATGAATAACAAACAATCTCATTCACGTGGTTTTTCCAGAGCAAATAATTTTACAGGGGGTGATTCTGATGAAGATTTTGAAATGGGTGGACAACCCGATGGACCTCCAGGATGCGTTCATCAATAACAAATTAAATTTTTTTTTATAAATTATAATAATGGAAAAAATAATTGAAAAACTTAAAAATAATTTAAAAAAAAATACAGACAAAAATATTTGGCAGGATTGGAATTCAACAGAAATTGCAAAATTATTAGAAATTTATTTAGTAATTTGTAAAAACGAAGAAAATCTTTACCAACTTGTTTATAGTTTACATGGGTCCGATTCTTATGAAGACATATTTAGAGACTATGATTATAGATTATTAGAAGACAAAGCACACGGTGTTGAAGAGGCTCTTGATACCGCAAATGAAAATCTTAAAGAAAGTAAATAAATAAAATATTACAAATGTAAATAAACTTAAATTTTATTTAGATATTGTATTTTGCTTTACCAACTTCGGCTCTGCAAACTGGACACTTATAATTGTATTGACGTAAATAAGGTTTAATACACTCTGTGTGAAAAGTATGGGAACATTTAAGTTCAGAAACTTCTTCATCTTTTTCAAGATGACCCATACAAATACTACAATCAGTGTCTAAATTTGTTTCAAGTTTAATTGTTTTTAATGATTCTAAATCCTTGTCATCTGTTGAAACAACAACATCTGAAAACATACTTGGACCAGTTGTTAGGGGAATTGGTAAAATACTACTACTAGCCAAACCATGACTACCTCCAAGTAGGGAATTAATTACATTAATCATTGACCCATGTGTTCCTATTTGATTAAAGTTCATCATAGGTGCATTTTGAATAAATGGAGAATTAATCATATTTATTCCATTCGAGTTATTCATTAATGAACTAACTAATTGTGGATTTTGAGAATTAATGCTATATGTATTACCATTAATTGTAACAGTAATGTTAGCATTAATACCTGAATTATTAACAGGATTTGAAACTGGTATAGTTGCAGGCTCTGAATTTGCTGCATTTTCAGCTGGTTCAACAAGTTCAACAGGCTCAGCAGGCTGTGCATTTTCGGATGAATCTGATGCTGCTTCGGGAACATGTGTATTGTTATGAACATGGTTATGTGTTGATACATTAATTCCCAAAGCTTGTAGTAAAGCTTGTTCAAAAATGTGATTAATATTTTGAACATTGACATTGTTATTTTCCTGTTCATTTTCATCGATATCATCATCGTTATCGTCTTCGTCATTTACATCTTCGTCTTCATTATCTACATTATTAGCTTCATTAACGATATCATCATCATCATTTCCATCATCAGGATGACCTGCATGTGCAAAATCACCAGAACTTAACATAAAGCCAAGCATGTTGTTTAGTAATTGGTTTGACACAGTTGATGCTTCTTTAATAGTTTCAAGAGAAATATCAATCCCGTATGATTGATAAAAATCATGTAACAGTTGATTCGATTGAGATGACCCCATACCCATGTCTCTTAATGTAAGTTTTAACTCCCTAATAATGTCTGATTCATTTTCGAAATCATCTTGTAGGGAAATTCTTACGGCAAATAGATATTCAAATAAGTCTGTATTATCAGTCATTTATAAAATGGTCTAATAGGCTAAGTTTATTTTTTTCAATTTATTTCATTTTTTCCATATAAAATTGAATAAAGTATATTAAAGGAATATGTTCTTTATATTATAAGTATGGAACTAGATATCATTAAAAAAAAACTTGAAATTAGGTATTACCGAAGTGTTTTATCAGAAATTGGAGAATCAAATATTGACTTTTCCTGGATTAAAACCCATTGTGATAAATTAATTGATAAATTAAATTCAGATAAAGAAAAATTATCAGAAACTCAAACTGAAAAAAAACAAGATTCTATATCACCTATTGAAACTGAGAATCATAAACAAATTTTTTCAGATGAAGACCTTTACAAAAAACCATGGCCTAAACTAAATGCAGTTCATAAAATATTAAAAATAAAAGAATTTGTAAATAATTTAAAAATTAATTCTGAAGCAGAAAGAGCACAACTTCGTGATGAACTTATAGATTTGGTTAAGCTTAAAATACTGTCTAAAAAGGAAAAGGTAAATTATGATGAGGTTAATGGTAAAATAATATCACTTAGTGATTTACAATATAAAAATGATAAATATTTTTATCCAAAAGTACAATAATAATTTTTGTTTTTTAATTGAATCAATTTACTTAATTAGTAAATAAATTGAATTAAAATTGTTTTAAACATAGATTTTCATTATAAATAAATGTCATTTGGAAATATAACATTAATGTTAGACAAAACAGTCCAAATTCTAAACTATAACATTGGAAAAAATACATATGTTGGACTTGGCGAAATGTCTCAAATTAAAAAACAGGTTTATCATGACCTACAAAAAGAATTTGCAGATGTTACTATTGAAACAGTTAACGAAATTTTTAATAGACTATTTACTCAAAAATTTTCATATGATTCAAAAATTACATTTGATTCAGGAAAAAACTGTTTTAGAGAATTAGAAGATAAATATCCGGATATTAAAACACCATCAAAGTATAAACAACTTGATGCTCATTTTAATAAGCTTAAAGAATTACCACAACCAGCACAAAGATCACAGGAATGGTATGATTACCGTTACAATCGTATTACCGCATCTGATATGGCTGCAGCAATTGATTTGAATCCCTATGAACCAGTTGAATCATTTATTTTGAAAAAATGTGATCCAAACTTTCCATTTAGAGATAACGCAACTGTATTTCACGGTAAAAAATATGAACCAACAGCAACAATGATATATGAACATATTTATAATACACGTGTTTTTGAATTTGGTGCATTGCCTTCAGAACAATACAAATTTTTAGGAGCATCACCAGATGGTATTTGTTCCAAATACACAATTGATAATAAATTTTCAGACCGGTTGGGAACAATGTTAGAAATCAAATGTCCCGTTACACGTGATATAACAACAAGTGGGAAAATTGCAGGAGACATATGTCCATTTTATTATTATTGTCAAGTTCAACAACAATTAGTTTGCTGTGAACTTGATAAGTGTGACTTTTGGCAATGTAAAATTACAGAATATCCAAATAAAGAAGCATATTTGATAGATAACTGTCAATCATGTACAAACACAGTTGGTAATTCAGGAGTTAAAATAGATGTTGATAACAGACTTAAAAAAGGAATTATTCTTGAATTTTATCCGAAAAATTTTAAGCCAGAATTTGATGGTGACTTAGCCGAATGGAAATCAAAATATATCATTCCAAAAAGATTAGATTTAGACGAGGCACAATATGAGGCATGGACTTTAGAAATGCTTGATAAGTATAAAGAACTTTATCCAGATATTGCTAAAGACTATTATTTTTATCGAATAATTTACTGGAAATTAGAATCATCACATAATGTTGAAATTGTTCGTGATGACAAGTTTTTTTCCAGTGTTTTACCAATATTAAAAGAAACATGGAATAAAATTGTTTATTACAGAAAACACCAAGATAAATTAGAAGAATTAAAACAAATAGCTGAAAAAAGAAAAAAATATGTTAAAATGACAACAACATATACAATTCATAATAATGATATAGTTACTAATAAATATAAAATATTATCTGATGATTTTGACTTAAAAGTTTTAATTAAAAAAGTACCACCTATTAAATCATCATATTCATCATATGGGAAAAATTATAGTAAAGAATTTGCAAAATCAGAATCAAAAGAAAAAACTGTTGACTATGATTCAGATTATTGTGATTTTATTGATAATGATGAATGTAACTTTATTGATGATATACCAGTAGCAACAGCTAATACAAAACCGGTTAAATCAGCAAAAAAAATAGTTGAACAATCAAAACCTGAATCAAAAATTCAAAATTTGATTAATAGTAAAACTATTAAGCATACTGAATTTTTCAAAAAAGAAACTGTTAACACATCAAATGGTTCCAACAGCTTTATAAGAAAATATGACATAAAATCTGCAAAGAATACAAATATAACAACAAATTTTAAAACTAATAGTGAGAATGATGATTGTGATTTTATTGACTAAAATTAAACTTCAATCAAGTCTTCTTCGTTATTAATATGTTCTTCATCTTGTTCGTGAAGATTACTAAAATTATTTGTGTTAATAAAATTATTCGTTTGGTTATTTTCTTTATTCAAATTATTGTTTGAAATTTTATTATGATATTTACAAGGTAATTCTCTACTACATTCTAGTCCTGCTTTTAAACCTGATTTTAATATTACTGTACATTTATTTATTTTAGGGATTGGTTTGTTTTTATTATTTTTTAAATTAGATTTTTTACTACCATTAGGATTAAGTACAATTACTGTATCTGACATTAATTTATGGTAAGAACAATCTTGTCTGTTACAATATTGACCTTGATTTGGTCCAGTTTTTAGAATAACTTTACAATAAATTTTATTTTGTTCGGGTATATTTGAAACATTATTAATTGATTTAATTTTGTTTGAACTATTAATTATTTCAGGTATAGATGTTTTTTCACAATATAAGCATTTCGTTGAACCAGATTTATATCCTATACAATTTTTATGAAATAAGTGTGTACATTTTAATTTTAAATGTTCATCATTATTCTCAATTGGTATGTGACAAACTAAACACTTGTCACAATTTGAATCATTCAGTTTAATACAATAAGATAACAAACTATCAAAATCCATTTAATTATTTATTATTAAAACCTCCCAAGTCTTTAAAAGATTTTTCATAAACAGATTATTTGAAAATAAATTGAAATTAATATCCTATATAAATTAAGCCTTTTTATAATGTCAACTGTAAACAAGGAAGATTACTATACTAATAACAGTTCAATTAATATACATATTGATAATATTATATCATTTAGAGACTTTTTAAATGCAGTTTTAACTGATATTAAATCTGGTGAATATAATATTCAAATGATTAAAAACCTATCCCACACTGTTGAAAAATTTTACAATGAAATTGGTGATAATGATGATATTTTTAAACCTTCAACTATACATCATTCTGAAGACAAAAAATTTACTCCAAAAATTGTTGAAACATATCCAGAATCAGATTCCGACGCGGAATCTGACATTACTATTGTATCAGGATTAGATTCTGATTCAGATAGTGCAGATTATTCGGGTAAAAAATCAGCATATAGTGTTGCTAATTTTTTCTCACATAAACCACAAGATGTACAAAATGATGATCCTGATTTTTTGGATGATTATTATAGTCCTACACCTCCTGTTTCAACCCCATACAATACTCCACAAAATAGTTCACAAATGTCCTCATATTCTAAACTTAGAGAATCTAAAGTTGTACAACATGATTATTATCAAGCACTATATGAAAAACACAGACAAGAAGTTAATGAAAATAGAAAAGAACCTTCAAGTCCATTAAGTGTTAAATTTGAAAAAACTGAAGAGGATTCATATATTCCTCCCGAACCGGCAAAACCAGTTGATAAACTAGCAGAAGCTTTTTTAAATAATAATTTAGAATTAGATAAATATCATTATTTAAAAAACTTTAATCTTGATAGAATAAACAATTTTTGTCAACAAAGTTTAATTTATTAATTAATTTTTAATTTGAATTATTTAGTGCTTTTTGGAACCTTTTTTAGCACCTCCTTTCTTGGAACCCTTTTTAGAACCTTTCTTAGAAGCTTTCTTAGAAGTTTTTTTAGCACCTCCTTTCTTGGAACCCTTTTTGGAACCTTTTTTGGATGATTTTTTGGAAGCTTTTTTAGAAGCTTTCTTTGAGCCCTTCTTTTTGCCTCCAGTTTGGGGGTTGGGACCATCAGCACCTCCTTTCATGGAACTCTTTTTGGAACCTTTTTTGGATGATTTTTTAGAAGCTTTTTTAGAAGCTTTCTTAGAGCCCTTCTTTTTGCCTCCAGTTTGGGGGTTAGGACCGTCAGCACCTCCTTTCATGGAACTCTTTTTGGAACCTTTTTTGGATGATTTTTTAGAAGCTTTCTTAGAGCCCTTCTTTTTGCCTCCAGTTTGGGGGTTAGGACCGTCAGCACCTCCTTTCATGGAACTCTTTTTGGAACCTTTTTTGGATGATT
>JACCDH010049801.1_pt1 | contig 102250 bp, 80 predicted proteins | sample 7442481 | NCBI WGS metagenome assembly JACCDH01 (sample SAMN15323433, study PRJNA562643) | freshwater metagenome | isolation source: river surface water | place: USA:Blue River Watershed | collected 2017-08-15 | reverse complement strand
GGTGACTTCCGCAGCGGCTACTACCGAGACCAAACGTTTATGATGGCTATTGGGGCCCTGACGCCGCAGCAGTTTTTTGCTTCGCTCTACGCCGACACCGACGTGGAGCGCGAGCCGAGCAGCGCCGGACGCCAGATGAACGGCCACTTTGCCACGCGCACGCTGAATGCCGACGGTTCGTGGAAGCGTTTAGTGGACCACAAAAACGTTTCGGCCGACATTTCGCCTACGGGCGGACAAATGCCGCGCCTCCTGGGTTTGGCGCAGGCCTCCAAGGTCTACCGCGCGCAGGACGTCGATAACGGATTCAGCCGCAAGGGGGCCGAGGTAGCCTGGGGCACCATAGGAAACGCTTCGGCTTCGGAAGGCTTGTTTTGGGAGTCCATCAATGCGGCCGGGGTGCTCCAGGTGCCCATGGTGGCCCTCGTGTGGGACGACGAATACGGAATCTCGGTGCACGCCGAGCACCAGACCACCAAGCAGAATATTTCTAAAATTCTCTCCGGATTTCAGCGCCAGGCCGCGTCCAAGGGCCAAGCCGAAGAAAAGGGCTACGAAATCTTGGTCGCCCGCGGCTGGAACTACGCCGAGCTGGTGGCTGCCTTTGAACACGCCGAAAAAGTGGCCCGCGAAGAGCACGTCCCCGTGCTCCTTCACGTTCGAGAAATGACTCAACCCCAAGGGCATAGCACCTCTGGGTCCCACGAACGCTACAAGTCCAAAGAACGCCTCGAGTGGGAGCAGGAATACGACTGCCTTCGCCAGTTCCGCCTCTTTTTGGAGTCCAACAAGATCGCAAAGGCCAAGGACCTCGATGCCCTCGAAGAGGCCGCGCGCGCTGAGGCCCGAGACGCCATGAAGGCCGCGTTTGAGGACTACGTGCAGCCCCTGAAGCGCACCCGCGACCAGGCGGTGGCTTGGCTTGAAGAACTTGGAGCCGAAGACCTCGCGGCCCCGCTGCGGGCCGACAAGGCTCCGCTTCGCCGCGACTCGGTGGCCGCCGTGCGCAAGGCCATTCAGCGCTGCAAGGCTGAAGGACGTGACGCCCTGGGGGCACCGCTCTGGGTCGAAACCCAGCTCAAGCAGGCCGCGCACGACTACGCCAGCCAGCTGCACAGCGGCACGGCGCTCAAGGTACCCGTCGTCGCCCCTGAATTTGCGCCCGACGCCCCTCAGGTCGACGGACGCGTCGTGCTTCGCGACAACTTCAAAGCCCTTTTTGCCCGCTACCCCGAAGCCATGATTTTTGGCGAAGACGTGGGCCACATCGGTGACGTCAACCAAGGCCTCGAGGGCATGCAGGCGGAATTCGGCAGCGTGCGCGTCAGCGACACCGGCATTCGCGAGGCCACCATCGCCGGTCAAGGCATTGGTTTGGCCATGCGCGGACTGCGTCCGATCGCCGAGATCCAGTACCTCGACTACCTGCTCTACGCCGTGCAAATCTTATCGGACGACTGCGCCACCGTGCGCTGGCGTTCGGCCGGAGGCCAAAAGGCTCCGCTCATCGTGCGCACCCGCGGACACCGCCTCGAGGGCGTGTGGCACAGCGGATCGCCCATGCAGCTTCTTCTGGGTTCGCTGCGCGGAATGTACCTCTGTACTCCGCGCAACATGGTCCAAGCTGCAGGAATGTACCACACCCTGCTGCAGTCCGACGAGCCCGCCGTGGTCATCGAATGCCTCAACGGATACCGCCTCAAGGAGCACCTGCCCACGAACTTGGGCAGCTTCACCGTGCCCTTGGGTCGTCCTGAAATTCTTCGTGCCGGAACCGACGCCACCGTCGTGTCCTACGGATCCACCCTGCGCATCGTCACCGACGCCGCTACGGAGCTCGAGCGCTTCGGAATTTCGATCGAAGTCATCGACGTGCAAACGCTTCTGCCGTTTGACTTGGACGGAGCCTGCGTCGCCTCGCTCAAGCGCACCAACCGCCTCCTGGTGGTCGACGAAGACGTTCCGGGCGGAGCCGCTGCCTACCTCATGCAGCAAATCCTCGAGGAGCAGGGCGGGTACCAGCACCTCGACGCCGCACCCCGTACCCTCACCGCCAAGGCCCACCGACCCGCCTACGGATCCGACGGCGACTACTTCTCCAAGCCCAGTGCTGAGGACGTGGTTGAGGCGGTATTGGAGTTGGTGGCTGAGTAGCTAGGGTAGCGAGGTTGGCTCGTCAAATAATTAAGCACTTCAAAGCCACGCAGTTTCGGCAAATGGAGTAATTTTGCAGCATTACCACCCCTTAAGTCAGCAACGACTTTTGGCCCGACGCGCACTCCCAAGGTGCGCGTCTCTTTTTTATCTACATCTGAAATTTTAATAGATCCTTTGGGTCGATATGAAAATTCCCTTCAGCATATCTCTTAAGGTCTTTTGAATTTCTATTGGGAGGCAAACACACCACAACTCTTTTATTCTTCGCGCACCGCGCCAATTTTCGGATGGGCGGCACCAAGTCACTGTCGGCGGTGACGAGAATGGCAACGTCGTAGCGGTCCAGTAGTCCGTCGGCAAGCACATCGACGGCAATGTTCACGTCGGTCATTTTCTCTTCGAATGACGGAATCAATTGGCCGCAGTGCGCGCAGTGAATGGTCTTTTGCTGGAATCGCCCAAGGATTACCTCGACGTTCGATGTGCGGAGCGCCGCGAAGTAGCGTTTTTGGGCGCGTAGCGCTTCGCGCAGCTACCGGCTACTCGTTGCTTGTTGCGCTTCGTGAGCACCATAAGCCAGTTGCTAAAAACCCAAAAATCAAAAGAAAAAGGGCAAGGACACTTATCGCACCGCTACAACCGACTACCCTTGCTGCATTTCTACCCTGGGGGATTCATCAGGAGCTGGTCGTAAGGCCTTACCCCAGTGCAAAGATACGCAGTGATTGTGCGACCTTTGCGCATTATGCGTTTAAAACGACTGATCTTCGGGTGCGCCCTCGCCGCGACGGGAGCGAGCCTTTCGGCTCAAGATTTTGATCAACTGGTGGTTGCGCGCGGACCAGTAACCGAAGTGCAGCGCGATTCGGTATCCGTTTGGCTCCGCAACGTAGGAATTCGCGCCCTTAACCTCACCGGCGCATGGAGCTGCCCGCAGTGGGGCGACACGCTCTTGAGCATCCGCCCGGAACAAACCCAGCTGGCGGTGAACGACTCCACTCGGGTGTGGCTGCGCTTCACGCCCGAACACAACCTGTACTATCGGCTTCCGGTGGTGCTGTCCACCGACGGGCCCGACGGCTTTGTCGCCCTTCAGTTTGAGGCCCAAGGGCGCTGGAGCATGCCCTACTACAGCAGCACCGAAAACAAGGTTGGGTCGGACCTGAAGTCTGCGCTCACGGCAAGATTGAACCAAAACACGACCAATTTGGGCTACAACGGCGCCCGCGACCAGATGTACGCCAACCTCGACAACGTCGCCGGTCAAGTCACGTGCATCTACACCGGCAGGGTAGCCACCTTCAACACCCGTGCGGGGGCCACCTCCAACAACTTCAACTGCGAGCACACGTTTCCGCAGAGCTTTTTCAGTTCGCTGGAGCCCATGAAGTCCGACATTCACCACCTTTTTCCGACCGACGAAACCGCCAACACCCAGCGCAGCAACAACCCATTTGGCGTGGTTACGGGCACGCCGGCGTGGTCGGTGGGCGGAAGCAAACGCCTCAACGGCGTCTTTGAGCCCCGCGACGCCCACAAGGGCGACGCCGCCCGGGCGATGATGTACTTCGTCACCCGCTTTGGCGACTACAGCAGCTTTTATGCGCAGCAAGCGTCCGTCCTCGAAGGCTGGCACCAGCAGTTTCCGCCCGACAGCGCCGACCGCGACCGCAACCAGGGCATCGCCGCCCTTCAAAACACGCGCAACCCCTACGTGGACTACCCCCAGATTATGGAGCGCTTGGTCAGCCTGGCGGGCAATCCCAGCCTTCCTGCCGCCGCAGAGCATTGGGCCAGCGAAGACACAATCGAACTCGAACTTTGGTCGTGGGCGGTGGGCCCTTGGCTGCGCCGCCGCCTCGTGGTGACCAATCCGGGAAGCGCTGACCTGATCCTGAGCCCGGCGACCCTCAACGCGCCGATTGCGGTTACCTTGATTTCGGGCGGAGCCGCCGACACCCTCAAGCCCGGCGAACTCCACGTGTACGAATTGGAATACCCGGCTTCGGTGATCCACGACGGCGGAACCCTCACCTACAGCACCAACGTCACGGGAACCGTAACCCACTACCTGCGCAGCACGACCTACATCGGGCTCGAGGAGCCGTCTGGAGCTCCAAGCGTCAAAGCCTACCGCAGCGCCCGAAACCTCGTGATCGAAGGGCTACCTCAGGGTGCGCGGGCGGAATGGACCGACGCCGACGGCAAAGTTCGCTGGGCCACCGACCGGGCGTCGCAGCGCGAGGAACTCCGCGCACTGGGCCACGGAACCGGTATTTTGCGCTGGAGCCTCGAAGGGCAGCGCGGCATCCTTAAGTTTGTGTACTAAACTCCCTAACCTCCAACTGACATGGACGCAACGACCAAACGCATCGCAATCAACTACGGCCTCCTCGTGAGCGCCGTCTCCGTAGGCTATACCCTGGTGACCTACATCATTAACGAAGAGTGGATGTCGAGCCAAATGGGCGGAATCCTGATGCTCGTAGCCATTTTGGTCATTCCCTACTTTGGGGTGCGCGAATTCAAAAAAGCGAACGAGGGCTACGCGACCTTTCGCGAGGCTTTTTCGGCCTACCTGCTCCCGTTGATTGTGTCGGCGGTGGTCGGACTGGGATTCAACTGGGTACTCCACAACCTGATTGACACCGAGCTCGCCGTGCGCACGGGCGAACGCATCTACGAACGCTTCGCCGAAATGCCCGAGGAACAGCGCAAGGGCGTGATGGCCTTCATGGGCGCCGGCAACGAGGCGGAACTCAAAGCAAAATCCATCGAAATGGCCACCGAGCAGGCCTCGATCATGGGCATCCTTAAATCGACCGGAGTCGGAATCGTCATGTACGCCGTCATCGGCCTCATCGTCGCCGCCGTTACGAAGAAAAACCGCCCTGAGTTCCAGTGAGCCACCTCGACCTGAGCCTCGTAATTCCGCTGTTCAACGAAGAAGAATCGCTGGCAGAGCTGCACGCGTGGATTGACCGCGTGTGCACGGCCCAGGGGCTGCGCTACGAAGTGCTCTTCATCAACGACGGCTCGACCGACAGCTCGTGGAAGGTCATTCAGGGCCTTGCCGCCCAGCATCCCGAAGTGCGCGGAATTCGCTTCCGCCGCAACCACGGCAAGTCCGCCGCCCTCTACGTCGGGTTTCAGGCGGCCCAGGGCGACGTCGTCATCACCATGGACGCCGACCTGCAGGACAGCCCCGACGAGATTCCCGACCTGGTGCGCATGATTCGCGAAGAGGGCTTTGACCTCGTGAGCGGATGGAAGAAGAAGCGCTACGACCCGCTGTCCAAAACCTTGCCCACCAAGCTGTTCAACTGGGCGGCGCGCAAAATGAGCGGAATTTACCTGCACGACTTCAACTGCGGCCTCAAGGCCTACCGCCTCGAGGTGGCGCAGGCGGTCGAAGTGCAGGGCGAAATGCACCGCTACGTGCCCGTGCTCGCCAAGATGCAGGGCTTTACCCGCATCGGCGAAAAAGTCGTGGAGCACCGCGCGCGTCCCTACGGCGTGACCAAGTTTGGCCTGAACCGTTTCACCAACGGCCTGCTCGACCTGGTGACGCTCAGCATGGTGTCGCGCTTTCGCCGCCGTCCGATGCACTTTTTTGGCACCTGGGGCCTCGCCATGTTCTTCTTCAGCGGCGTGTCGCTCAGCGTCTTGGGCGGACTCAAACTCGCCCGCCTCTGGAGCGGACAGCGTCCCGGCCTGATCACCGACGATCCCTGGTTCTTCATCTTTTTGACGGCCATGATTCTCGGAACCCAGCTCTTCGTAACCGGCCTTTTGGCGGAACTCGTGGTGCGCAGCGGTCGCCGCCGTCCCGAGTACGGAATCGCCGAAGAACTGAACCGTCCCCATGCCGACTCCAGCGCACGCTGAGGTACTCCACGGCCTGGAGCAGGCGCACTACGGACCCGCGCGCAGCGCGGAGCCCGAATTTTCGCTGATTTCGCCCACCTTCAAGCGGCCCGACGAGGTGCGCGAGTTCATCGCCAGCGCGGCCCAGCTTGCGGGGCCGCGCGGCCGTTTTGAGGTCATCCTTTCTGACGGAACCCCCGACGACCGCCTTCGCCCCGAGATTCAGGCGGCCGCCGAGGCCGCAGGCCTCGGCGTGACGGTCTTGTACCGTGCTGGGCTCCCCGTGAGCGACGCGCGCAACGCGGCCGCCGCCGCGGCGCGGGCCCCCTGGCTCATCTTCTTGGACTCGGACTGCCTGCTGCCCCACGACTACCTCGACGCGGTGACCCAGGGCTTGGCCCGCGACGCGTGGGACGCCTTCGGCGGCCCGGATGCCGCCCCGCCCGACTTCAGCCCGCTCCAAAAAGCCATCAGCTTCGCCATGACGTCGGTGCTGACTACGGGCGGCATCCGCGGCGGCTCCGCAAAACCCACCGCCACCTACTACCCCCGGGGCTTTAACATGGGCATGCGCGCCGAGGCCTTTTGGGCCGTCGGCGGCTACGACACCCAATTCAAGTGCGGCGAAGACGTCGAACTCAGCATTCGGGTGCGGGCGGCAGGCTTCCGCGTGGGCCTCATTCCCGAGGCCGTAGTGTGGCACAAGCGCCGCGCCACCCTTGGCCAGTTTTACCGTCAGGTGCGCCGGTTTGGTTCCGCGCGAATTGCCCTGGCCAAGCGCCACTCCGGGCAAATGAAGCCAACCCACGCCTTTCCATTCGCATTTATGCTCGCTTGGATTGCAGCCCTCGCGCTGCACCTTACGGGCCTGTGGATTTGGCCCGTCTACCTCTTTCACAGCTACTTTATCGCCGTTTTGGTGCTCAGCAGCATCCAAAACCGCTCCCTCGGAGTCGGTCTGCGCAGCGTCGCCGCCACGGCGGTAATGTTTGCCGGCTACGCCGTGGGCTTTGGCTTGGCGCTGCTGGGGCGGCCGTATCGGTAGTTATTCGTTTAAGCCGAGGTTTCTGCCAGTAACCACGTTCTTATTGAATCACAAAAACGTACTTGCTCTGCACAAAAGATTGCATCTGGCTCATCATTTCGGTCGAGGTCGTGAAGACATATCCATTTAGGTCCGATAAATCAGCCTGGTAGGACGAGTCGGCACTCCACGCAGTGCACGAATAGCCATTTTGAACGTCTGCCAAGGGGATGTCGCTGTTTACGGTGAGTCGGGCATTTTTCAATTCCGTCCCGCTGTAGGATGCAATGGTGTCCATCACTGTTTGGCCTTGCCATTCGTAGCGAACGTACATCGGCTGGTTGGTCTCGTTGACTACGAGAAAATCGTAGATGTAGACGGTTTCTTTCGTGCAGGCAACTGCCAGCATACCGGCAAGCGCAAGGGTGGTGAACTTTTTAATCATTGGTTTGGAAGGTAAATTGTTCGGTGAACCTAAAGATATAAAAATCTCAATGACAACGCGATAGTTAACGATTTGTATTCCTTGGGGCGGCCGTACCGGTAACGAGCAACCAGTAACCAGCTACCAGCAACTAGCTGCTAGCAACTAGCAACTAGTAACTAGCAACTAGTTGCTAGCAGCCCTTCAATCGCCAAGCGGTAGCCCAGCCAGCCGAGGCCGCTGATGGTTCCGCGGGTGTAGGGGGCCAGGAGGGAGGCGCGGCGAAACGATTCGCGGGCGTAGGTGTGGCTGAGGTGCACCTCGATAATGGGGCAGGTGAGGGCCGCCACGGCGTCGCGCAGGGCGACGGAGGTGTGGGTGAAGGCTCCCGGGTTGATGACCACGGCGTGGTCGGGGCCGTTGTGGGCCGCGAGGTAGGCGCAAAGGGCGCCTTCGTCGTCGGACTGGAACGAGCGGAGCTCGGTTCCGCCAAAGTGCGCGTCCAGCCAAGTCTGCAGCACGGGGATTTGGTCCTCGAGCCGCAAGGTGCCGTAGAGGTCGGGCTGACGGGTTCCGAGTTGGCCCAAGTTGATGCCGTGCACGATGTGAATCACCATAGGGCGAAGGTACGAAGTAGCGGGGTCGGGCCTAACTTCGGCCTTGTGAAGTGGGACCTGGCGCTTAAGCAGTTTGACGGCTACCTGAGGTTGGAGCGCGGAATGAGTCCCAACACCGTGGCGGCCTACGCGCGCGACGTAGAGGCCCTGGCGCTTTGGTGCGCGGAGCGGGACCGCAGTGCGGCCAAGGTTACGGCCGACGAGCTGCGCGAGGCGGTGCGCGAAATGGCTGAGGGCGGACTCAATGCGCGGTCGCAGGCCCGGAGGTTGTCGGCCTGGCGCGCCTTTTTTGGATTTGTGCGCGAAGAAGGGCTGCGCGAGGACCAGCCGGCGCTGTCGCTGGATTTGCCCTCGTTGCCCAAGCGCTTGCCCGTGTACCTCACCGAGGAGGAGGTGCGCGACCTTTTTGCGGCCGTCGACCGGTCGCAGCCCAGTGCGGAGCGCGACGTAGCGATCTTGGAGGTGCTGTACGGCTGCGGACTGCGGGTTTCGGAACTCTTGGAGTTGCGGTTGCGCGACGTCCTGGCCCAAGAAGGCTTGATTCGGGTAGTCGGCAAGGGAGACAAGGAACGGGTGGTGCCCATACACGACACCGCGCTCGAGGCGGTGGAGCGCTACCGCAGCACCGAGCGCGTGCACGTGCAGCCGCAGCGGGGCTTTGAAGACTACGTGTTCCTGAACCGGCGAGGGCGCAAAATGAGCCGGCAGTGGGTCTTTGTGCGGCTCAAGGAGCTGGCGGCGCTCGCCGGGGTTCGCAAGACGATGGGTCCGCACACGCTAAGGCACACCTTCGCCACCCATTTGCTGCACCACGGCGTGGACCTGCGCTTCATTCAGGTGATGCTGGGGCACAGCTCCATCACGACGACCGAAGTGTACGCGCACCTCGACGACCGCATACTGCGCGAAACGGTGCTCAAGCACCATCCGCGAAACCTGCGCTAAACCTCGCGGCGTGCGCCACGGGTGGCCCAGAGCACGGAACCCCGAAACACCCCATATTCCGGCCAGCGCTTGGGGGTGCGGTCGCGGCTCACGGCGTAGCGGCTGAACAAGCGGTAAAAGTCAACGTGGGCTTGGACCACGGCCCAGGTGTGCTGGGGCTGGCGCTGCAGCAAAAAGCGCAGTCCGGCGGCCCCGTCGAGCAGCAGCCTAAAACCGACGATGCGCATGGCGCTCAGGGTAGGGGCGTTGCGCACGACCGTCAGCAGGCTGTTGCGCACGTTCAAAAAGGTTTTGCGGGGGCTGCCGGCGTTGAGGGTTCCGCCGCCCACGTGCAGCACGGTAGAGCTGCTGCAGGCCTCGACCGACCAGCCGTGGCGGTGCATGCGCCAGCAGAGGTCGATTTCTTCCATGTGGGCAAAAAAGACGGGGTCCAGACCGCCCACGGCCCAGTAGGCCTCGAGGCGCAGGGCCAGGCAGGCTCCGCTTGCCCAAAACACGGGCCGGTAGGTCGGCTGGTCGTACTGACCGTGGTCGAGCGCGCAGCGGTCCAGCACGCGTCCGTAGGCAAAGGGAATCCCCCAGTCGTCCATGCGTCCGCCCATGGCGCCGGCGTACTCGAATCGCTCGGGTTCTGCGTAGCTGCGCAGCTTGGGCTGCATCGCGCCGAGCCGGGGTTGGGCCGCAAACCGGGCAATCAGGGGCTCCAGCCAGCCTTCGAGGGGCTCGATGTCGGTATTCATGAGCACTGCGAGGTCGTAGCCTTCGAGCCGCTTCAGGCCCTCTTGGTAGCCGCCGGCGTAGCCCAAGTTGCGTTCCAGGGCGACCGCGCGTACCGTCGGGTGCTCGGCGGCCAGCCATTCCAGGGTGCCGGCCTCGGTCGAGCCGTTGTCGATCACGACCACGTCGGCTCCCGAGCTGCGGGCCGTGACCAAGGGCAAAAACTGCTTAAGCCAGTGCAGCCCATTGTAGTTGAGTAAGGCGACCGCGGTCCGCATCAGTTGTTGCCCCCGGATTGAAAAAACATGTTGTTGTAGATGCGCGAACCGAACTTTTCGCCGTCGTTGGCGCCCGTTTGGTCGAGGTCGCCCACAATGTAGGAGCGCTTCTGCAGCGCAATGCGCCACCGCGGATTCTGGATTTCGCCAATGGCCGAGGAGTGAATGAGCTCGTAGTTGCCGCTGGCCAGGTCAAAATTCCCGAAGATGAAGACCTTATTGATCTGGTAGGGGGCGTTGGCCACGTCGAGGGTGTTGTACTGCCACATTTCGTAGGGGTAGGCGTCGTTCTCGTAGGGGCGGCGCTCGGCCAGCGTCGGCGGACCGTACTGCAGGTAGACACGGCCACGGTCGGTCGCGTATCCGGGAACGGCCTTGCTGCTGAACCGCTTGTTGACCTCGGCCACGCGCTCGCCGTAGGCTGAGGCCTGGCTCAGGGCCTCGCCGGGAAAGCGCTTGGTCCAAAACTGCTGGGCAAAGCGCCAGCGGAGGCTGTCGGCGGCCTCCTCTTGGGCCAGCGATTCGATGCTGATGCGCTCGGTTTGGCTGGCGATGGGGTAGAGGGCGCTCACGGAACGGCGGGCGGCTTCGCCTTCGCCCAAGAGTTCCACCCAGCGCGGATCCACCGTTAGCCGGGCGTATTCGTTGGCCTCTCCGGGGTTCCAGCGAAAGAAGCTGATGGACTGCGTCGGAAAAGCCGCGGGGTCCATGTCCTGAACGGCCAAGGTCAGCTCGAGTCGGTAGCGGCCCGAGGGCACTTGGCTCAGGTTGAGCCCGCCCTGCAGGGCCTGCACGGGCTGGTTGGGTTCAATTTTGAGGCGTCCGCCCAGGTCTGCCCGCAGTTCGCCGCGTTCCTCGCTGCGCAAGGCATAGGTGAGTACCGCTTTTTTGCCGGGCGGAATGCGGTAGGCTTCGCTGTAAAAGCGCAGTACGTCGTCGCTGGCCGTGAAGACGTGGTCGCCCCAGTGCAGCAGGGGGCGCACTTCGAGGCCGTATCGGTTAAATTCCGGACGTTGGGCTTGGGCGGCCCCCACGTGTTCGGCCAAGAGCACGGGAGCGAGCCGCGGCTGCAGGCCGTCGGTGAGCCTGATGCTGCCGCGCAGGGTGTCCCACTTCTCGGGGTCGGGTCCCACCGCCACAAAAAGTTGGTAGCGCCCGGTGTCGGCGGCGAGTCGAATCATGCTCTGGTAGGTGAGCGGAACGTCGGGCGCTGCCCCTTCTTTCGGGGCCGGTGCCGACAGGGTGATTTTGTCTGCCGCAACGATTTGGTCCCCCCGCTGAAGCCATGCCGCAACTTGGGTTTCGGTGCGGGGCGGACTCTGGACGTAGCACAAAAGGTCCACATAAGGACCCGTTTGGGGGTGCCAAAGGGGCAGTACGTCGAGGTTAAACGAGGTGTTTTGAGCGCCTAGATTGCTGATTGCCAGTAGGCTTACCGCAACAGCGTACGCATTTTTAGCAAGTCTTTTTTGCATGCGGTGAAGTTACGTATTTTTGCCCCGGAAGAATGGCAGAGTGGTCGATCGCGGCGGTCTTGAAAACCGTTGACTGTAACAGGTCCGGGGGTTCGAATCCCTCTTCTTCCGCTGGCTCAATCGAGCGACCGCGCCCCCAACTGGGGGCGCTTTTTTTTTAGGCCCCCGGCGATCGAACTCGTTCAAGTGAGCCGGGGGCCTAAAAAAGAAGGCGGCGCGCGCTGCGCGCCGCGGTCGCTCGATTGAGCCAAAGCACCCCCACCAGGGAACGCGCCCGGGCGCCAAGGGCGCCTGGGCGCAATCCCGAGTTCACGGATCTCAAGTAAAACCCTTCATAAAGTGAACCACATGAATTAGTGCGTGGGTCGATGGAAACATTTGCCTCAGTAAATTCTAATTGGTCCAAATAATTTGGAACAAGGTTGGGTATGGATATCGAGATAGCTCAATCGCTCAAGGTGTGCGGACCGTTTGTAAATCTCAAAACAACCTACAGTATTACTGTAGATGGCTGCTGGAAACGCCCGAAATTCCAACTTGTTGCTTTTCAGGGCTTAGGATTCCTTAAATTTGATCAATGCTCAATGATGTATTACTGATCCGAGGGTTCGAATCCCTCTTCTTCCGGGGCTATCATTAATATCAAGTTGGGTGAACTTTTTAGCCAATAATTTAGAAGTTGAAATAGATTATAATTAATCATGTTTTATAACCTGAGTATTTCGGTCCATGGGTGACTTCATAATTCAATCCCGCATATCAATCCCTCAATTTCTAAAATCTCGGTTCCTCCGATTCCTATCACGCACAAGTCCAGCGATTCGGAATTTCTGGCGTTTCCAGCACCCATCTACATTAACCCTGGAGATTCCAAACAAAGCAGGGTCATCGTCCGCTCGAGTAGAAAAATCGAAACGTACCTCCTAAAAATCAAGGACCAAATCCCCAACCCCCGGCGATCGAACCCATTTGCCGCTTTTGGGCAACCCAACCCAAGCAAGCCGCTCATCGTTCCTCAACCCGCACATACCGCGCATAGTCCGTGCCCGAGGAATGCTCCGTGGGTCCGCTCTTAACCCACGTCGTGCCGTACTGCCGCAGCGTGTCGGGCAGTACCTCAAGCCAACCGGCGGCCACCGCCACCACTACCGGCTTGTTGAGCACCTCCTGCTGATAGCGCCGGTCGCGGCAGTGGTCGCCTTCGTGCGGCAATCCCAGCGCCCGAGCCGACAAACCGTCGAGCAGGTAGCTGTTCCAGTACGAACCAATAAAAACCGCTTCGGAATCGCGGGCGAGCACTTCGCGAAGCAGCACCTCGGCCTCGGCGCGCGGCAGGCGGCCTTGGGCGCCCGTGCTAAACTGCGTAGTGAACGACCACGCTGCCCAAGCTTGCAGACCCCATAGCCCAAGGAGCCCCAGCGCAACGGCGGGACGCTTCGTGTGCCCTCCGTCGTGCAGGTACGAGAGCAGGGCGAGCGCGCCCCACGTGAACGAGGCCGCGAAGTAGCGCAGCGGAAACCCATTGGCGGCATTCCATCCCGAAGCGTGAACCGCGGCCCAGGACGCCACCGCCGCGAGCGCCAGCGCTCGGGTCAGGGGCGAAGTCGGCGTGCGGCGAACCCAGCCGGTGATCGCCCACAGCAGAATCCAAGCAACCACGGCCCAGCCCAAAGCGAAATTGAAGGGCTTGTTCCCGTCGCCCCCGAGCGTGGTGCTCCATTCCGTCCACTGATGGACCACCGACGCCCAGCATTCCTGAGGATCCGCAAACATTCGGGCGAAGCCCTTCTGGCGGGGAGCCCCCGACTTGGCCGCCCACAACCCGGCAAGGCCCCCAAGGCTCCCTAAGGCATACCCCAGCGGGCGCGCGCGTACCTGCCGCACCATCACCCCGCGGTAGCACCAGACCGCCGGCACCAAAAGGGCCACCGAGAGCTCAGAAGCCCAGACACTCGCCGCAGTCGCTAGCGGAATCGCCAGCGACCGCATGCCCGCCGACCCAGCGTAGCGGTGAAGCCCCTCGGCCTCAGACGGCACCTGGGCGGCCCTCCGCTCCGCCTCGAGCAGCGCGACAAACGCGAGGCCCAGCAGCGTCTGGCCCAGGTAGGGATGCCCCACGGCCACCGCCTCATAAAACGGGTAGGGCGGAAGCAGCAGCGCCCCAAAGCCCACTGCGGCCAGCAGCACGTCGCGCACAATCCAGGCCCAAAGGAGTCCGCAGCCGACCAAAACCGCCCCCTGAACCCAAATCATCGCCGTGAGGCCGTCGAGCCCGCAAAGGGTCGCCAGCGAGCCCAAAAAGGGCAAGAGGCTTCCCAGGCGGTCCTGGCCCCAGTAGTAGGCGTCGCGGCTCCAATCAAAGCGCTCCGCCATCAGCGCATGAATCGCTTGGTCGGCGTTGAAGTGAGGGGTCGTGGCGACGCTGAAGTGCGCGGCAAATAGCCCAACGCTTACCGCGACCACGGCCAGTGCGAGCGCGGCCCGCCACCCCGCCGTGATCCCAACGGAATTCACAAGCGGGCCGCGTAGGCGGCGAAGCGGTCGAGGATCATTTGCCAGCCCATGCGCTGCATGTCGTGCGGATTTTCGCCTTCGGGGTCAAAGCGCTCGGTGACGAGGCAAGTGCCGTCGCCTTGGTCGCTGAAGTCCACCGTCCAGCGGCGCCCGTCGCTCATGACGAGCGCGAGGTGCTTGCCGGGGTCGACCGCCGTGTAGGTGGATTCAAAATCAAACCCAAAAGACCCGTCGCGGGCTTCCATGCGCGAAGTAAAGGTTCCGCCCACGCGCAGGTCGTTGCTGCAGCTCGGGCAGCACCAGTCGTCGCCGGCAAAGTTCCAATTCACTACGTGTTCGGGCTCGGTAAACGCGCTCCATGCCGTGTGGGGGGCGGCCGAAACCGCCGAAGAGACTTCAATCATGCCCTAAAAGTACGGGGAATGCGTCGATTAGGCGCCCAGCGCTACCGACGTCATCGTCAGCGAACCCGCCAGCGCATAGTCGTTGAAGACCTCGAGCGATTCGTCGGGCTCGCGCAGCGCCAGCGCATACAGGAGCGGCAAAAAGTGCTCGGGGGTCGGAACCGCATGCTGCACCGCGGTGCCCAAGCGGGCGTAGTCGGCGAGCTCGTCGAGCTTGTGGTTGCGCACCCGGTCCATCAGCAAGCTTCGGGCCTCTTCGGCCCAGTCGAAGGCGTAGCCGACTTCATTCAGCCGGTTCCAGTCGACTCGGCCCAGGTTGTGGACCATGTTACCGCTGCCCACCACCAGCACGCCACGGCGGCGAAGGTCGGCGAGCTTCCGGGCCACCTCGAGGTGCTCGGCGGGCGATTTGCCGCGGTCGAGGCTCATCTGCACCACCGGAATGTCGGCGTTCGGCGCCAAGTGCTTCAGCACGCTCCACGCGCCGTGGTCCAGGCCCCAGTGCTCGGTGTCGATGCCCCCGTGGGTCAGCGCCGCCCCGGTGGCGGCGAGTTCGGGCATGCCGGGCGCAGGGTACTGCACCTGGTAAAGCGCTTCAGGAAATCCGCCGAAGTCGTGAATGGTGCGCGGACGCTCCATGGCCGTAAAAAACGTACCTCGGGTCTCCCAATGGGCCGAAACGCATAAAATGGCGCGCGGCGGACTCAGTTCGGCCCCCTGGCGCCGGATTTCGCGCGTGAACAGGTTGTCTTCGATCGCATTCATCGGGCTGCCGTGGCCGATGAAGAGCACCGGCATGCGCTCCGTGCGCACGCTGCCCAGCCAGTTGTCGAGCTGCGAGGCGGTCATTCGGCAGCGGATTGAAGCGATTCCTTCATCGCGGACTTAAACGTTTCCACCGATTGCGCGCCGCTCAAGCCCACGCGCTGGTTGAACACAAAAAACGGAACGCCGCGCACGTTCAGCCGCTGCGCGTAAGCCAGGTCGGCTTCGACTTCGGCACGAAACGCTTCGGGGCGGTCCAGCACGTCAAGGGCCCCGACGCGCTCAAGCCCCGCCCGCTCGGCGGCCGCGGCCAACGCGCCGCGTTCGTTGAGGTCGACGCCCCGGCAGAAGTAGTCGTTCATGAGCTCTTCCTTGAGCTTGGCGGCCTGCTCGAGCGACTGCGTTCGCGCCCACTGAAGGAGGCGATGGGCGTCGCGGGTGCGCAGCACTTTGGCGCGGCTGAAGTCCATCGGTATGCCCACTTGGCTCGCGCGGTAGGCCACCGCTTGGGTCATGCGTTCGGCGTCGGCCACGCTGAGGCCCTTCTTGGCCGCTAAATGCACGGTGCTCGGGCTTCCCAAATCGGAGTCGGCCAGGTCGGGATCCAACTCAAAACTCCGGTAGCGCACCTCGGCGTGGGCAAGGCCTAATTCCGCCAGAGCCGTTTCTAAATGCCGCTTGCCGATGTAGCAAAACGGACACACGACGTCGCTAAATACTTCCACAGTCATGCCGCAAAGCTACACATAAATGTTTAAACATGTAAAACGAGTAACTAGCTGCTCGCAACGAGCTAGGCCCCCAGCGCCACCTGGCCCTTGAGGTAGGCTTGCCAGGCGCCCTGCACGTACTGGCCTCCGGCGTAGAGCAGCGTGAACGCGTTGGGGCGGTAGGTGAGGACTGGCTGCACGAGCAGGCGCGACGCAAAGTCGTCCCATTGGCCCACCAAACGAAGCTCCGTGGCCCGCGAGATCGACCATTCGATTCCGCTGCGGTAAATGAATCCGCGGTAAATGAGCTCGGCGCCGACGAGTTCGTGCATCTGCGAATGAATCAGCATGTGGTTCCAGCGCAGCTGTCCGCCGACCTGAATCTGCAGGTCCACCGCCGTGTTGGATTCACGGCCAACGCGCAGCGGCGTTTCGTTGTACACGATGCTGTGGCCGGTGTTCCATTCAATACCGGTGCTGAACGTTTGGCTCGGCTTCCAGTTCAGGTTGACGCCGTAGGTGCGCAGGTTGCTGAACCGAACGTTTTTAAACACTTCGTCGAATCGGATGCGGTGAAATGCGCTGCTGCGCACGTTGCCGCCCCACTGAATCCAGCCCCAGGCAAGGTGGTGGTTTTGGCGCAGGTCGCCGTCGAAGTACCGAAACTGGGTTGCCTCGTTGTACACGCCCCAGGTCTTGATCCACTTTTGGTTGGGAAAGCCGTTGTAGCTCGCGCCGGCTTCGTAGCGCATCCAGTCGTTTTGGGGTTCAAAGCCCATTTCGGCGCGGAAGGTGGGGCTTTGCCCCATCACGTCGGCGCGCAGGGTCCAGTGCTTGGATTGGCGGACCAGGCCGCCGTACAGCGCCAGGCCTTGAAAGCGCTCGCCGTCGAGCGCCGCGGTGCGCCCCTTGAAGTTCTCGCCCCCCGTCACCCAGTTCGCGTTGGGTTCGCGCGTGTCGCTCAGGGCCACCTCGGCCTTGAAGCGCAGGGCGTCGCTGATTCTCAGGTTGACGTCGGCGGCGGCGAGGGTTCCGCTTCCGCCCTCAAAATAGGTGCGCTGCGTCGCCAGCAGCCCAATGCCCGAAGCATAGGGGAGGCGGCGCTGGATGCGGGCCACGGTCGACCAGTTGGCGCCCGAGGTTCCGTATGCCGAAAAGTTGCGCCCCGGCACCAGGTAGGGCGAAGCCGCGTCGTAGCCCGTGAGCACGTAGCTGCGGTACTTCTGGCCTTGGTTGGTGAACTTGGTCAACCCCACCGGATTGGCAATGCTGCGCGTGTAGACGTAGTTCTGGCGCGTGGCGAACTGGTCGCTGCCTTCGATGAAGAAGGGGCGCCGTTCCGGGTAAAACAGGGCAAACGACGAATTCACCGAAACCTGCGCGACGTCGGCCTCGACGTTGCTGAAGTCGGGATTCACGGCCAGCTCCACCGACGACGCGGCGTTCAGCCCTACGAACGCCGAACCGCCCACTTTGGCGCCCGGGACTGCCGCCGATCCTGGCGCCCCCACGGCGCTGCCAAAGGCATAGGGAATGAGCTGGCGGCGCAGCTTGGGCTTGATTCCGTCCAAAATCATGGCGTGCGCAAACTGGCAGTCGGCGCAAAAGATCTCGCGGTACTGCGGGTTGGCCTGCACGTTGACCTGGACTCCTTGGGTGTAGGTCTGGCGAAAGAACGTGAACTTCCAGCGCTGCTCTTTGCTGCTGCCGAATTGTAGGGCGTTGAAGGGAATGCGGAGTTCGACGGTGTACTCGCCGCTGCTCCGGGCGCCCTGGGCTTCAAACTCGACGTCGTACGAAACGTCCATTTGGTCGTCCATGTGGTTCGCGGGGTCGTTTTTGCGCACGTCGAGCTGGACTCCGAAGGCGTTGGAGCCCAAAAAGACCATGTTGCGCGTGTCGCCGTACACGTCGAGGGCGATGCCGACAAAGTCATCTTCCCAGGCGGCGTCGCGTCGGTTGAGGTTGGCCCTGAAGTCGCTGGGGTCGACGCTGCAGCGAAACGCCACATAAAGGGCCTGATCGTCTTTAAAAAGGTAGCCTTCGGTGGCCAGCGGAGCCGGGGTATTGTACCCGGGGTTGATCTCCCAGCTGAGCGGAAGGCTCAGGGCTCCCGCCCACTCTCCGGGCGCCATGCTGCCGTCGAGCGTCAGTGCTTCGGGCTTGAGCGGAACCTCGTGCTCGGTAACGGAAATCGTTTGTCCAAAGCCGGCGGTTGCCGCCGTGAGAAAAAGAAAAAGGCCCAGTTTGCGCATGAAGCTGCAAAACTAGGCCTTTCCACCTAAGGGCCTCAGCCCGGTTGCGCCAGCGGCTTAAAAGTCGCAGCGCAAGTAGAACACGGGGAAGAGTCCGAGCTGGTACTCTTCGCGAATGCCCTCGTCAATGTCAGGGGTATCGACGTCGTCCAAGCCCGGTACATAGGTGAGGGTCAAAATGTTCTTGGCTCCGGTGAGGTTGGAAATGTCAAGGCCAAACTCCCACGCGAGGTTGGGGTAGTTCCACTTGTACCCGAGCTTCAGGTCAAGGCGCTGGTAGGCGCGGTTTTGCACGGTGTTGAAGCCGGCCTGTTCAAAGACGATTTCGCCGGTGCGCAGCGTGGCATTTTGGTCGACTTTGTCGCCAAACCAGCGTCCGCCCACCGTGGTGAACTTGCCGCCCACGGTGAACCGGTTGTTGGGTCCGAGTTTGAATTCTTTGGCAGCCAGAAGGTTGAACGCGTAGCGGCCGTTGAAGATGGTGTTGCGCAGCACGCCGTCGGAGCCGCGGTACTTGGCGTCAAACAGCGATCCGGTGGCCAAGAAGTAGAATCCGCCCGCAAAAAACCGCTCGGCGGTCAGCTCGACGCCGTAGTTGCGGCCGGTCCCCGTGTTTTGCAGGGTGTCGGGCCAAATGCGACCGAATCCGCTGCCCGCGTTGACCATGCTGAAGGCGCTGGAGCGCACCTCCACGGGAATGTCGAACAGGTACTGGTAGTAGGCCTCGATTTTCGTCCGCACGGGCAGGCCCTTGTACTTGCGCTCCCAGCCGCCGGCGACCTGTGCCGACTTCATCAGGCCGATGCGGTCGGGATTGTGCTCCAGCGGATCGAAGTTCTGCGTGGTCATCGCGTAGTAGTAGAGGTAGGGTGCCTGGCCCTGGGCGTGCAGTCCGCTTCCCGCAAAGAAGCGGTCGTTGGCGTTGGCTTGGTAGCTCAGGCCGACCCGCGGTTCAATCGGCATGAAGGAGGTGCGGTTGACGCCGAGGTAGAGCGAGGTGGCGCCGGCGGTAAAGGTGGTTTTCTCGTTGAGGCGGCTCTTGTAGCTCACATAGGGCTGAACCACGGGCCATTGCGCCTGCGTATTCCACTGCTTGCGCCAAGGGGGCAAAACGCCGGTAACGCCGTCGAACTGGCGCACGGAATCTTGGTAGTCCAGCATGTAGAGGTCGACGTTGACGCCCGCCTGCAAGGTGCTGCGCGTGCTCAGCTTTTTGTTGAACGAGAAGAATCCGTGGATTTTGTTCTCCTTGAACGTGTAGTTGAGCATCGTGTCGTTGGCCGTCACGATCCAGCCAAACTGGCCGCCGCCGAGGTCGCCGATTTCGCGCTGCAGCTTGGTGTTGACGGCGCGGATTACGGCCGTAGAGCCCGCCACGCCCGCCTTGATGAAGGTGGTTTTGTTCAGGGGCTTGCTGTAGTTGACTCCGCCCACAAACATGTCGCTGCCAAAGTACTGGTCGCGGTCGGTCGAGCCGTAGCTCTCAAAGCCCGAGGTGTCGGTCTGGTTGCTGATCAGGATGTCGATGTCGCTGACCCCAAACATGCCCCAGGCCGCGATTTTTCCGCCGTTTTTCTGCGGAAACGTGAAGCGAAACGCCCCGTCTTGGTAGCGCGGAATGGCGTTGGTGCCCAGATTGATGTTGAGGGACTGAAACAGGCTCAAGGTCGAGTAGCGGTAGACGCCCAAAAAGCTCGGGGCCTTCGCGCCCTTGCCGAGCGGACCCTCGAGCATGAGCTCGGTTCCGAGCAGGCCCAACTGGGCGCTTCCCTCAAACTTCTGGTTGTTGCCGTCGCGCATTTGCAGGTCGAACACCCCGGCGATGGCGTTGCCGTATTCCGCCGGCCACGCGCCCGTGAAAAAGTCGGAGTTCGCCAGGAACTTGTTGTTCAAAATGGTTACGGGGCCGCCGCCCGTGCCCGGAATGCTGAAGTGGTTGGGGTTGGGAATGTTGATGCCCTCCATGCGGTAGAGCACGCCCGACGGGGTGTTGCCCCGCACCACCAGGTCGTTTCGCTGGTCGTCGGAGCCCTGAACGCCCGCAAAGTTGGTCGCCATACGGGCCGGTTCGCCGCGGCTGCCCGCGTACAGGTTGGTTTCTTCGACGCTGAACTGACGCGAACTCACCGTCGCCATTTCGTTTTTGGCTTGGCCGGCCGCAGTGGCGGTCACGCTGACTTCGTCCAGGCTCAGGGCGGACTCCAGAAGGCCAAACTGCAGCACGGCTTCTTTGGCGGAATTCAATTCAATCGCTTGGCTGCGCACTTCATAGCCCATGAGGTTGACTACGACCGTTTGGCGGCCAATGGGAATGCCCTTGAGGGTGAATTGGCCGTTTTCGTCGGTGGAGGCCGTGAGGTTGCCCACCCGCACCACGGCGCCCGGAAGCGGAAACTTGGAATCGGCGTCGACCACGGTTCCGCGTACCGTTTGGGTAAGCGTTTGTGCGTGGATCGACAGGCTGAGGAACAGGGCCGCAACGGCCAGGAGTAGTTTTTTGAGGAGCATACGCAACGTTAAGGTGATTTTGTGCATCCAAACATAGGCAAAGCGGGCCCAAGCGCCTCATCTTTGTGGTTAAATTTTTGATTTAGATGCAGTTTTTACCGAAGAATCCCTTGGTGCTTGCACTTCTTGCTGTGGCACTTCCGGTCGCCTTATGGGGCCAGCGCACGTGGACCGCGAGCGGATTTGTGCGCGACGCCGAGACCGGCGAGGTGCTGATCAGCGCTTACGTGTACGACGCCGGTTCGGGCCGGTCGGCGCAGACCAACGCCTACGGCTTTTACAGCATTCAGCTTACAGGCGACTCCGCTCGGCTGCAGGCCAGCTACCCGACCTATGCCCCGGTGCTGAAGGTGGTGCGCCCCGGGAGTTCCGCGGCCAAGTCTGACTTTGCCCTGCGCTCGCTGGACGTCGAATTGGGCGAAGTAGAGGTTACCGCCGACCGCCCCATTCAGCAAGAGGTGCAGATGAGCACCGTTTCGCTCAGCATGAAGTCGGTCAAAAACCTGCCGGTGCTGCTGGGCGAGACCGACATTTTGAAAATCATCCAACTGATGCCGGGCGTGCAAAGCGGAACCGAAGGCACCTCTGGCTTTTATGTGCGCGGCGGCGGTCCGGACCAGAATCTGATGCTGATCGACGGCGTGCCGGTGTACAACGTCAACCACCTTTTTGGATTTTTCAGCGTGTTCAATGCCGACGCCATCAATTCAGTGGACCTGATCAAGGGCGGATTTCCCGCCAACTACGGAGGCCGCCTGTCGAGCGTGCTCGACGTGCGCATGAAGGAGGGCAACCGCAAGGAGTGGAAGGCCACCGGGGCCTTGGGCCTGATTTCGAGTCGGTTGACCGTGGAGGGTCCGCTCTGGAAGGACCGTACCTCAGTGCTTTTGAGCGCGCGCCGCACCTACCTCGACGTGCTCGCCCAGCCCCTGATTGCCGCCCAAAGCCCGAACACCCGCGGAGGCTACTACTTCTACGACCTCAACGGCAAAATCAACCACCAAATCAGCCGCAACCACCAGATTTACCTCAGCTACTACCAGGGTTTGGACGAGGCCTATGCTCGGAATACCGAGAAGTACGAGTTCAATGGCACCCAGTTCACCAATACGATCGACAATTCGCTGAACTGGGGGAACCAAATTGCCACGGCGCGTTGGTCGTGGGTCATGAGTCCGCGCCTTTTTTCGAACGCCACGGCGACCTACAGCCGCTACCGGTTTGTGACCGACATCAAGGGCGAAGACCGCGAGGAGTCGGCGGGATCGACCAACATTAATCGCTACGCCATTGCCTACTTGAGTTCCATCAAGGACGTGGGCGGAAAATGGGATTTTGAGTACAAGTACGCCGCCAATACGACCTTTAAGTGGGGCGCGAGCGTTACGCAGCACCGCTTTGAGCCGGGCGTGAGCAGCTTTGGCTGGAGCGACGGTGGCGTCAACGTCGACACCTCGTTTGGCTCGGTTCCGCAAACCGCACTCGACAACGTGGTGTACGGACTCGTCGACGTTTCGTTGAACGACCGGCTCCGCGTGAACTTCGGATTTCACGGCAACCAGTTTGAGGTCGGAACCAAAAAGTACCTGAGCATTCAGCCCCGATTCTCGGCGCGCTACCTGGTGAGCGAGAAGGGCTCGTTCAAGTGGAGCTACGTGCAAATGGCGCAGTTCATGCACCTGCTGGCGAACCAGACGATTGGGCTTCCGACGGACCTCTGGGTGCCGGCGACGGAGCGCGTGCGTCCGCAGGAGTCTTGGCAAACGGCCGCAGGCTACGCCCACAACCTCGGAAAGGGTTGGGAACTCAGCATTGAGGGCTACTACAAAGACATGCAAAACCTGATCGAGTACAAGGAGGGCGCCTCGTTCTTCTTGGGCTTCTCAGACTGGCAAGACAAAGTGACGACCGGGCGCGGATGGGCCTACGGCGCCGAGTTCCTGCTTGAAAAAAAGACCGGCGCGACGACCGGTTGGATCGGCTACACCTGGGCCAAGACGACCCGGCAGTTCGCCGAGCTGAATTTTGGGAACCCGTTCCCCTACACCTACGACCGCCGCCACGACCTGAGTGTGGTCCTCAACCATGCGTTCAACGACCGAGTTTCGCTCGGAGCGGTGTTCGTGTACGGAACCGGCCGTGCGGTCACGCTGGCCACCCGCAAGATGTTTGCCCGCCCCGAAGATGCCTTCGACGGCACCTGGCTGCAGACCGTCGAGTCGATTGAGGGCCGCAACAGCTTCAGGGAACCGGCCTACCACCGCGCCGACCTGTCGCTCACCATCAAGAAACCCTCGAACTGGGGCGAGGGTGCTTTACAGATCGGCGTGTACAACGCCTACAACCGCATCAATATTTTCTACATGAACTTTGGGTACGACTTGAACAACCGTCGGGTGCTCAAGGGATTTGGCTTGTTCCCCATCATTCCTTCGGTTTCGTATTCCTTTGAATTTTAATAAGATGAAAAAGTTAATTGGGCTTTTGGTCCTGGTCCTGTTGGGGACCTCCTGCGAGCGGATCATTCCGTTTGACCCCGACCAAGTCGAGTCGGTGCTCGTGCTCTACAGCGATTTGAACCCCAACAAACCGTTCAAAGCGCACCTCAGCCGGAGCATCGGAATCCTGGACGAGGGCGAACCCCAGCGCATCGGCGACGCCCAGGTCTGGGTCGAGGATTCCACCGGAGCGGTGGTGGACAGCCTTCGCCCCGGACTCGATGCCGACGGCTTCTACTATTCGCCGCTCAAGCCTGTGGCCGGCGCTGCCTACACCGTCAAGGCCCTATGGCGCGAACTTCCGGTGGTCAGCGGTACCGCCAAGCCGATGTCGGTCGTTGGGGACTTCCGCATGGATTCCGTGGGCTACAGCCCGGGCAATGGCATGTTTGACTCGCCCCACCTCATTTACAAGGTGCGGATTGACGACGACGGGGTTCCGGGTTTTTACCGCCTCGAGTTTTTTGAAGACCAAGCCGACACCCTGGTGCAGCAGATCATTTTTGCCGGAACCGACGACCCCCTGGTGGTACAGCCCGTCTTTGGTCAGGACTTTCGCGGCGCAGTTGAGTTCGACAACGCCCTGATTTTAGGGCAGCAGCGCGACATGCTGGTCCGCGTGTACAAGTGGTCGCTGAATTCCCCCACGAAGATGCGGGTGACCAAGATTGACGAGGCAACGGCGCGCTACGAACGCTCGCTGCGCACCGCCCAATCCAGCGGCGGACCCTTCACGCAGCCCGTGCCGATTTACCACAACGTTTCGGGCGGACTTGGTCTGGTCGGCGGCCAAGGTTTTTTGTGGGTGCGGCCCTAGGCGCACCGCAAGGCTCCCCTGCAAATGCACCGCGCCGGTCCCCAAAGGGCCGGCGCGGTTTCGTTAGTGCGGGCGCGGCCGCCCGCGCCATAGATTGGGCTAGCTCAGCAGGCTCTTCAGCCAGCCTATCAGGCCCTTGCTCGGGGCAGCGGCTGATTCCTTTTGGAGCGTACTCGGGCACACGTAGGCGCTCGTTTCGAGCCCCGGGGTGTCCTTGATCGCGCCAAATCCACCGATCACGTCCACGAGGTCGTGGATTCCGCGGCTCTTGAGGATCGACGCAAAAATCATCGACCGGTACCCCCCGGCGCAGTGAATGTGCATCGTGCTTTGCGTGGGGAGCTCGCCAAACCGGGCGTTCAGGTCGTCGAGCGCAATGTTCTTGGCCTGGGCCAAGTTTTGGGCCGTCCATTCGCCCTCCTTGCGGGCGTCGACGATGTTGAGTGCGGGATTCTGGGCCAGGCGATCGGCCAAATTGCTCGCCGTGATGCGCTGCACCTGATCGGTTTCGAGCGAGGCGGCCTTCCAGGCCGCGATTCCGCCCTCGAGGTAGCCCAGCACGCGGTCGTAGCCGACGCGGGTCAAACGGGTGATGACCTCGTGCTCACGCCCTGCGTCGCAGACCAGCATCAGCGTCTGGTCCACCGGAATCAAGGCGCCCACCCACGGCGCGAACTGGCCGTCGATACCGATGAAGATCGAACCCGGAATGTGGCCGGCCGCAAAGTCGTCGGCCTTGCGGGTGTCGAGCACCAGCGCGTCCATTTCGGCCACCATGGCCTTGAAGGCGATGGGGTCAAATGCTTTGGAGGCTTCGGCCAGCACCTCTTCGGCGCCCGGAACGGCCTTTTTGTTCATCGCCACGTTCATGGGGAAGTAGGCGGGGGGTGCCCCCAAACCGTCGGTGACTTCAGCAATAAACTCTTCGCGGGTCATGTCGGCGCGGAGCGCGTAGTTGGTGCGCAGCTGCTCTTCGAGGGTGCCTACCGTTTCCTTGCTCATGTTTTTGCCGCAGGCCGAACCCGCTCCGTGGCCAGGGTACACGGTGATCGACGGCGGAAGCGTCATGATTTGGGTGCGAAGCGAGTCAAATAGAATTCCGGCAAGCTGCTCCTGGGTCATGCTGGCGGCTTTTTGGGCCAAGTCAGGGCGGCCTACGTCGCCCAAAAACAGCGTGTCTCCCGTGAATACCGCCACTTGTTCGCCTTCTTCGTTGCGGAGCACGTAGCAGGTCGACTCCATCGTGTGGCCGGGGGTGTGCACCACCTGAATCGAGACGTCGCCCACGGCGATCACTTCGCCGTCGGCCGCAATGTGGGCGTCAAACTCGGGGTTGGCATTGGGACCGTACACGATGCGGGCTCCGGTAGCCTTCGAAAGCGCGACGTGTCCCGAGACGAAGTCGGCGTGAAAGTGCGTCTCAAGGATGTGCGTAATGCGCACGCCCAGGGCCTCTGCACGGTCGAGGTAGGGTTTGGTTTCGCGCAGCGGGTCAATGACCACGGCTTCGCCGTTGGACGAGATAAAGTAGGCGCCCTGCGCCAAGCAACCGGTGTAAATCTGCTCTACGTTCATCATGGGTTGAAGGTACGTTGGGGGGGTGGGGTTTAGAAGAAAAATTCGCGGCTCAATATGAAGAGGCCCATGGCCAAGACGAACCAGCCAAAGGCTTTTTGAAGCGGACCTGAAGCCACGTGTTTCGACAGCAGGGTTCCTAAAATCATGCCGAAGACGGCCACGGCAGTGACGCTCAATAGCAGCGTCCAGTCCATGTCGAGGTGGCCGAGGTCTCCCGTGAAGCCGACGAGCGATTTGGCCGAGATGATCGTAAGGGACGTGCCCACGGCGACCTTCATTTCGAGGCCGGTGACCAGCACCAGGGCGGGAATGATTAAAAATCCGCCCCCAGCGCCCACCAAACCGGTTAGCAAGCCGACGGTCGCACCTTCGGCCAGAACGATGGCGATTTGGGCGGCAGACCCCTTAGGCTGCTTTGCCTCCATGTCGGCCTCAGCCCCAGCCTCAGCCTCAGCCTTTGCGGGCGTTCGGCCCATGATCATTCCGCGCGCCGCAGCCAGCATGAGCACGGCAAAGAGCAGCATGAGTCCGGTCGATTTGCTCAGCGCCCAACCGTCGCCCGTCCAAATGGGGTCGGGGATCCAGGGCATCACGTAGGCTCGCGTCAGGTACACCGCCACGACCGAAGGCAGACCAAACCAAAATGCCGTGCGCAGGTCTACGTGGCCCGCTCGGGCTTTGGGCACGATGCTGGCCAGGGCGGTCGCGCCGACGATGAACAGCGAATAAGCCGTCGCCTCCACCGTGCCGACGCCAAAGAGGTAGACCAGGACCGGCAAGGTGAGGATGGACCCCCCTCCACCCAGAAGTCCGAGCGAAAGTCCGATGAGCAGCGAAGCGAGGTAGGCGAGGAGGATCATGAATGCAAAGGTGCGTCAGTTTGAGCGGGTGCAAGGTGACTTCAGTCGCACGAAAGAGCCAAAAGACAACCTAAAGTTCAATTACATTTTGCCGCGGAGCATTTGGTTCCAGTACAGGTAGGGCAAACCGTACTTTTTAAGCAGCCACATTAGCCATGATTCCTTGGTGGTGTCGACAAAGGTGCTCAAGAGGGGGTCGCTGTCGCGCACGTTGTCGTACTTGAATTCCGCGAGCACCATACGTCCATATCCGGTTACCAGCGGGCAGCTGGAGTACCCGTGGTATTCAATGGGCGACGGGCTGTGGGTTTCTGCTGCGCGAATCTGTTCAATGACCACCGGCACCTGCTTGCGAATCGCCGCGCCGGTTTTGGCCGTCGGAAGGGCGGCCGTGTCGCCAATGCCGTAGACGTTGGTAAATTTTGGATGATTCAGTTTGTGGATGTCGACCTCGAGCCAACCTTGGTTGGGGCCTTCGGCGACCGCGAGCGGACTTTCCTGGATGAATTTCGGGGCCGTTTGCGGCGGCGCCAAGTGAAGCATGTCGTAGGGCATCACCATTTCGGTTTCGCCTTGCACTTCCTCGTGGAGCTTCACGTTCTTCTGGGTCATGCAGTCGTTCCCCGCCAAGGCCGTGTTGTAGCGGAACGTTACCGTTTGGTTGACGCTGTCGATGCGCACCGGTGCGTAGTAGGGCTTGAAAATGATGTTCCGGCGAGCGATGATGTGGTTTAGGGTCTTGGCAAACTCTTTAACTCCAAAAATGACTCCGCCCGGTGTAGCTAATACGACGTTCGTTTGTTCGCGGATTTCGCGTTTTCTGAAGTAGTGTTCCGCCAAGTACATTATTTTTTGCGGAGCCCCGCCGCACTTGATGGGCGTCGCGGGCTGGGTGAACACGGCGTTTCCGCCCTTGAAGTCCTGCAAAATCCGCCAGGTTTTCTCGGGATCCAGGTAGTTGGAGCATACCGAGGGGGTCTCCAGGGCCTCCGCGAGTCCCGGAATCAGGCTCAGGTCGTATACCAGTCCGGGGCTCAGTACGAGGTAGCGGTAGGTATAGGTCAATCCGCCTTCGGTGGTGATTTGGTGCTGGTCCGGTTGAAGGCTAGCCACGCGCTCTTTTACCCAATCGACGCCCTTGGGCATGTAGTCAGCTGTTCGGCGCTTCGTTGCCGCCATTTTAAAGGTACCCGCTCCCACTAGGGTCCAGGCGGGCTGGTACCAATGGGTTTCACTCGGTTCGAAAAGGGCCACGCGCAATTGGGGCAGCTTGCGGCGCAGTTGGGCCGCGGTCATGATGCCGCCTGTTCCGCCGCCAACGATCAGTACGTCAAAGTGGTTCATGTCTTTTTGGGGTGTTAGGGTAGGTAAACCTAGAGCGGGTAGATGGACCATTTTGTAACCCTAATCACACTTGCGGTAACGGCGATTTAACTGCACCTTTGCAATCATGGCGAATTTGCCGCGGAATTCCGCTGTTTTGGTGCTGGCTTGGCCCGAGGTGACCGCTCGAGGAGAAGAAGGAATTCTCAAGTTTCTTCGTTCCGTCGGGGTGGTCAAAAACGTGAACATGATGGTGGGGCATGCCGCCATGATGGTGGCGGACGGCAACCACCTGCGCTACTACGATTTCGGGCGCTACATCACGCCCCGCCGCATGGGCCGCATCCGCTCGGGCGAAACCGATCCCGCGTTGGCGTTTGCGACGGTTCCGCACTGGGACGCCGAAGGCAAACTGACCAATGTGGAGGCCATTTGCCGCGAGCTCGACGCCAAGTCGGCCGCCACCCACGGCGAAGGCCTGCTTCAGCTCTCGATTTACTACACGCCCGTCGTGGACTTGGTGGACGCCAAAGCGCGCGAACTGCAGTTTGGCGGGCTGATCGGGTACCACGGGCTCGATTCCAAGCAAACGAACTGCGCCCGTTTTGTGCAGACCGCTCTTTTGGCCGGAATTGGCCACGAACCCCGCCACTACCGCCGCTACCGCCGGCCAGTCACCTACACCGCTCCCACGCCCTTCTTTAACGTGCTGGCCGCCGCCCAAGACGGTTCGAGCTACCTGGAGTGGCGCGGCGGAGAGGCCACCTGGAAGCAGGCCCCGATGATCAAGGCGTGGTGGGACGTCACCGCCAAGATTTTTGCTTCGGCGAGCCGCAGCAAAACCACCCACCTCAACCGCGACGAAGTGGTGGGCAAGCTCGCGGAGCCCGCGCAGCGGCCCGCAGAGGTTCCGCTGCACGCCGAGTACTTGGGCGGAATCGGGGAGGGGGCCTGGTACGTCGCTCAGCCGTCGGCCGACCACCTGATTTACTCCGAACGCTGGTCCTACGCCGGCAACCTCGAGTACCAAGCGCACTACCTCGCCGAAGAAACCCTGGTCCGCCAATTGGCCGACCGCGAGGCCCGACTGACGCACGACAGCCATTTTGCGTGGCTGACCCTCGAACAAAGTAACGGAATGAAGCACCGGGCCTACCGGCACCACGAATGACACAGCAATGGCTCTTAGCGGGCTGCGACGAACGCATCGCGCTGCGCCCCGAAACGGACGCAAATCAGTACCACCTCAACCCGATGAAGTACGAGGGGCTGCTGATGCGCGGCTCCTGCACCTGCGGCACCTTGACGCCTGCGGGCTACGAAACGGCCAAGCGCTTTGAGCGCGACTACCGAGTTGCCGACGACGCCCAGTGGATGCGCACCCAAACCAAGCGCATGCAGCAGCTTTTCGGCGGCGGACGGAACGACGAGTTCCACGTGTACTACGGCCCGTCGGGCAGCGACATGATGTACTGGCCGTTGCTGATGCAGTCGATGCTGCACCCCGGCCAGCGCATCACCAACATCGTGAGCTGCCCTGAGGAGCTCGGTTCGGGCTCCATTTTGGCCGCCGAAGGCAAGTACTACGCCAACCAAAACCAGTTTGGTGCCGCGGTCCCCAAGGGCGTACGCGTTACCGAGGCCCTCGACGTCGACGTGCAGTTTTTGCCCGCCCGCGAAGACAGCGGCCACATCTCCGACCGCAAGCAGGCGATTCGCGACATCATCGCCGCCCGCCCGGGCCAACCCATCGTGGGCAATTTGGTGTTCGGGTCCAAGTCCGGAATTAAGGACGACCTCGACATTATTGACGAGTTTCGCGACGGAGTAATGTGGGTGGTCGACATGTGCCAGTTCCGCACCCACCGCGGTTTGGTCCATGAACTCATTTCTAAGGGCGTGATGCTCATGGTGACGGGCTCCAAGTTTTATCAGGCGCCGCCTTTTTGCGGAGCTCTTCTGGTTCCCAAGTTTTGGACGGAGCGCCTGGTAGGCTGTCCGTCGGAGCAGCTTGCGCCCTACGGAGCCCTTTTTGCGTCGGCAGACGCTCCGCCCGACCTGCCGAAGCTGCGCGCCCTTTGGCCCGAATACGCCAACGTCGGGCTGCGCCTGCGCTGGGAAATAGCCCTCGACGAAATGGAGGCCTACTTGGCTTATCCTCAGGAAGATACCGACGCACTCATTCGCCGATGGAACCGAGTGGTGGTCGGACGCCTCGCTCTGAGCGACCGCTTTGGCATGATGCCCGACATTGAGTTGACCAACGACAGCATCATCTCGTTTACGGTTTCGGCGGGCGGTCGCGAGCTGGACTACGACGACCTCAAGAAGCTCTTTGACACTATGGTGCTGTCGACGCACGCGGGCTTTAATGGCTTCAATCGCGTGTTCCTGGGACAGCCCGTGCGCTACGGGTCGCGTTCGTTCATTCGCTTGGCCCTTGGGTCGTACTCGATTCGCAAGATGATGGGGCCGGCAGGGTTTGATCCGTTCAACGACCTTCACTTGGTGGATTTGATTGAATCCACCGCCGTTCAGCTTTTTGAGCATTCCTGATGCACCCGCTTGCTCCTGAAGCCCTGTGGGCCGCCAATGCGCTGCGGCCGCTGAGGACCCCGCAGGATTCGGCGGCGCTCCTGGTTTCGTGGAACGCCCTCGACGCCTACCTCGACGCGCTGGCCGCGTCGTGGAATCACGGCCGCGCGGTGCACGCCGTGGCTATTAAGTCGCAGCCCCACCCCGCGGTGCTTCGCCACATTGTGGCCCGCGGATTTGGGCTGGAGGCCGCCACGTGGGAGGAGGTGCAGCTCGCCCGAGCCGCCGGCTGTCCACCCGAGCGTTTGGTTTTTGACTCTCCGGTCAAGCGTCCGCACGAAATCGAAGACTGCGCCCTCCGCAGCCCCGGAATGCTGGTGAACGCCAACAGCCTCGAGGAGCTCGAGCGCCTTAAGCCGTTTGCCGACCGCCTTCGCCTGGGGCTGCGCATCAACCCCATGGTTGAAGTGGACGCGCCCTCGGTCTACCAGGTCAGCGGCGACGAGTCCAAGTTTGGCACCCCCATCGCCGAGCGTGCGGCCATCCTCGACGCCGTGTGTGCGTACCCGATTGAAGCGCTTCACGTGCATTCCGGTTCGTCGATGAACGACACCCGCGGAGCCGTGCGCGCGCTCACCCGCCTGCGCGACCTGGCCGTGGAGGCCAACGTGCGGCTTGCGGCCGCCGGAACCAGCCGTCGCATCACCACCCTCGACGTCGGGGGAGGGCTGAAGCCAGAGCTCCTCGAGGCAAACGGATCGGCACCTCAAATGCGGGCCTACACCGAAGCCCTGAGGGCCGCGGTGCCCGAGCTGTGGTCCGATTTTGCGCTCGTCACGGAATTCGGGCAGTGGACCCATTTCCACACGGGCTACGCCCTGAGCGACGTCGAGTACGTACTTTCCCGCGGCGACCGTTCGGTGGCCTACCTGCACTTGGGCGCGGACTTTTTGCTTCGCGACGCCTACGTGCGCCCAAGGGGCATCGCCTGGCTCCCCCTGCGCGGCGGCCAAGCGCTTTTGGACGCCCCGGTACTGACCGATTTGGCCGGGCCGCTCTGCTTCGCCGGAGACTACCTCGAGAAAGGCTGCATGCTTCCCCCGCTCCAAGAAGGGGACGAGATGCTGTTGCTGGGTACGGGCTCCAATGCCTACGCCCTGTGGTCGCGGCACACCTCGCGCAGCATTCCGGCGACCTACGGCGTCGACTTCGCCCAGCGCCGGCTGGAGCTCCTCTCGGGGCGGACCAATCCGTTTATTTAGTTCGCTCGCCACCGCAGGAGCGCAGGGTTCGCCCGCCTCGGTTCCACGGCATAAAAAAAAAGAGGCCGCCCGTTGGGGCGGCCTCTCTCGTTTGGCGAAGAGCCAGGTCTTAGCGCACTACGACGCGAAGCACTGACTGTCCTTCAGCACCGCTGAGGCGCAGCATGTAGATGCCCTTGGCGTAGTCGCTCAGGTCCATCGGTACCTCGAGGACGGCAGTGCGCTTCTCGACCGGAACCGAGGCGACTACTTGGCCCATCAGGTTGAGTACCTCAAGTTGACCTTCGAACTGCTCCGCTCCGCTGATGCGCACTTGGAAGGCGCCGCTGTTCGGGTTCGGGAAGGCCATCATCTGCTGGTTGAGAATGTTCTCGCCCATGCCAATGTGCGACGTAACCACAAACGACACCACGTCTGAAGTGTTACAGGTCGAGTCGGTAACCGTCAGCGTGGCCGTGAAGACCCCGGCTGAACCGTAGCTGTGGCTCACGGTGTCGCCCGTTGCCGTGCCTCCGTCGCCGAAGGTCCAGCTGAAGGTCTGGCCCGTAGAACCGCCTGCGTAGAAGTCGAAGCTGCCCGTAGCGGCGTTCACTTCAAGGAAGCTTGCTACCGCATCCGCGCTCGTTGAATCGATGTTCAGCGTGACGGGCGTGCGCACGTTGGAACATGCCTGCACTTCAGCTACCACCTTCATGTTCGGACGGTTGTTGCTGTAGGTTGCCGAAGTCACGGCGCCTGGCGTACAACCGCTGGACGTGGAAAGGTCCGCAAAGCCGTCGATCGTTCCCGTACGGGTCAAGGTCTCGTAGCGGACCGTAGAGTTCGACGTCCACGCCGTATTGTCGAAGCACACTTCAATCACGAGGTTGCTCGTTCCGTCCCACAAGATGGGGGTGGTGAAGTTGTGCAAGTTCCAACCCGCAACGGCGTTGTAGGCCGTGTTCGAGTACACCGTCGGGAAGCTGGTCGTGGTGACGTATCCCGAGGTCGGAATGCTAGCCACGTTGCCCGCCTTGATCGTGAAGTTGTTCAGTGCGGCAGCCGCTGCAGCAACTACGTCAAAGGAGACCCCGCTAATCAGTGAAGGAGCCGTGCTGCCCGTCAACGTTTGGAGTTCGTCGGCGTAGATCACGTACTGAGCGCGTCCGTCCATGTAGAAGGTCTTGTACGGCGTGATGTTGGTTCCCGTCGTTACCTGCGTACCCGTTCCCGTGGTCAAAGTGTCCAAAGAAGAGGTGTAGCCGAGGTAGTAGGTGGCTCCGTTCACCGATACCGACAAGCTGTCGTTGGTGCTAAGCTTGGTCGTGTCGGTTGCGCTCGCGTACCAAGCGTATCGGGCTCCAGGTACCGGCTGGGCCACTAGAAGTCCCGTAGTGGCGTTGAAGCACGTGGGATCAAGCGACAGCGTAGCTGGTGCAAACGGAGTAGCAGAGCGCAGCGAAGCGTAGGTCAAGGTGTCGTTGGTTGGAACCTGGTCGCCTGGAAGCACTACCCAACCGCGAACGCTGAAGTCGCCTCCGGCGTAGGTGTTGAACGGACCTACTACCACCGTATCGGTAGCGAAGTTGGCCAAGTTTTGACTCGTCAAGTTGACGGTTTGAACCTGTACTCCTGCGGGTCCAGTGATTTCGACGCTCACGTTGTACGAGGTGGCCACCAAGTTGCCTTTGTTCTTCACAACCACGTTTGAGTAGGCCGTAGAGTCGCCACATCCGGCGATGCCGTCAATGGACTCCAGGGTCATGTCGTTGTTGATCGGAGTGTACTCGTCTGCGCCCATGTCTGGGGTCGTCGTCGAACGAACGTCGCCGTCGATGTCGGTGGTGACCGAGGCAATCGGAGTTCCCAAGTTGTTGGGTCCGCCGTTCACTACGTGCAGATCGTTACCCGACGCAAATACTACCTGAGCTTGAACGGAGTTCGCGTTTTGCGTCGGAACTGCAGTTTGCCAAGCGGCCAGCGAAGTGTAGTTCGCCGTACCGAAGTAGCACATGTTGGTGCCGCCCGACTGGTACAGGTTGTAGTTGAGCGTCAGCGAGTCCATCGCGCCGCTCTGGTAGTAAGCGTACGAGCCACCCTTGAAGATGTTGTTGCGCAAATCAAGATTTTTCGCAATCAAGGTCGGAGTCGTGCTCGAAAGAGCATAGTAGCCGTAGGTGCTTCCCGCAAACGTGTTGTGGTGGATGTCCACGTGGCGCGGGTAGGGCAGGTAGGCAGCGTAGCTGTTCGTAGAGCCAAACATGTTGTTGGCAATCACACTCTTCGTCGCAGGCTTTGAAGCGTTGTTCAAGTAGCCCAGAACGAGGCCGTAGTAGTACGGATTCGGCACGTTGTTGCGCTGGATGTTTACGTCGCCAACGTAGTACGCGTAGATACCGTAGTTAAACGTGTTGCGGTAGTCCTTAATCGTATTGCCCTGCATGGTCAACCCGCCAATGTAGTAGATGTAGGCACCGTAGTAGTACGACTTCAGGATTTGGTTGTTGTTGATGGTAAAACCCGTGTTGTAGCTCGTGGTTGTGTTTCCGTTCAAGCGAATGCCGTAGTAACCGCCCTTAATCACGTTGTTGGTGATCGTGATGTTGTTGGCGTTGTTACCGTAGGTAGACGTAGAGGTCAAACTTCCCGTACTTACGATGCCGCACACCAGGCTCGACGTACCCGTCGTGTCAGCCCAAATGGTGTTATTGTGGATTGTGATGTACTGGGCGTTGTCGGTCAAGAGCACACCCGTCATGGTCGGACCGTTGATGCGGAGGTTTTGGATGGTCACGTACTTCGTTCCCATCAAGGTCACTGCGGCGACCTGGCCACCAGCACCCTTGATTTCAGCGGTTCCGCTGGCTGCACTCTGGATCGTTACCAGGTTGGCCGCGCTAGCTCCCGGAATCTGGGCGAGGGCAAGACCGGCGGGGTGTACATAACCAGCAAGGTTCAACGTAACCGGACCGGACACACCGCACGTCTGAAGGGCTTGAACGGCCGCTGCGATGGTCTTGAAGTTCGTTGCGCTCGTGGCAAGGTTCGAGTCGATCGTGTAGGCACCGCTCATCGCGCTCAAACACGGCGTCGTGAACGTGAACGGACCAACCCACTGGCCAAGTGCCGTAGCACATGACGTTTGAATGTAGATCTGGTACTGCGTTCCCGGAGTCAGGCCCGTGAGCGTGTACGGGTTCGTGGTAGCCGTGGCCGTATTGGCACCGGAACCGCCCGAACCGATAATGAAGCCTGCGGGACCCCACGCGATTTGCGCGCTGCCGGTTACGGGGTTTCCGTTAACCGTCCAACCCAGGGTGGCCGAGTTGCTCGTGGTCGTCATCGTCACATTAGGCACGGGACAAGGCGTCTGAGTGGCGCTCAAAGCGACGTTGTCGATGAACAGGTCGTAGTCGGTAGCTCCGTGCGTGGCGCTCGAAGCCAAGCTCTCCAGGTAGAAGCCAATCTTCACCAATCCGGTGTAGGCGCTCAAGTTGAGCGAGTAGCGTCCGCCCGTCGGGCTAATGCCGCTGCCGCGGTGGTACTTGGCGAGCGCCTGGCTGCGGTTCCACGCCGTGCCGTTATTGGTAGAGATCAAGACAAACAACGTGTCGTCGTTGCCCATGATGCCGGCCGTTGCGGCGCTGCCCAAAGTTGCCCCCATGTCCCACTCAAAGTAGGTGGTGTGGGCTACGTTGCCTAAGTCCAAAGAAGGCGTGATCGTCCAACCTTGGGTCGTGCTCGACGTCAAGGGAACGTTGTTGCGAGCAGCGCCGATAGTTCCCACGTTGAGGAATCCGTCTTCGGTCCATGCCGACGTCGACGTACCTGCGGCGGTGGGGTTCGCGGCGAGCGCATTAAGCTCAGTCCACGACATGGGCTTGATTACGGATCCGGTGGGGTCGTATCCGTTTGAGAACGGCTCGAACCAACCCACCTGAGCAGGAGTCGTAAAGCTGTACGGTCCGACCCAAACGGAGGTCTGGCCGCTGCCGCAGTTACCCGCAACGTACAAATCGTAGGCGGTGTACGAAGAAAGACCCGTGAGGTTGTTGGTGGTCGTGGACACGGTAGAACCTTGACCTGTACCCGGCGTAAAGCCTTTGGGGCCCCACTGAATGTCTACGTTGGGCGACAGGCTGCTAAAGGTTACGGTTGCGGTCGTAGCACGCACGTTAGAAATCTGAACGTTGAACGGCGCCGGGCAACCCGAAGGAGTGAATTCTAGGGCACCGACGTCGGGCGTGGTGTCGCGGGCGGCCTTATTCAAGTCCAATGGAACCAAGTTGAATACGTTGGCACCTGCATTTTTGTAGGCCCAAGAGTTCGGGGTTAGGTCTCCTGAAGCTGCACTGAGGAAGAGCGGATTCGTAGAGATGGAATTAGCGTCGCGTCCGGTGGCCGCGTTCCAAGCTGAGAACGTGAGGTAGGTAACGCTCGAACTGCGTGCGGCAACAAAATTCGAAGTACCGCCTGCGCCGTTAAAGACTACCGCGTTGTTGTTCGAATTGATCAGGGCCGTCGTCGAGGCATTGTAGATGCCGTATTTGGCTCCTGAACCCAGCGACGAAATGCTGATGATGTTGTTCTTAAAGTTTACTTGGTTCATGTTGCCCGAGAAGTACGAGCCGTAGCATGCGGAAGTGCCCGAGGTGTGCGAAAGCGAACCAAAATCCAACGTGTTGTGAAGGATGTTGATGGTGTCGGCAGACAGCATGTAAAGTCCGTAGTATCCGCTCGCGTTGTTGTTGATGTTGTACACCGCGTTGTTCGAAATCACAATCGGATTCGCTGCGGTGCCCGTCAGGCTGCTTCCGTAGATCAGGTAGCAGAAGAACGAGGTCGTGCCGGCAGAACCGCCTGGGCTGTGAATACGGTTTCCATTGAACTTGAAGCCCGGGTTCCGGCCGTAGTTGTACATCGCGTAGAACGACGACACCGTGGCGCGGGTGGCGCGGTTGATGTTGTTGTACTCGATCTGCAGGTCGTTCTGACCGTAGGCGTAAATGCCGTAGACGTAGAAGTCGGCAATCGTCGAGTTTGTGATCTTGTTGTTCGACGGACGGGTGCCCATAGTCAAACCGGCACCGTTCAAACAAACCCCGTAGTAACCGCCCAAAATCTGGCACGAGTCGATCGTAAGGTTGCTGGCCGTGTTGTTGTGCGTGCCTGTGGGCGACGTAGCGCTCGTGGTCAAGGTGAGGCCCACGTAGTTGGTCGAAGCCAGGGTCTCACTCGTTTTGATAATGCAGCGCTTGAACGTGTTGTAGTTGGCGTTGTTGTTCAAGCGAACGGCCCAACCGAACTCCGTAGTAGTAGTACCTGTTGCGTGAATAACGAGGTCTTCAAAGCGCAGGTAGTCGGCGCCGTTCAGGTACAGTACATGGCGCGCGCTACCGGCGGTAGACGTATACGAAAGCGTGTTGTTGTTGCCCTTCACCGTGATGGTGTTGGTGGCGGACATTCCCGGGATTTCGCCAATTTCCAATTGCTCAACGAACGGTGCGGAGTTCGCGAGGACTTGGAATACGACGGGGCCGGCAACGCCGCAGGAGGCCGCGGCAAAAGCGGCCGTGAAGCTCGGGTAGGTTCCGCCCGAACCGATGGTGTAGGTGCCCCCGGCCAAGTTGGGCAGGGTGTTGATGAGCACCGGGGTGGAAGCTCCGCTCGCAGAAGCCGCGGCACAGTTCACTACGCAACGGTAGTAGGTGTTCACGGTTTGCGAGGCAGTGAAGTTGAATGCGGTAGCTCCAGGAACAGCCGCCCACGGTCCAGAGGCCGAAGAAGACGTTTCCCATTGGTAGGTCAAACCGCTCGCCAGCGACTGGCCGGTGAGGGAAAGGTTGAAGTTCTGGTTGGGGCATACGCTGGTGGCTGACGCGACCGTGGTTCCGCCGTTGATGGGGCTGGCGCACGCGGTGGCGGGCGTGATGCTCAGCTGCATGTTGGGGCGTTCCGAGTACGAACCGGTTCCGGTGAGCGAGCAACCCGCAGCACCGTCGGTGTTGTGGTTGGTAGTCGACACAAACGTGGCCGTGTGCGACATGACTTGTCCGTCGGTCGTGTAGCTCGTGTTGTCAAAACACACGTCGATGAGAATATTGTCTACTCCGTTCCATACAAAAGGCGTGGCGAACGTGTGCGTGTACCATCCCGTGGCGGTGATGTTCACCGTGGTGGGTCCCATAACCGTGGTGGGGCTGGTCGGGCTCATGAACGTCGACGTCAAGGCCGTGGCTGAAACGCCCGCCATTTTGATCGTGAAATCGTTCATGGTTTGACCCGGAACCGTGGTGACGTTGAACGCCAGCGAGGTAATGGTACCCGGTCCCGAACCTGCGGCAATCAGCTCCGACGCCCGAATCAGGTACTGAGCGCGGCCGTCGTGCCAGAAGGTTTTGTAGGGAGTGATGGTCGTGCCCGTGGTCGGAGTGGTTCCGGTACCAATGGTATAGACCTGGGCAGACAACTGAAGGGAACCCGCCAGTACCGCCAAAAGGACAAGTAGTTTACGCACCATGAGTAGTTGAATTAGGTGATTTAGACGTAATAGAAGCGCCTAAACTACACTAATCAACTTAGAGAAGCGCGATGCAGTGCATAAATTGTTAATAAGTTTGAGCGAACGGCCCCTTTTCTGGGGTCAACGCTCTGACCACGCAAAATGCACCTCCTGAGCGATGTCGGGATGCAGGCTTCGGGCCACAGGGCAGGTGTGGGCCACCCGAATCAGACCTTCGCGGTCGCGGTCGCTCATGCTTTGGGGCACGGTCAGGTTTAAGTGTACCTCGATACGCCCAATCCGCCGGGGGTCGCTGGCCATGTGCTTGACCGTGCGGGCCTCGGCTGCGAGCAGGCTTAGGTTTTTGGACTGGGCATACAGCCCCATGGTCGTGAGGATGCACGTGGTGAGGCTCAGTGCGCACAGGTCGGTGGGCGAAAAGGCCGATCCCATCCCGTGGTTGTCGGTGGGTGCGTCGGTGAGAATGCGCGTTCCCGACTGCTCGTGCAAGTTTTCGCAGCGCAGGCTTCCGAGGTAGGTGGTGTGAAAGGCTCCCATGGGGCTAAGCTACGAAGCGCCGGCGTGCCCTCAGGGCCACTCCGACCAACAGAATGAGCGCCGGCACCTCGATGAGCGGTCCGATTACGCCGGCAAAGGCTTCGCCCGAGCCCAAGCCAAAGCTGGCGATGGATACGGCGATGGCGAGTTCGAAGTTGTTTCCGGCCGACGTAAACGACAGCGCGGCCGTGGTGGGGTAGTCGGCGCCCTGGCGCTTGGCCAGCCAAAAGGTGAATGCAAACATGCCCGCGAAGTAGAGGGCGAGCGGGACCGCAAGGCGCAGCACGTCCCAAGGCAACGCAAGTACCTGGTCGCCTTTGAGCGAAAACATGAGCACGATGGTGCCCAGCAGCGCGAACAGGGTCACCGGGGAGATGCGCGGGGCCAAAACCTCGGTAAACCAGCGTTCTCCGCGCACCCGAATGCTCCCCCAGCGCAGCAGTTGGCCGAGGGCGAACGGGATTCCGAGGTAGGTCAGCACGCTTTCGGCCACCAGACCAGAGTCGAGGTGAATCGATTGCTCGGCCATTCCGAGCCATGCCGGAACCACATTGAGGAAAAATCCCGCGTAGGCGGCGTAAAAGAGCATTTGAAAGACGCTGTTGAGGCCCACCAGCCCGGCGGCGTACTCGCGGTTGCCGCAGGCGAGGTCGTTCCACACCACAACCATGGCAATGCATCGGGCTAAGCCAATGAGAATGAGTCCGTTGAAGTAGGCAGGTTGGTCGCGGACAAAAATCCAGGCCAAGGCAAACATGAAAAGCGGTCCGACGACCCAGTTGAGCAGGAGGGAAGTAGTCAAGAGCTTGGTGCGGGCAAAGACTTTGGGGAGTTCCCGCAGGTTGACTTTGGCCAGGGGCGGGAGCATCATCGCAATCAAACCCAGCGCGAGGCCAGGGTGCACGCGGCCGGGTTCCGTGTCGAGGTAGGCTTCCACCTCGGTCAAGGCGCCGAGCGCGACTCCGAGCGCCATGGCTGCGAAAATCCAGAGAGTGAGGTACTTGTCGAGAAACTTCATGGGGATTGCAGGAGTTGGTGGTGCAAGGAGTCGAGGTCCCGGGCTATGGCTTCGGCCACCGCGCGGTAGGTGGCGCGGGATTCGGGCGTTCCGTCGGCGATTTTGGGGTCGGGGTAGCGCCAGGGAATCCGCGCAACGGCCCCAAAGATGGCGGGACAGGCCTCGTCGGCTTCGGCGCACGTCATCATCGCTACGATGGGGAGGTCGCGCGAAACCTCATCCAAGGTTTTGGAGCGGAGGGTGCGCAGCGTTCCGTCGAGCTGCACCTGAAATTGCCCGTGGCCCAGGTCGCGCACGTTCCACCCCAAATCCTCGAGGGCTAGGGCGGTGGAGGGATGGCAGGCCGTCTGCTCGGTCCCGCAGCTGCGCACGGTGATTCGGGGGTCTTCTTGCCAGCGGTGTGCGGCCAGGGCCTCGCATAGTTGGCTGCGGCGCGAATTGTGCGTGCACACGAAGAGCAGCTGAATCGGCCCTTTGGACCGCGCCGCGGCAATGGCGTCTGCCGCAGTCCGCACGTCTTGGGCTGGAACTAGCAGCATGGATTCTGGGGAGGTTGCAGCTGCGCGACCGCAGCTTGGAGGAGTTCCAATGCAGACGCCGAAAGGCAGTAGCAGGTCTTGGGCCCTTCGATTCGGCCCTGAATGAAGCCGGCGGACTTGAGTTCCTTGAGGTGCTGGCTCACCGTGGCTTGCGACAAGCCCGTGATTTCGACGAATTCTCCGCACACGCAGGCCTGCTGGGCCGCAATGGCTTGGACGATTGCGAGGCGGGCCGGGTGGCCAATGGCTTTGAAAAGGTCGGCGAGTGCGAGGTGCTCGCGGGAAAAGGAATCGGTGTGGCTGCTGCCCATGGTATCGTTCTATTGCTTTATTGCAATATTACGATAAATTAAGTGTTCCCTCAAATAAGGACCGAAAGGCGCGGAACTCCCGATTCTTCGGGGGCGGTTCGTCCCATCGGCTCGGACTCGAGGCCCCGGGCCGCCAGCAGTTCCCGGACTGCCGGTGCCGCTTCGGCACTTGCAAACACGAGCAAGCCTCCGCTGGTTTGCGGGTCGCAGAGCACCGCCATCGTGTATCCGTCCATGGCGCTTGATTCGGCCTGAATCGCCCGGTAGTTGGTGGTCGTAAGGTTGGGCAGGCAAAACTGCTGGTACAGGGCTCGCAAGCGTTCGGGGTCGTAGGTGGCCACCTTAGCGAGCTCAATTTCGGCGCGAAGGCCGCTCGCGCGGACCACCTCGAGCAGGTGTCCAGCCAAGCCAAATCCCGTGACGTCGGTCATGCTGTGCACCCCCGGAATTTGGGCGAGTTCAGCGCCCACGGAGTTCGCGGTGAGCATGGTGTTGAGGGCCCAAGTACGGTCGGAATCGCCGGCGATTCCGCGCTTCGTGGCCGTCGCCAAAATGCCCAAACCCAGGGGCTTGGTCAAAAAGAGCAGGTCGCCGGGTTGGGCCTGGTTGTTGGTTTTGAGGTGCTCCTTGACGACCAATCCGCTGACGCTGAGGCCAAACAGCGGCTCGGGAATGTCGATGCTGTGTCCGCCGGCGAGCGGAATGCCTGCCTGGCGGCACACGTCGCGCGCGCCCTCAATCACGCGGCCGGCCAACGCCGCCGGAAGCCGTTCTATGGGCCAGGCCAGAAGGGCCAACGCCGAAAGGGGCGTTCCGCCCATGGCGTAGACGTCGCTGAGCGCATTGGTTGCGGCAATGCGCCCGAAATCGTAGGGGTCGTCAACAATGGGAGTGAAAAAGTCGACGGTTTGCACCAGTCCGCGGCCGTCCCCTAAGTCGACGACCGCGGCGTCGTCGGCGTGCTCGTGGCCCACCCAGAGCATCGGCCAATGGTCGCTGGGGCGGACGCCGCTGGCGCCCAAAATGCACTGCAGGGCCTCGGGGCCGAGCTTGCAGCCGCATCCGGACCCGGGATTGAATTCGGTCAGGTTCATAGTAGGGATCGGAGTTCACGGGCGACTTCGGCGTCGCTTTTGCCGCTGCCGTCCAAGCGGGCGGTTATCGTTTCGGTGCGGGCGGCCACGCTTTCGGCGTAGGTGCGGTCGTAGTAGCGCAGTGCGATTCGGGCGGCGTCTGCTAAATTGCCTTGCTGCACGTGGTCCACGGCGGACCGGGCATTTTGGTCGCCTAAACGCTTGGCGATGCGCATAAACGTATCGGACAGTTCTGCGCGGGAGGCTTGGCCGTAGGCCGCGACCAGCCGGTCGATTCGCTCGTCCAGGCTCCGCTCGAGCAGGACCACGGGCGCGGACTTTTTGCGCGCAAAAAAGCTCTGCTGCAGCCAGATGCGCCCAATGGAGCGCGATTCGTCTTCGATCCAGATGCGGGCTTCGCCTTCGAGCTCCGCAAGGCGCACGGCTCCGTCGTTCTCAAACTGTTCGTTGGTGGGTTGGGGCAGCTCGCCAATTTGCCCAAACGCAGACCCCTTGTGGTGGGCCAAGCCTTCGAGGTCGAGCACGGGACCTCCGAGCTCGTGGAGCGCGCGCAGCACTTCGGTCTTGCCCGATCCGGTGAGGCCCGCCAGCACGACGTAGGGCCGGTCCGCAGCCCAGGACTCGAGCACCCGCCCGCGGTAGGCCTTGTAGCCCCCATCCCAGCGGCTGACGTCGTAGCCGGCCGTGCGGAGCAGCCAGGCCACCGACCCGCTTCGTTGTCCGCCGCGCCAGCAGTACACTTCGAGCGGACTCGGGTCCCGCTTCGCGAGGGCGTCCACTTCAGCCACCAAGTCAGCCATGCGCAGCCCGGCGTACTTGAGCCCTAAGCGCACCGCTTTGGCGGGCGACTGCTGCTTGTATACCGTTCCAATTTCGGCCCGTTCCGCGTCAGAAAACAGGGGTACCGAGGCGGCCGCAGGAGCGTGGCCTTGGGCATATTCTGCAGGGCTTCGTACGTCGATGAGGGGCATGGAGCGAAGGTACGATGTGCGCTACCTTTAGGCCGTGCGAAGCCTGATGCTCCTCGGAATGGCCGCTGTTATTGCGGCCTGTGGCGTACCCCAGAAGGTGGTCGACGCCCAGTCTGCGGTCGTCCAGCGCCTTCGCCAAGACAGCGCAACCGCCGTGCTGCGCCTCGCGGCCGTGCGCGACAGCCTGGCCGCGGTAGAGCGTTGGGGCGCCCAGTCGGAGCAGGCCTCGCTCGAATTGGCCCAGGAACTCGAACGCAGTGCCCGAGAGCTGAAGTTGGCCCAGCTGCGCGCGGATTCGCTTCAGGACCGCGTACTGCGAAACGCCACCCAGCGCGACGTGTGGCGCCTCGAACGCTTGGCGGCCGAGCGCGCGAAACTCGCGGCGGAGCGGCGGGCCGACTCCCTCAGCGAACTGCTCGTGAAGCTTCCGGCACCCGCGGTCAAGAAAAAGCGCTAGTCGCGCTCGACAAAATCGAGGTCCCGACCGAAGGTTTCGGTGAGGCCCCACGCGGCCCACAGGGTAACCGCAAACACCAGAATCGACGTAAGGATTCCGCCCTCTAAGTAGCCCGCGACCGAGGTGAGCCAGAGGAAGAGCGCCGAAATCGCATTCAGCGACCCGCGCACCATGTTGGGAATGGTCGTGGCCGCCGTGGCCCGCAAGTTGGTGCCAAAGTTCTCGGCGCCAACCGTGACGAACAGGGCCCAAAATCCGGTGCCAAAGCCCATGATCCCGCAGGCCAGATAGAGTTGGTCGACCGTCGTAGCGGTGAAAAAGCGAAGCATGCCCAACGCGGTAATCGCATAAAACACATAAAGCGCTTTTTTGCGCGACTTCAGCGCTTGGCTCAAGAAGCCGATCAGGATGTCGCCCAGCGAAATGGCGGCGTAGGCGTACAGAATTCCGCGGCCGGGGTCCACCGTTCCGGCGATGCCCAGGTGCTTGGCGAATTCGTTGCTGAAGCTCACTAAAATTCCGATTACCAACCAGGTAGGGAGTCCGATGAGCACGCTTCGCAGGTAGCGCAGGCCGCGTTCGCGGGTGCCGAAAAGCTGAAAAAAGTTGCCCCGCACCACGTCGGTTCGCGCCACCGTTTGGTGAAAAAGGGCGGAATCCAGTACCCTCAAACGCAAGACGAGCAAGCTGAGGCCCATGCCGCCCCCGATGAAGTAGGCCGTGCGCCATTCCACGGCCTGGGCGACGAAAAAGGCAGCCACCGCGCCCAGCAGGCCGATTCCGGCAACCAGGGAGGTGCCGATTCCGCGCTTGGCCGCGGGAAGCAGTTCGCTGACCAACGTGATTCCGGCGCCCAGCTCGCCGGCGAGTCCGATTCCAGCAAAAAACCGCACGACCGCGTACTGCAGTTCGTTTTGAACGAGTCCGTTCGCGAGGTTTCCCAGCGAATAGATGAGGATGGACATGAACAGCACGCGGGTGCGGCCCAGGCGGTCGCCCAGCACGCCCCAGAGGATGCCGCCCAGCATCAGGCCGAGCATTTGGACGTTGATGATGAGGAGTCCGCTTTCAAACGAGTCGGCCACGCCGAGGTCGTCGAGCGACGTAACGCGCACGATGCTGAAGAGCAGCAGGTCGTAGATGTCCACAAAGTAGCCCAGCGCGGCGACCCACACGGCGGCGTTGCGCACCACAGATGCCGATTGCATGACTCAGATTATGCGTTTAACGATGCGCAGTCGGTGGGTGTGGCGGCCCAGTTCGGCGTGGTAGATTCCGCTGGGGTCCAGCGCATCCACGCGGACCGAGCCGCTGGCGTGAAGGATTCGGTGTTCGCTGAGCACCAGGCCCACGTGGGTGATGCGGCCTTCTTCGTTGTCAAAAAAGGCCAGGTCGCCTTCGACCGCTTCTTCGAGGAAGTCCACGGTCTGGCCCTGGTCGGCCTGCTGGTAGGCGTCGCGGAGCAGGTTAATGCCCGCCATGCGAAAGCTGACTTGGGTGAGTCCGCTGCAGTCGATGCCAAAGGCGCTGCGTCCGCCCCAGAGGTAGGGCGCGTTCAAGAAGGTGAAGGCGTGGCGCACCACTTGGTCGCGCGTGGGCTTGAGTTCGGCGAGCGGACCGTGGTAGTGGAACGTTTCGTCGCCCAATTCCAAGTCGCCGTTGGCCAGGAAGGGCAGGTAGGAGCCCGCGACGACGGTGCGGCTTTTCATGGGCTGCGCGTGGTCGACCAGATCGACGGCGCTCGCCACAACGGGCTGGGGGCGGTCGAGTTGGCTGCGGTAGGAATCTCGACTGAGCGGAACGGTTTGCTGCGTGAGCACCCATCCTTCGTAGCCGTCGTGGCCCAAGCGGATTTGGCTCCACTCGCGGTCGTGTCCGAGCACTTCAAATACTTCGCCGAAGAGGCCTTGATTGACCATTTCGCTGCGGTGCGCCGGTTCGCGGCGCATGGGGGTGAGGCTGAACGGAAAGCTGCCGAACATGCGGGAAAGATACGCCGGGCGTGCCGGACTACGCACCATAAACAACTATATACGTATAAAATGTACGTATGGATACCGTAGTTTGCTAACTTTGGGGTATGAGTGCATTTACCACGAGCCTTCCCGACGAGTTGCTGCTCCAGCTCGCGGCCAAAGCCGAACAGTATGGGCTGCCCCGCAATCGATTTATTGAACGGGCGTTGCGGATTTACCTAGAGCAGCTTGATCGGGCGGAATTCCGCGCCTCCTACCAACGAATGGCGCAGGATTCCGAAACCCTAATTCTGGCGGAACAGGGAATGAACGAGTACCTTAACCAGATCGGAGATGCCCCGTCAAGGTGAGCTTTGGACTGCGGACCTAGACCCGGTTAAGGGGAGCGAACAGGCGGGGTATCGACCCGTCTTAGTGGTCAGCGGAGACCTTCTCAACGACAACCTCCAGGTGCGTTGGGTCGTGCCGTTGACCTCCAAACTTCCTGGATACATGGGAAACCCCCAGCTCATGCCCACGTTGGAAAACGGCCTTGCGCAACCAAGTGAAGTGCTGGTTTTGCACCTGAGAAGCATGGATTGCTCTCGATTAGTCGCTCGCCTGGGAAGGGTAGAAGACGAAACCATGCAGCGCGTGCACGATACCGTCCATAAAATCCTGCGGTACTGAATATTCCCGCGTCGGGCGCGCTTAAAACGAAATCGAAAATTCCGGCTCGACCGAAACGTCGATCGGAGCGCCGCTCACCGGATGCGCGAACTGGATGCGCTGGGCGCACAAGTCGATGCCGGCGTCGGCGTTGGGCCGCTTGGCGCCGTACTTCAAGTCGCCCTTGATCGGATGTCCGATCGCCTGCATTTGGCAGCGGATTTGGTGGTGGCGCCCCGTTTCGAGGTCGACCTCGACCCGGCTGTAGCGATCTCCGGACGAGAGCACCTTGTAGCGGAGCACGGCCCGCTGGGCGTCCTTGCGGGTCGACACAAACGACTTCTTTTTTACGCCGTCGCGCCACAGCAGGTGCTCCAGCCGCCCTTCGCCCTCAGCAGGATGCCCCTCGACCAAGCAGTGGTAGGTTTTTTGGATGCCCCGGTCGGCGAACAGCGCATTCATGCGGGCCAGCGACTTGGACGTTTTGCACAGCACCACAATGCCGCTCGTGGGGCGGTCCAAGCGGTGCGGAAGTCCGATGAAGGCCTTGCCCGGCTTGCTGAAGCGGCGCGCCACGTCTTCGGCGGCCCAGTCGAGCAACGTCCGGTCGCCCGTTTCGTCGCCCTGCACCAGAAGCCCGGCGGGCTTGTACACCAAGAGCAAATGGTTGTCCTCCCAGAGAATGCGCGGATCGCCCATCAGTAGCGCTCCTGGTCGTTGGGAAAATCGCGCGCCCGAACGTCGGCCACGTACTGGCGGATCGCGGCGGGAATGACTTCGCCCAGCTGCGCGTAGCGGCGCAAAAACCGGGGATTGAATTCGGTGTTCATGCCCAGCATGTCGTGGAGCACCAGCACTTGGCCGTCGACGTCAGCGCCCGCGCCGATGCCGATCGTGGGAATGCGCAGCGACGCCGTCACCTTGGCCGCGAGGGCCGCCGGAATCTTCTCGAGCACCAGCGCAAAACAGCCCGCTTCTTGGAGCGCGAGCGCGTCGTCGATCAGCTTGGTGGCCTCGGCTTCTTCTTTGGCGCGCACCGCGTAGGTTCCGAACTGATAAATGCTCTGCGGGGTGAGCCCCAGGTGGCCCATCACCGGAATCCCCGACTGAACCAAGCGCTGCACAGTCGACACCACTTCGCTGCCGCCCTCGAGCTTAACCGAGTGCCCGCCCGATTCCTTCATAATGCGAATGGCCGAATTCAGCGCTTCCTTGGGGTTGCCTTGGTAGCTGCCAAAAGGCAGGTCCACGACGACCAAGGCCCGATCTACGCCACGTACGACGCTGGAGGCGTGGTAAATCATCTGGTCCAGGGTAATGGGCAAGGTGGTTTCGTGGCCGGCCATGACGTTGCTCGCGGAGTCTCCGACCAGGATCACGTCGACGCCCGCAGCGTCCACCAGTCGGGCAAACGTAAAGTCGTAGGCGGTGAGCATCGAAATCTTCACGCCGCTGTGCTTCAGCTCGGCGAGGCTGTGGGTCGTGACCTTTTTGAAGGACTCGGGTCCGGACTTTTTTTGCGTTGACATGCCGCAAAGGTAGGCGAGCCTGCTTCATCGCTATCTTTGGGGCTTATGCTGCATCGCCTCGTCCTCACGCTCTTAGCGGGTTCCGCCCTGATGACTTCCTGCAATAACGACCTAGACGTCACGGCAGACTTTGAGCGCGTCCCCATCGTGTACGGCATCATTGACCCGAAGAGCGACACTCAGTACGTTCGCGTCGGCCGCAGCTACCTCGGCGCAGACGGCCCGGTGGGCGGACTCAACCATCCGGATTCGCTGTACTACCCCAACCTCGTGGTCGAGCTCAAGGCCTTTGGGCCAGCCGGAGCCTTGATTTTTACCGAGACCTACACCGAAACCACCGACCTCCCCAAGGATCCGGGATTGTTCACGGGTCTTGGCCACCGCGTCTACCGAATGGTGCGCCCCGGATTTTCAAAAACGGCGAACCGCACCGACTGCACCTACGAAATCACGCTGCGCGAGGCCCCGGGTGCCGAAGTGCTCGCCAAGGCCGTGACGCCCTGCGTCGACAGCATTCGCCTCAAACAGCCCACCTACTTTGGCATCCAGAAGATGTCGATCGCCTCTAAAAACGGCTACGCGCTGCAGTGGAATCAGACCAAAAACGCCCGCATTTACCAGGGCTACGTCGACTTCCACTACATGGAGATGCCCACGGCGAACAGCGCCGACTCGGTGCACAAAGTGGTGCGCTACGCGCTGCCCTACATCACCGGCGGAAGCCTCGCTGGGGGCACCTCGATTGTTTCGACCACGCTCGATTACCAAGGATTTTACACCTTCTTGAAGAATTCCATCCCCAAAGCCCCGGCTGGAACGATTCGCTGGTTCCGCGGAATGGACCTGTACTTGAGCGCCGGCAGCGACGCCTTGGCGACGTACATATCGGTTTCGCAGCCGTCCAACAGCATCAACCAGGACCCGCCCTTCTACACGAACATTACGGGCGGAGCGGGAATTTTTGGTAGCAAGTCGCACATCTTCAAGCCCTATCTGGGGCTGTCGACGGTTTCGCTGGATTCGCTGGGCAACAGCGTCTTAACCTGCGACCTGCAGTTTGGTCGCGCTTCGGCGGGCGATACCTGCGCCTGCGGACCCCAGCGCACCTGGGATCGCTGCCTGTAGCGCGTCATTTCGGCGACCTTAAGGCCCAAGTGCTGACATATTGTCGCATTTTGGCAGAAAAACCCGCGGGAGCGGGGGGTGGTACAGTGCTTGCCGTGGAGGGAGCAAATCAATTCCAAAGAACTCCACACCATGGGAAAAATTATCGGTATCGACCTCGGAACGACCAATTCCTGCGTCGCCGTTATGGAGGGCAATGAGCCCGTTGTTATTCCGAATGCCGAAGGAAAGCGCACCACCCCGTCGGTGGTTGGCTTTGTCGAGGGGGGCGAGCGCAAAGTGGGCGATCCCGCCAAGCGCCAGGCGATTACCAACCCTACCAAGACCATTTTTTCGATCAAGCGCTTCATGGGCGAAACCTTCGCCAACAGCGAGAAGGAAGTGAGCCGCGTTCCGTACCAAGTCGTGAAGGGCGACAACAATACGCCCCGCGTGCAGATTGACGACCGCGCCTACACGCCGCAAGAGATTTCGGCCATGATCCTTCAGAAGATGAAAAAGACGGCCGAAGACTACCTCGGCACGACCGTCGACGAAGCGGTGATCACCGTTCCGGCCTACTTCAACGACGCCCAGCGCCAAGCCACAAAGGAGGCGGGCGAAATCGCCGGCCTGAAGGTGCGCCGCATCATCAACGAGCCTACCGCTGCAGCATTGGCCTACGGCATCGACAAGATGAACCGCGACATGAAAATCGTGGTGTTTGACTGCGGGGGCGGAACCCACGACGTTTCCATCCTCGAGTTGGGCGACGGCGTGTTTGAGGTGAAGTCAACCGACGGCGATACCCACCTCGGGGGCGACGACTTCGACGACCGCATCATCAACTGGTTGGCCGACGGCTTCAAGGCCGACGAAGGCATCGACCTTCGCCAAGACGCCATGGCCCTTCAGCGCTTGAAGGAGGCCGCCGAGAAGGCCAAAATCGAGCTGTCGAGCACGACGTCGACCGAAATCAACCTTCCCTACATCACCGCGACCGCGACCGGACCCAAGCACATTGTGCGCAACCTCAGCCGTGCCGAGTTTGAGCGCCTGGTGGCCGACCTCGTGGACCGCACGATCGAGCCCTGCAAGAGCGCCCTCAAAAACGCCGGCCTCAGCACCAGCGACATCGACGAGGTCATCATGGTCGGAGGCTCAACCCGCATCCCTGCGATCCAAGATGCCGTGAAGAAGTTCTTTGGCAAGGATCCCAATAAGGGCGTCAACCCCGACGAGGTCGTGGCCATCGGTGCCGCCATCCAAGGCGGCGTCTTGGCGGGCGACGTCAAGGACGTGCTGCTTTTGGACGTGACTCCGCTTTCGCTCGGAATCGAGACGATGGGCGGCGTAATGACCCGCTTGATCGAGTCGAACACGACGATTCCGACCAAGAAGTCTGAGGTGTTCAGCACCGCCAGCGACAACCAGCCCAGCGTCGAGATCCACATCCTTCAGGGCGAGCGCCCCATGGCCAAGGACAACAAGACGATCGGCCGGTTCCACCTGGACGGAATTCCGCCCGCACCCCGCGGCGTGCCCCAGGTTGAGGTGACATTCGACATCGACGCCAACGGAATCCTTCACGTGAGCGCCAAAGACAAGGCGACCGGAAAGGAGCAAAAGATCCGCATCGAGGCTTCTTCAGGCTTAAGCCAAGAAGAAATCGAGAAGATGAAGAAGGAGGCCGAGGCCAACGCCGACGCCGACAAGCTCGCCAAGGAGCGCGTCGACAAGCTGAACGCCGCCGACCAAATGATCTTTCAAACCGAGAAGCAGCTCAGCGAGTTTGGCGACAAGCTCGGCGACAAGAAAGGCGCCATTGAGTCTTCGCTCGAGAACCTGAAGAAGGCCCACGCCAGCCAAGAGATCAGCGCCATCGACGCCGCCATGGAGCAGATCAACGAGGCCTGGAAGAACGCTTCTGAAGAGATGTACAAGGCCCAGCAGGAGGGCGCCGCCGGCGGAGACGCCAACGGCCCAGGCGCGGGATCGGCCAACGCGGCCGACGACGTGACCGACGTCGACTTCGAAGAGGTTAAGTAAACCTTAGCTGGTACAAAAAAGGCCGCCCTTCGGGGCGGTTTTTTTTTAGCTAACTAGCCAATTAGCTAACTAGCCTATTAGCCAATTAGCTAACTAGCCTATTAGCCTATTAGCCAATTAGCTAACTAGCCTATTAGCCTATTAGCCAATTAGCTAGTTAGCCAGTTAACCAGTTAGCCAGTTAACCAGTTAGCCAATTAGCCAGTTGGCCAGTTAGCCTACTTCGCCTTAAACGCCCCGTACTTCAGGATGCAGTAGATGGCGCGCACGCCGTCCTTCCAGCCGATTTTCTTGCCTTCTTCGAAGGTGCGGCCGTAGTAGCTGATGCCGACCTCGTAGATGCGGACCTTGGGCACCCGGGCAATTTTGGCGGTGACTTCGGGCTCAAATCCGAAGCGGTTTTCGCGCAAGTGGAGCGACTGAATAAGGTCGCGGCGAAACAGCTTGTAGCAGGTTTCCATGTCGGTCAGGTTCAGGTTGGTGAACATGTTCGAGAGGAAGGTCAGGAACTTATTGCCGATGGAGTGCCAGAAAAAGAGGATGCGGTGGGCGTTTCCGCCCATAAAACGCGAACCGAACACCACGTCGGCGTGGCCGTCAATCACGGGCTGCAGCAGCGCGACGTATTCGTTGGGGTCGTACTCGAGGTCGGCGTCTTGAATCACCACGTAGTCGCCGGTGGCCATGGCGATGCCGGTGTGCAGCGCGGCGCCTTTGCCTTGGTTGACTTCGTGCTTGCGGTAGGTCAGGGGCAGTGAGGGGTTGGCCGACGCGTAGCGCTCGATGGCCTCCTCGGTGCCGTCTTTGCTGCAGTCGTTGACGACGATGAGTTCCTTGGTCCAGCCCTCGGGCATGCGGCAGTCGCGCACCTTGTCGAGGATTAGGTGAATGGTGGCGGCTTCGTTGTAAGCCGGCATGACGATGCTGAGTACGGGCATAGGGCGCAAAAGTACGGACGTCAGCGTACCTTCATTTCATGATGCACCTAATCGATTATGGCGCGGACCAAATCCAGCGGTCCGACGTGAACGAGGTCCATGAGGTTCCCCCGCTGTTCGGCGCCGATAAGGTGCGCTGGCTGGCGCTTTCGGCGGCCCCGTCTGAGGCCTGGCTGCGCAAAGCGGTCGCGGAATGGGGCTTTCATCCGCACGTGGCCACCGACCTTCTTGATACGGAGGCCCGAGCCAATCTTGAGGAGTATCCCGAGCAGATTTACGTGGACGTCCATGCGCTCCGGTCTGAAAAACTGGATTCCGTGGCGTTTGTCCAAGTCGGGCTCGTAGTGCACGCGCAGGGCGTCGTTTCGCTGGGCGATTTTTCGCTGTTTGAGGGGGTGGAAGACCGCCTCAGCACGGGGCGCGGACTCATCCGCACCAAGGGTTCGGACTACCTTTTTTTGCGCTTGATCGAGTCGGTGCTCCGGCCTTATGAGGCCTATTTCGACCACCTGGAGTCGGCCTTGGACGCCCGCGAAACTGAAGTTGTGCACCGCCCCAGCCAACGCATTGTCGTGAAAATCCTGAAGGTCAAGCGGCAGCTGAGCGCGCTCCGCCGCCACGTCACCCCGCTGCGCGACGTGCTCAGCAGCTTGGAGGCCTCGACGCACCCGCTGATCAAGCGCGAAAACCGGCCCTACGTGCGCGACGTACGCGGCAAGGTGCAGGCCATTTACGAACGCCTCGACGCGCAGCGCAGCCTGCTCGAGTCACTGGAAAGCCTTTACCTGTCGTCAGTGGGCCAGCGGACCAACGACGTCATGCGCATTTTGACGGTTTTTTCAGCGGTCTTTATGCCCTTGACGTTCGTCGTGGGCGTGTACGGAATGAATTTCACCTGGATGCCCGAGCTCGAATGGCCTTGGGCCTACCCGGCGGTTTGGGGCCTGATGCTCCTTATTGCGGGGTCGATGGTTCTGTGGATGCGCCAGAAGAAGTTCTGGTAATGGTCCAGCCGGTGGCGGCAAGCAGCATGCTCACGAGCGGACTCATCCAGTTGAAAATAGCGTACATGAAGTAGTCGCCGGTCGCGACGCCCAGCACGCTGGATTGGTAGGCCCCGCAGGTGTTCCAGGGCACCAAGGCGGACGTAACGGTCCCCGAGTCTTCGAGGGCGCGCGAGAGGTTTTCGGGTTTGAGTCCACGGTCTTCAAAGGCCTTTTTAAACATGCGCCCGGGAACGACGATGGCCAGGTACTGGTCTGAAGCGGTCAGGTTCAAGAGTCCGCACGAGGCCAACGTTGCGCCAATGAGGCCTGCGGCGCCGTGCGCAACGCGCAAGAGTCCCTGGGTCAGCGTCGCGAGGAAGCCCGCGGCGTCCATAATTCCGCCAAAGGTGAGGGCGCAAAGGATCAACCATACGGTGCCGAGCATGCCGGCCATTCCTTTGCCTTTCAGCAGTTCAGCGAGCATGGGGTGGTCGATGGCGATTTGGGTGCTGCCGTACATGGCTTGGGTGATGCCTTCGTACCACGCCGTGGGCCCGTCGTGCCCTGCGATTTCGGCAACGATGTTGGGCTGAAGCCACAGGGCGGCGAGGGCGCCGGCAAGGGTTCCGATGCCCATGGCGGCCAAGGCGTCGACGTTGCGGGCAATCAGGACAATGCTCACTACGGGGATCAGCAGCAGCCAAAGGCTGACGGTGAATTTGGCGCTCAGGAGTTCGGAGATGACGGCCACCTGGCTGAGGTCGCCCGCTTCGCTCGCGCTGAGGCCTTTGATGCCAAAGACCGCCAAAGCAATGAGGATGGCGGGTCCTGACGTCCACAGCATGTGGCGAATGTGGTCGGTGAGTTCGGCGCCCGCCATGGCCGCGGCGATGTTGGTGGTGTCGCTGACGGGCGACATTTTGTCGCCGAAGTAGGCGCCCGAAACGACGGCTCCCGCGATCCAGCCCGGAGCGAGGCCGAGGCTCTGCCCGATGCCCATGAGCGCGATGCCCACGGTGGCCGAGGTGGACCAGGACGAGCCGGTGGCCAGGCTCACTGCGGCGCTCAGTACGGCGGCCGCGAGCAAAAAGGTGCTCGGAGTGAACAGCTTAAGTCCATACACGATCAGGGTAGGAATGATTCCACTGACCATCCAAGTGCCGGCGAGGGCGCCCACCATGAGCAGGATGAGGATGGCTTTCGTGGAGTCGGAGATGGTGCCTCGGATTCCCTCCCACAGCTGGTTTTTGCGGTCCTTGGGGGCGAGGAGGGCGGCGATTCCGGCGGAGGCGAGCAGGATGAGTTGGTTGCTGCCTTCGAGGCTGCGGTCGCCGTAAACTTGAACGTTAACGACGAGGGCGGCGACGAGAAAGAGCAGGGGAGTAAGGGCGCGAAGCATGGGCTGCAATATCGGGATAAACGCGGAATGCGTCAGGCCTTGCGCAACCAGGGCTCCAAGGCCTCAACGACGGTGTCGAGCGGAAGGCCTTTGACGTTGTCGAACGTCCCCACAATCTGCGCAATGCCCAACTGCCCAAACCACTCTTGGGCACCGTAGGCGCCCGCCTTATCCAACGGCTTAAACGTTTGGACGTAGTGGTTAATAAACTCGGTACTCACCGGGTGAAAGCGCACTTCGGCGACGGCCTCGAACTGCGACCAGCGCGTGCCGTCGGTGGCACAAACCGCCGTAATGACCCGGTGGGTTTGGCCGCTGAGGGTGTGCAGCATTGCTTCGGCGTGGGCCAAATCGCGGGGCTTGCCAAAGCGCTTGCCCTGGTACCACACTTCGGTGTCGGCCGTGAGGAGCACCTCGCCCTCGGAGCGCGTGGCCAAAAGGGCTTCAGCTTTGGCGCGGGCCACGTAGCGAACCGTTTCGACGTCGCTCAGGCCGTCGGGCGCGGATTCGTCGGCTTCGCTGGTCCGCACGTCGTAGGGTATTCCGAGCACGGCCAGCAGTTCGCGGCGCCGCGGCGAGGCGCTGCCGAGCACCAGCGAGCCTTGAAGTTCAAAGGGCAGCTTGATCACCAGTTGCGAAATTCTTCGAGGTTCCAACGGCCCTGCGCGCGGAGCACCTGCTCAATGACTTCGCGCACGCAGCCCTTGCCGCCGTCAATGGGCGAAACGTAGTCGACTAGGGCCCGAATTTCGGGCGCGGAATCGTGCGGACAGCAAGAAAGCCCGGCGCGCTGCAGGACCTCGGTGTCGGGCAAGTCGTCGCCCATGTAGAGCACTTCGTCGTCGCGAAGTCCGTACCGAGCCAACCACTCTTCGTAGGCCTCGATTTTGTGGCGGGCTCCCAGCCACACGTCCTGCACGCCCAGGGCTTTGAGGCGTTCTTTGACGGTTTCTGATTTGCCGCCCGTGATTATGGCCAGCTGCAGGCCCTGCCGTGCGGCCACTTGAAGGGCGTATCCGTCTTTGCTGTGGAAGGTGCGGACGGGCTCTTGGCCCGGCAAGATGTGCACGGTGCCGTCGGTGAGGACGCCGTCGACGTCAAAGGCTAGGGCCTTGATTCCGGCGAGCTTGGTTTTGTAGTTCATGGTGCGGTGCGCTGGATGGAGGCGCTCAAAGCGCGGTAAATTTCCCGCAGTTCCTCAGGGAGCATACTCAGGTGGCGCTGCAAGGTCGGTTCGTCTCCGCGGGCCGCGGGACCCGTTTGCAGGCTGCGGGCCTCGCCGCGCTGGGCGCCGGCGACGGTTTGGGTGAGCATCGCGGTGTAAACCGACGAATCCAGCCCCGCGTGGCGGCAGTAGGCCTGAAGCAGGGCCACGAGGTGGTTGCTGAAGTTGTTGGCAAATACGGCTCCGAGGTGGTAGGACGCCCGGGTGGCGGAATCGGTCCAGGTGGGTTCTGGCGTGCCCAAGTCGCGGACGAGGTCTTGAATGGCCGACTGGGCGCGAGCGTCGTGGGCTTCTGCAAACACGGGTACTGCGGACCATTCGACGCGTTCGCGAAACGAAACCATCGGGTAAAACACGCCCCGAGAGGCCGACTCCAGGACCGAACTGTCGACCGATCCAGCGCAGTGAAGCACTACGGCCTCGGTCTCGCGCAGGTGCGAGGCCACTTCTGGCAGGGCGGCGTCGGGCACGCAGAGCAGGACGACGTCGCCCGGGGCCCAGGCCGTTTCGCCGGTGAATTCGCGACCCTCAAGCAGCACCGCGTCGGGCAGGGCCGCCGACAAAGCGCCCCCTACGCGTCCACGGCCGACGAGGTACCTCACGCCTTGGGAGCGGCTTTGGGGCCGGCGATGCGTTTGGCCACCGCCATTCCGGTTCCGATGGCCAGGAGCACGACGCCCAACCAAAGCACGTTGATGTAGGGAAAAATGAACGCCTGAAGCAAAATAAACTCCTGCTCGTCGGGGGCCTTGCGCCAAAACTTCATTTTGAAGCGTCCTGGGTCGTCTGAAACCCCTTCAAAACGGGCCTTGACGCCCAGCGTCGGGAATTCCGCCTCTCCGGGGCTCGCCTGGTTTCCGCGCACCTGGTAGGGAACGTCGACCGTTTCGCTCCGGCCGTCCATGTGCTTGAGCGTCAAGCGGGCGGCCATGTCGAGCGCGGCCAAATCTCCGGTTTCCTGGACCATTTGCGCGTCGTTGACCAGAATGCTGTCGCAGCGCATCAGGTAGGAATCAAACACAAATACCTCTTCGCCGCGGCCCATGGTTGCTTCCATTTCTTCGGTCCATCCGCTCTCCTTTTCTTCGGTGCTGCGCATGTCGGCAAAGCTCACGTAGGTGTAGACGTCGCGGTCCCAAAAGTGCTTGGTGGAAGGCTCGCGCACGTTGCCCATGCGCGGATTCAGCTGGATGTAGGGCGACAGCGTGAACAGCTTCTCGCCCGGGGTTTGGTCGGGATTGGTCCCGTAGAAGTGGACGTCGTACAGCTGAAAATGTCCTTCGCGGCGTTCGCCGGTCCACTCAACCCAGTAGGGGTGCATCGAAACGGTGTCGCGAAGCGGAAGCAAGATGTGCTCGTTGGCAGGGAAATCCTTGTGCAAAAACACCGGGTTTTGGCTGATTGCCTGCTTTTTGCCGTTGCTGATTAGGGCTCCGAGCAAGATGAGGGCAAAGCCGAGGTGGGTCAGGGCGAGGCCGCCGGCACGCCAGGTTCCGCGCAGGTAGCGGAGCCAGTAGTCCAAGTTTGCCACCGCCGCAAACATGCCGGTAAACAGCAGCACGGTGTACATCGGCTGGTCGAACTTCAGCCCCCAGGCCGCCAGCGCACTGAGCACCAGCGAAACGGCGAGCGAAGGCAGCACGCGGCGCAGCATCTCGTTGGGGGTTGCGTCCCAACGCAAAAACGGAACGGCCGCCATGAACAGCGAAACCACGATGGCTACCGGGATCTGAATGGAGTGGTAGTGGCGGAACACGTCGGCCGGGGGCGCCATGGCCTCGCCCAAAATCGGGAGCAAACCTTCGGGACCGATGAGTTTGTTGAGAACGGGTATGCTGGTGCTGAAGCTGATTTGCACGGCGCTGAGCAAGAGCACGAGGCTGCCGATCACCAGCCAAAACTCGCGCGACGAAAAAGCCTCGTCGGCGGCGTTTTTCGACAGGGCGTTCCACCGAAGCAGCAGGAGAAGCAGGCTTCCGGCCGCAAAAAAACCGAGGAGGAGCATGAGCTGGCCGTTGAGCCCCAGGTCCACAAACGAGTGAACGGAACTGTCTCCGAGCACCCCGCTCCGCGTCAAAAAGGTCGAGTACAGCACCAAGATGAAGGTCAAAAACGTCAGAATGGCCGTCAGTCCGCCCGAGGTCTTTTTCTTCTTCACGATGAACATCACGTGGCCGGCCGCCACGAGCGTAATCCAGGGGACGAGCGAGGCGTTTTCTACGGGGTCCCAGGCCCAAAATCCGCCAAAACTCAATGCTTCGTAGGCCCAAGCGCCGCCCATCAAAATGCCGGTGCCCAGCACGCCCACGCCAAAGAACACCCAGGGCAGGGCAGGGGTGACCCATTCCAGCGGGCGGCGTTCGACCCAGCCGGCGACCGCGTAGGCAAACGGGATCAGGGTGGCGGCGAAGCCCAAAAACAAGGTGGGGGGGTGGATGACCATCCAGTAGTTCTGGAGCAAGGGATTCAGGCCCTGTCCGTCGCGGAATGCCGGGATGCGGATCAAGTAGTCTTTGATGGTGGTCCACGGGAGTCCCAGGTTTTCAGGCAGTTCGCGGATCAGGGTGAACGGGCTGGAGCCAATTTTGGTTCCGAACACGTACACGCCGAGGAGCATGCTGGTGAGCAGCAGCTGCACCAGCCCGACGACGGCCATGGTTCCGTGCTCCCAGCTGCGGGCGCTCCGCACCAAAATCCATCCGAGCAGCACGTGCCAGACCATCCAAATCAAGAAGCTGCCTTCTTGGCCCTCCCACAGGGCGCTAAAGACGTACTGAATCGGAAGGTCGCGCGACGAGTGGCGCCAGACGTAGTCAAATTCGAACCAATGGCTCAAGATCGCGGTCAGAAGCACGCCAAGGATGCCGAGAACCCCCAGGCTGTGCAGGGCAAATGCCCCTCGGCCAGCGTTGAGGTAGGCGGGGTCGGGAGTTTTGGTGCGTCCGAGCTCGTCGGGCCCGCTGCAGGCCCCGGGCCGCAGCCAGTTGACGCCATAAAACAGCGCCGTTCCGAGGGCTCCCGTGAACGCGAGGTAGGTAAAAAATCGCCCGGCAAGGGCCCAAAACGTGTGTTCTCCGATGTAGTCCATTAGGGCGCGCTCAGCTTGGCTTCGTCGGCGTACTTCGACGGGCACTTCATTAAAATATCTTGGGCAAAAAAGGCGGTGTCGCCTGAGCTCATTCCGGTCAATGTGACTTCTTCAGCGCGCTCAAAATCAGTCGGTTTGGGCTGATTGAAGTACACCACGCAGCGCGCTCCGTCCTTGTCGACTGCGGTAAAGCGCAGCATCGAAGTTTGGGCATTGAACGTAATCGGCTGCTCCAGGTCGAGCTGCCCGACGACCGTTACCTGCTCGGGCGCCTTTCGCTGGGCGAGCTCAAAGGTGGCGTAGGTGCTGGCGTCTTGAATCGTCACCATAAGGGCGCCCACAAGCAGCGCGATGACGACGAGGGCGATGAGGTGTCCTCGCTTCATTTACCGCGCGGATTTCTCGGCTTTGCGCAGCCGAAGGTCGAGCCACGTGAGGTAGGCGACGAGGCCAGCAAAAATGACGGCCACTACCGCGACGACTACCCCGATTTTACCGTTGGCGCGCAGGGCGTCGGCCATTTCTACGGGGGGAGCTTGCTGTAAAAAACGAATCATATGCATCTCATTGAGTTAAACGCACCAAACGGTCGCGGAGTTCAAGCAACCACAAACCGATTCCGATCCATCCGAGCACGGCGGGGTAAAACACCGCGCGCATGCCGTTGTCGAGGTCGTAGGAACCAAAGGCCGGGTTGCCCCCATTGCCCGGGTGAAGGGAGTCCGTCATGCGGGGCAAAATGCCAATGAACACGAGCATCAGGACGAACGCAAATAGGTTGTAGGTTCCGGCCAGGCGGGCCCGTTTTTCAGGATCTTCCACGCTGCTGCGCAGCACAAAATAGGCGAGGTAGATCAGGACGGCCACCGCGGTTCCGTTGAGTTTGGGGTCGTTGGTCCAGTAGGCGCCCCACGTGAACCGGGCCCAAATCATGCCGGTGACGAGTCCGAGTGCGGCAAAAACCAGGGCCACTTCTGCGGCGAGGCGGGCCTTGCGGTCAGACTCCAGGGCGGCCGTTCCGGGCTTGCGAAGTCCCGCGATGCTGTGCCCCAGCGACACCCCCATCAGTGCGATCATCGTGAACCACATGGGCACGTGAAAGTAGAGGTTGCGAATGGTTTCGTTAAGGATAAAAAGCCGCGGAACCGGGGCCATAAAACCCGCGACCAGGCTGTAGCTAACCAGCGCTGCGGCCGCGGTTTTCCAAGCGATAGAAAAGCCGTTTTTCACTGCTTCCAAAGGTAGGGCATAAGCACGCTACCTAAGGCGAGCGGAAGCGCCCACACGACCAGTTCGCCAAATAAGGGCATCGCCAGTTCCGACCACTCTTGGTTGGCCGCTGCCAGCGAACTTGCCCGGCGCACCACGAGGACGGTGGGCATGAGCAGCGGAAGGCTCAAGGTCGCCATCAGCGTCGGGTTGGCGCCCGCTCGGCTCGCGAGGGCCGATGTAAAGCTCATGGTCGCCGCCAGGGCCAGCGCACCCAGCAGCAAGGCGGTGGTGACTTTGGCCGCTGCTTCGAGCGACTGGGCCGATTCGGGCAATCCAAAAAACAACCCAAAAAGCAGCAGGGCCGCTCCCGCCGTCACGACGGTGTGCACGGCGATCTGGGCGCTTTTTACCCAAAAAAGTTCTTCAGGGCGCACCAACTGATTGAGGTAGGACCACAGCGCGTCGGGCTCGTGGAAGGCGCGAAACGCGGCCTGCATCGCGCTGAACAGCACCACCACCCAAAGGAGCGCGAGCCACACGCTGGGGCTGGGAGCCGGTACCATTTGGTAGACGAGGTAGGTCGCGACCGCGGTAAAAAGCAGGAACTGCAGGTAGTCCGCGCCGCGGCGCACGTCGGCGTTCACCGCCCATTGCCCAAGCATCCACCAACGCTTCATGCGCCAAAGGTAGTCCGCGCAGTGAACCCTAACTTCGTTTTGCGGTTATACACCTATCATGATGAAGAACCTACTGGCCATGTCCCTACTCACCACGCTGCTTGGCTGCAGCCGCTCGATGGCGCAACCCGTCGACGCCCCGATTGATTTTTACAGCCTCCAAGCGCGCACGCTGGACGGCGAACCCTACGACTTTGCGCAGCTCAAGGGCAAGCGGGTGCTGATCGTCAACACGGCTTCGGAATGCGGATTCACGCCCCAGTACAAGGAGCTTCAGGCTTTGTGGGATGAGGCCAAGAGCGGAAACTTTGTCATCCTCGGCTTTCCGTGCAACGACTTTGGGGGCCAAGAAAAAGGGTCCGCAACCGAAATTGGCGCCTTTTGCCAAAAGAACTACGGCGTCACCTTTTTGATGATGGAGAAAGTCGCGATCAAGGGCGACAACCCGCACCCCGTCTACCAATGGCTGACCAGCAAGACCAAGAACGGCGCGAAGGACGCCACCGTGCGCTGGAATTTTCACAAGTTCCTCGTGAACGAAAAAGGTCAATGGGTGAGCAGCCACCTGTCGACGGTGTCGCCCACTAATTCAGAAATTCGGAACTTCGCGCTCGGAAAGTAACCGAGCATGCAGGTAGATATTCTCGCTTTTGGCGCCCACCCCGACGACATTGAGTTGGGCTGCGGCGGAACCCTCGCCAAGCACGTGGCCCTCGGCCATACGGTGGGCTTGGTCGATTTGACGCGCGGCGAGATGGGCAGCCGCGGAACCGTGCTCGAGCGCGACGCCGAAGCGGTAAAGGCCGCCCAGATTTTGGGGGCGACGTTCCGCGTGAACCTCGACCTTCCCGACGGTCGACTCGTGAACGATTTCGAAAGCCAGCAGCGCGTCATTGAGCTCGTGCGCACCCACCGGCCGCGCGTGGTGCTCTGCAACGCGCCCAGGGACCGGCACCCCGACCACGGAGTGGCCTCCGCCATGGTGGTCGAGGCCTGCTTCAGGGCCGGCCTGCACAAGTGGGAGTCGTTGGGCGACGACGGCCAGCCGCAGGCGCCGTTCCGCCCCGAGCACGTCTACCACTACATTCAGTTTTATGATCTTCAGGCGGATTTTACCGTCGACATTTCAGGCTACGTCGAGGCCAAAATGGCGTCGTTGGCCGCCCACGCCTCGCAGTTTTACCAAGCCAACGCCGACGGACCCGAAACCGTGATTTCGTCGAAGTGGTTTTGGGATTCCCTGACCGCCCGCACCGCCGAATGGGGCCGGGTGATGGGCGTGGAGCACGCAGAAGGTTTTTTGGCGGCCCGCCGAATCGGTGTGGACTCGCTGTTTGCGTTGCGGTAAAGGGCTAACGGGCTAATTGGCTAATTGGCTAACTGGCTAACTGGCTAATTGGCTAATTGGCTAACTGGTTGACTGGCTAACTGGCTAACTGGCTAATTGGCTAACTGGCTAATTGGCTAACGGGCAACGAGCAGCTAGTAACGAGCAGCTAGCAACGAGCAGCTCGCAACGAGCAGCTCGCTTTAGATTCGGACGCCTACGCTTCGGTACCGCTCGGCAAACAAGGCAGAAACGGATTCGGGCCGAAAGGCGCGGAGTTCCGCCGGCTCTATGGGTTCCGACGGAAGGGGTAGGTCGTGGAGCGCCTGGGCAAGGTCCGCCACGTCGTTGTAGGCCCCGTGGCGGTAGGAGATGCCGTTGAGGCCGCCGTATACGGATTCGGGTCCGCCGCAGCGAGTGCTGAGCACGTGCAGGCCGCGTTCGCGCGCTTGCCCCACCACCATCGAAAACGTTTCGCGCGGGGAATTCACCACAAGCACGTCGTGGCGACCCATTTCAGTCTCGAGGTCGCCTGGAGCCATGCGTCCGAGCCAGCTGCAGTTGGGGGTGGCGCGGACCAGGGGCTCGAGCAGCGGGCGGTCCGCTCCGTCGCCCACCAGGGTGAGGTGGTCCGAGGGGTGGCGCGCGGAATGGGTTTGCCACGCTTCGAGGAGCGGGCTAATCCCTTTGGTAGCGTCGATCCAATCGCCGACGTGGAGCACGCGGCGTCCGCCGCCGTGGGCTTGGCGCCGTTGGTGGGCGAGGGGAGCATCCCAGCAGTTCGGCACCACGTCCACTCGGCCGACGGACGCAAACCGCTCGGCCAAAAAGGGCGACACGGCGGTGCGAAGGTTGGCGAGGCGGTGCGTCCAAAGGGTTCCGCCCGGAAGGGCCCCGTCGCCAAAGTACTGGTGTTCCGAGACCGCGCGCGGGGTGCGCTGACCCCATTGCATAATACTCCGCACGAAGAGGTAGGCGGTGTCGCCACCGGAACCGTGCACGTGCAGCACGTCGGGCCGGCCGAGCGAAAGGACGCTGCGCGCCTTGGCGTTCCACCCTGCTGGGCCGGGCGCAACCGGGGGGCCGGCAATGATTTCGACTCCGTCAAGCGAGAGGTGCGCGTGGGTCCTTCCCGACCAAACCACCACGCGCTGCCGCGCCCCGGCGTCGCGCAAGGCGGCGATGTGGCTCCGCACAAAGCTGCCCAGCTGGGGGTCGCCCGAATCGGGCCACATGCGCACGACGTGGATTAGGTTCATTGGCGTAAAGTTCGGCGTAAATCTGCTTGCTGAACCACCGGCAGTTCCTATATTTGCCGCCCTAAACACGGTGATTGTAGCTCAGCTGGTTAGAGCGCCGGATTGTGGTTCCGGAGGTCGCGGGTTCGAACCCCGTCATTCACCCTAAAGCGCCCCGTGGCGCGCCCAAAGCCGAATGCCCTGAGGTGTTCGGCTTTTTTTTTGGGTCCCCAGGCCCGGCTGAGTTCGCGCAAGGATCGCCGGAACTTGAGCTCAACTTTTCAGTTTTTGCTGCCGAAAAATGGCAAAAACGATGTTACTTGGGGTCATGAATGAATCGGAATCCGCAGTGTTCAGGCTCCTGTCCTTAGACGGCGGGGGCATCAAGGCGCTGTACTCCGCACGGGTACTCGCCGAGTTGGAATCGGTACTCGGCAGGCCGTGGCCCGCGCACGTGGGGTGGATCAGCGGCACCTCTTCGGGCGGAATTTTGGCGCTGGGCTTGGCCGCCGGACACACCGCTAAGGGACTCGGAGACTTTTTGGAGCGGGAGGGTCCGCACATTTTCCCCAACCACCCCGACGGATGGCGCGCCCACGTTCAGCGCACGAGCCAGCTGTTCCGCCAGCTTCGATTGAAGGGCAAGTACACGCCCCGCCGCCTGGAGCGCGGGCTTCAGCAGCTTTTTGGCGACATGACTCTGGCCGACCTCAAAACCGACGTGAGCGTGGCTTCGGTCAATTTGACCACCGGCGCGCGCTGCGTCTTTACCCGGGCCAGCCACCCGCGGGTTCGCGCGGTCGACGTGGCGCTGGCGACTTCGGCCACGCCGGGTTACTTTAGTCCGCACGCCATCGAAGGCGAGCTGTATGCCGACGGCGGATTGTGGGTGAATTCGCCCGCGCTGAGCGGATTGGTCGAAGCGCAGCCCAAGTACCGCGGGGTAGGACGCCTCGAAGTGCTGTCGATCGGAACGGTTGAGCAGCCCGAAGGGTACCGCAGCGCCGGACCGCCCACGTCGTTGCCGCAGTGGATCCAGCGCATGCTGCACGCCTCTACCTACGGTCAGGCGGCGCTGACGCACGATGCCGTTTCGGCTTTTTTGCCGCAACTGGCTCCGGAAACGTCCTACCTGCGCATTCCGCCCCCGGTGATTCCGTGGGAGGCCACCGGGCCCGTGCGCATGGACACGACGCACCCTGCGGCCCTTGAGCTGCTGTCGCGCTGCGGGCGCGAAGAGGGCCAGCGCCAACTTCGAGATTCCGCGGTCCAGCGGTTCATGTGGGATGGGACTCATGATTGAGCTTCTGTGGTGGAACCTGCAGGCGGTGCTGCTGCCGACCGCGGCGGCGGGAATCCTGCACATGGCGGTGGTCCGATTTAAGGTCGCGGAGGGCCTTGCGCTCCCCTTGTGGGAGGCGGGTTTGGGACCCCACAAAACCTGGAGAGGGGTGCTCGTCATGGTCGCCTTGAGCTCGGTGGCGGCCACGGTCGGTGCGGCATGGGGCTCCGCGACCCTGCCGGTGGCGCCTTCCCTGTGGGGAGGTGGGCTCGGTCTGGTCTACGTGGCGGCGGAACTCCCCAATTCCTGGGTGAAACGACGCTTGGGCATCGCCGCAGGCGCCCAGAGCGCGCGGTTTCCACAGCTCAGCGCGCTCGCCGACAAGCTCGATTCGGCGGCGCTCGGTTCGCTAGTCCTCGCTCTGTGGATTCCGCAAAACCCCCATGCCTTTGGGCTTAGCCCGCAACTCAGCGGACCGGCCATCTTTGCCGCCAGCTTGCTCGTGAACAGCGGAATCCATGCCCTTCTTTCGGGGGTGCTGGTCGCCGTCGGAATGAAACGCCGTTTTTAAATGCTTAAGCACCTTCCCAACGTACTCAGCGGCTACCGCCTGGTCGCTTTTCCCTACCTGATCTACTTGGTATACTCCCGCCAGGAGGCCTTGTTCAGTGTACTGATTGTGGTCAACCTGCTCACCGACATCCTCGACGGGTGGATTGCCCGCCGGTTCAACCTGCAAACCGAATGGGGAGCCCAGCTCGATTCGCTCGCCGACTACGGAACCTACGTCGCGGCATTCTACGGCCTGCATGCCTTTAAGCAGGACGAATTGGGCGACTGGATGAACCTCGTTTGGGCTTTTGTGGCCTTCATTTCGGCCTTCTTGGTCTTGTCCTTCGTCAAGTTCAAGCGCAGTCCAAGCCTGCATCTGTATTCGACCAAAATAGGCGGGTACCTTCAAGGCTTCCTCTTCATTTGGCTCTTCACTTGGGGATTTTGGGCGCCCTACTTTGTTTTTGCGCTCGGATGGGGCATTGCGTCGTTCACCGAGGGAATGGCGGTACTCCTGCTGCTGCCGGAGATGCGGTCCAACCAGCGAGGACTTTATTGGGTGCTCCGCCAACGCGGCTGAGCGGCATTGCATCATTGCGCGGGTTCGGTACCTTTGGCCTACATGCGCGGACTTTGGCTTGCTTTATGGGTATTAGGGTGGGCCTCTTGGGGCGCCGTCGACACGGCGCGCTACCAACCGGTCTACATGCAGCCTCACGCCTTGCGGGCCCTGCAAAGCGCGCACGAGCCGGGAATTCCGCGCCTTGGGCCCTTTGGGTTGCCCCAGCCCGCCGCAGCCCGGTTCGGTTGGGAGCGCGTTCAGCAGGATTCGGGGCATGCCTACGACGCCGCCCGCACCCTTTGGCTTGATTACTACTGCCTTTTTGGCGACAGCTCCTGCGCGGACTGGGCCCTGATTCGGTCCCCGCGGGCCGTGCGGCGCCGAGAAACCCCCACCTACCGATGGAACGAACTGCCCGTCCCGCGCCCCGACACGGCGGCATGGGCGCGGCCGATTGCGTTCCGAAGCCAGGGGTCCGACCGGTTGCCCGCCGAGCGCACCGACCCGGGACGGGCGACGTCAGGCGCCGGCCTTGCGGCCGCCGCTCCGCCCCCTCCTGCAGCCGCCGCGGGGGTGCCTGCCCAGCCCCCGAAGTCCGCGCAAACCGAACTGCGCATTGTGGTGCGCCAAGGCGATAATTTTGGCGTGATACAGCGACGCTACCCGGGGGTGACCCTCAAGCAGCTCTACGCCGCCAACAAAGGATCTGACCGTATTTACCCCGGACAAGTGCTAAAAATACCCCGATGAACCGCCAAAGTCCCTGGTCTACCTTGCTGTTTGTGCTCAGTGTGCTCGCCGTGCTGGCGGGAATTTCGTGCTGGCCCGATGCCTGGCGGCCTGACGGGGTCAAGTGGCCCAATTCCTCGTGGTGGACGGCGCTTCAGGGCGAAGATGCCGAGCTCGCGGTGCAGCCCGAGCCCGAGGATGAAGAAGGACTTCAGCGACCGCAAGGCGGAGAAGTGGGCCTCATTGAGTTCCCCGAAGGCGATACCTTGGGATTTGCCCAATTTGCCCGTGCCCTGCGGTCGGCAGACCAGCAGGTGGTGCGCGTGCTGCATTACGGCGACTCCCAAATCGAAGGCGACCGCATCTCGGCCGACCTGCGCGAGGTGCTTCAGCAGCGCTACGGCGGCATGGGCCCCGGACTGCAGGGAATGGATCCGTTCGTCCCCATGGCGAGCGTGGACCACCGGGCGAGCGGCAACTGGCAGCGCTACGCCTGCTTTGGCCGCCCAAGCGACCGCGAACCGTCGGGATTTTATGGCGTGCGCGGCATCGCGCACCGCTACCAAGGGAACACGGCGAGTATGGAATTCCGCGCCCGCAACTACGGCTACGACCGGGTGCGGTCCGCACAAAAGCTGACGCTGTTCCTCGGGCCCTACGAGGGGCCCACCGAGGTCAAAGTCTACTTTGAGGACAGCCTTTCGCACATTCGCTACTACAGCGCCGGCGACCCGTCGAAAATGGAGTTTGTGGCCCCCCAGCCCATGAGTCGGGTGCGCGTCGAGTTCAACGGGCAGAGTCCGCTCTGGTACGGAGCCGCCTGGGACGGCACCCGCGGGGTGGCGGTGGACAACGTGTCCATGCGCGGCACCGACGGACTTGGATTTAAGCGAATTAATCCGCCGCATTTTGTGGCCTCGCTGCGCGAAGCACGCCCCGGGTTGGTCATCTTGCAGTTCGGCGGCAACGCCGTGCCCTACTTCAAGTCGGCGGCCGAGGTGGCCCGGTACGGCAAGGCGTTTGCGCGCCAAATTGCCCTAATTCAGCAGGCCCTTCCCGACGCCGACGTGCTTGTGGTGGGCCCGAGCGACATGGCGCACAAGGTCGATGTGGCCTGGGAAACCTATCCCTTCGTGGACGAGGTGCGGACCGCCCTTCGCGACGCGGCGCACGCTCAGGGCGCGGCCTTCTTCGACGTCTTCGCCTTCATGGGCGGGGCCGGAAGCATGAGCGACTGGGCGCAGCGCAATCCGCCGCTCGCGGGCGCCGACCACATTCACTTTACGCCCAACGGAGCCCGCAAGGTGGGCCGTGCCTTAGCCCTCGCCCTCGAACAGGAACTCGACCGCCATGCTCCAGCTAAGTAGGGCTTCTGGCCGCTGGGGGCTGTGGGTGGCGCTTGCGCTGCTGGGCGGCGCGCTGCAAGCCCAACCGGTTCCCAGCCAGAGCCCTGAACTTTGGATGCCTCGAGGGGACTCGAGCCTGAACGCCGTGTGGCAGCGACTCGACACCTTGGTGTACGAGGGCCGTGGCAGCCTCAACGTCGTGCATTTAGGGGGATCGCACGTTCAAGCAGGCATGCTCACCGACGCCGTTCGCCGGCAGCTTCACGCGTTTGCTCCGGGCGTGCAGGGTTCGGTGGGCTGGCTTTTTCCCTATCCTTTGGCCGGCACCAACGGACCGCGCAGCGTCGGAGTCCGCGTGAAGGGCACTTGGGTGGGCCAGCGCTGTTCGGTTCCGCAGCACCGCGGACCTTGGGGGTTCTCGGGAATCCGCGCCTACACGGCCGATTCAGCGGGCTTTACCCTGTACCACAAAGAGCTGCCGCTGCGCGCCAAATCCGTGCTGCTGTTTTACCCGGGTGCCGACTCCCTTGCGCCGCCCTTGATGCGCGGACCGGTGGACACGGTCCTTCGCCGCCCCGACGGCATCGAAGTGGTTTTTGAGCGCCCGACCGACACGCTGACCGTGGAATGGGCGCCGCGGCCGGGACGGCGCGACACCCTGAGCCTTGAAGGCGTGCTGGTTCGCCCGGCCGACCCCCAGGGGATTCGCTACCATTCCGTCGGGGTGAACGGCGCGGCCACCCACAGCTACCTCAAGGCCGTGCGGTTTGCGGACCAGCTCCGCGAGCTTCCGCCCGACCTCGTGGTGTTTGGCCTCGGAATCAACGACGCCCATAAAGCCCGCGGCGACTTCGACACGCTGGCGTTTGAGCGCCGCTACGACAGCTTGGTCGACGCGGTGCGCTCGGTGCAGCCCACTGCCGAGTTCATTTGGCTGACCAACAACGACGCCCTGTACCAAGGGGCAACCAACCCCCACGGAATCGCCGTGCAGCGCATCATGTACCGCCTCGCCGCCAAGCACGACGGGGCCGTATTTGATTTCTACCGCCTGATGGGCGGGTATGGATCGGTGCGGCGGTGGATGGCCAATCAGTGGGCCCGCCCCGACGGCATCCACCTGAGTCAAGCGGGCTACGAAGCCGAGGCGGAGTGGTTCGCGCAAGCCTTCGTGAAGTCCTACCTTCGCCACCAAGAACGACGGTCATGGTAGACGCATGGATCCAACTGCTTCGCGCAGAGGCAAGCAAGCCCTGGACCTTCCTTGAGTTGGGGTTCTGGGTCTTTTTTGCGGTCGTGCTGGTGGGTTTTGCCGCACTCGAACGCAAAATCGCCCTGCGCAACGCCTACCTCATGCTGGCTTCGTGGTTCTTTTACTACCACACCAGCCAGTGGTACGTCGTGCTGCTCATCTTCACTACGGCCGTCGACTACGGCGTAGGCCACGCGTTGCACCGATCGTCGCGGAGCGCTTTGCGCAAACTGCTGCTGGGGGTCAGTGTGTTCAGCAACCTCGGCGTCCTGTTCTTTTTCAAGTACGCCTACTTTGCCGCCGACGTCTGGAACGACCTGACCGGTTGGGCCTGGAATCCGCAGCCTTTCTGGGCCGGATGGTCCAACGCCCACCTCGGCACCGACTTTGTCGAAGACGTCATTCTGCTTCCGGTTGGCATTTCGTTTTACACCTTTCAGTGCCTCAGCTACACGGTGGACATCTACCGGAGGCAGCTTGAGCCGGTGCGCCGCTTCAGCGACTTTGCCTTTTACGTCAGCTTTTTTCCGCAGCTCGTCGCGGGCCCCATTGTGCGCGCGAGCGACTTCGTTCCGCAGCTTTACCAGCCCTACACCGTTACCCGCGCACAGTTTGGATTGGGATTGTTTTGGGTCGTCAACGGCTTCCTGAAAAAGGTCATTTTGGCGGACTTCTTGGCCGTGCACTTGGTCGACCGCGTCTTCAGCCAGCCTACGCTCTACACCGGTTGGGAAAACACGCTGGCCCTTTTTGCCTACACCATGCAGGTCTACGCCGACTTCAGCGGCTACACCGACATCGCCATCGGAATCGCCCTGTGGATGGGCTTCACGCTGGTGAAAAACTTTGATTCGCCCTACAAGGCGCGCAGCGTCGCCGAGTTCTGGAAGCGCTGGCACATGTCGCTCTCGAGCTGGCTGAAGGACTACCTCTACATCCCCCTCGGAGGGAATCGAAGCGGCTCCACGGCCAGCTACGTCCTCATTTTTGCCGGACTCTTTGGCTTGGCTTGGTGGGCGCCGACTTCGTGGGTTTCCTATGCTCTGGCCGTGCTCGTGCTCAGCTTTTTGCTCCTCTACCAGTTCATTCCTGCCTTTCGCCGCGGATTCAATACCAACATCAACCTGCTGCTCACCATGCTCTTGGGCGGACTGTGGCACGGAGCCTCGTGGAACTTTGTCGTGTGGGGCGGACTCAACGGCCTGGGTTTGGTGTCCTACAAGCTCTGGTCGCGGCTGCGCCCGTACCGGGCAGACGGGTGGCTGTTTCGCGGTTTGGGCGTCGCGCTGACCCTCGTATTCATCACGTTTACCCGCATTTGGTTCCGCGCCCCTGACTGGGACACGGCCATGGCGATGCTCGACCAACTCACGACTGCTTGGGACTTAGCGCCGAGCATGGCGATGCTGCAGGCCTGGTGGCGTCCTGCTGCGGTACTGGCGGTGGGATTTGGCATTCACTGGATCCCCGAGCGCTACAAAGACCAGTACCGCTCGCGCTTTGCCCAGATGCACCCCGCCCTTTGGGGCCTCGCCGGGGTGGCGGCGGTACTGCTGGCCTACCAGTTTATGGCGGCCGAAAGCCAGCCCTTTATTTACTTTCAGTTTTAACCGATCCCGGATCGTTTGGGGTGGTGCTGCGCAGCCGGGCGCGCCGCCACGACTGCACGAAGCCCTGATACTGCTGGGCCATGTCGCGCGTTTTGCGGGCGTAGTGCCCCCCGGGGCCCTTGGCCACTTGGTCGACGTTTCCGAACCAACGCGTGGGGTCGTACCCCTTGCTTTGGGCGCGCTTCATGGCGCGCTCGACCGGCGCGGGCCCGGTGTTGTAGGAAGCCATGACGAACGGCAGTCGCTGGTCGTCGGGAACGCCGCGGTTTTTCCAAAACAGGTCCAAGTAGCGCAGGTAGCGAATGCCCACCTTGATGTTGGCCTTGGGGTTGTAGAGGTCCACCGGACCGCGGTTCATGCGGTTGGCGGTCGAAGGCAGGAGCTGCATGAGTCCCACCGCGCCCGCGGGCGAAACGATGCTCGGGTTAAACCGGCTCTCCGCAAAAATGAGCGCATTGAGCGTGAAGCGGTCCCAGCCGCTGTGGCCGACCAACAGCGCGTCGTAGGCCGAAATCAGGCTGTCGCGGTCGCTCGGGCGCGGAACGGGTTTTTGCGCCAACGCCCCGCGCTGGTTGCGGCTGGAGCGTCCGCGCACCAGGTCGTTGAGTTCGGCGAGCAGCACCGTGTCGCCGGGGCGCACCGCCCAGTGAAAGCTGCCCTTGGCCAGTCGGGTTCCGCGACGGCCCCAAGCTCGGGCCACGTAGTCGGGCATGATCCACTGGCTCGTGTCGAGCCCGGCAAAGCGAAACATCGTCGGGCCGGCGGGTACCACATTCAAGCTGTCGGCCTCCAACAGCCACAGGGGTTTGGGGAATTCGCCCGGAATGTGGATGCGCGGCTTGGGCGCAACGCGGGGCTTGCGGGCGGACTTCTTGGCCTTCTTGGCCTTTTTGGCGGCCGAAGAAGCGGGTGGGGTAGCGGTCTTTGAGGTTCCCACCCGAACCCACCGAAACGAGCGCACCGGTTGGGTTGCGGCCAATTCCAGCATGCCTTCTTCGGGAATGGGCCCAACCGCCACGTCGGCGGTTCCGAGCCGAACCGCCTCCAGGGCCTCATGGACCGAAGCCGCGTACTGCCATTCGATAGGGTGGCCGGTTCGGCGCCCCCACCATTCCAGCAGCTGCACGTCGTAGCCCAGTACGCGCCCGCCGTCGAGCTGCATGACGCCCAGGTCGGGCACGACGACGACCCGAACCAGCCCGGCCGACCACGCGTCGTTCCACGTCGCGGTGCGGTCGAGGTCGGTAGACGGGCTCGGCGAACCGACCATAAACGATACCGCCACGAGGGTTAACCACCAACGCCAATGCTTGAACATGCCCCGAAGATCGGGCGCCTGGGCCGTACTTTTGCCATTGTATGATGCTTGGGCTCAAACTACCGACCGATCCGCGCTGGGCGAGGGCTGCCGAAATGCACCTCAGCGAGATCTTGACGGACCATGCCTACTGCGAGCAAAAAGCCGCGTCCACGGCGATTTCCCTGGTGGTAACCTACCCGGAGCTCAGCGACCTCGTGACCGAAATGGCGGCCCTTGCCCGCGAAGAAATGAGCCATTTTGAAATGGTGCACAAACGCATTGTCGAGCGCGGCTTGACCTTGGGGCGCGAGCGCAAAGACGAGTACGTAGCCGCGGTAACGAAGTTTTTTGCCCCCCACGGAGACCGCATGAAGCGCTTGGTCCACCGCTTGCTCCTCGCCGCGCTGATCGAGGCCCGCAGCTGCGAGCGCTTTCGCGTGCTGAGCGAATCCGTTCAGGACGAAGAACTCGCCCAGTTTTACGCGCGCCTCATGGCCTCTGAGGCCAACCACTACACGATGTTCTTGAAGTTTGCCCGCAAGTACGGGCAGCGCGACGAAGTCGATCGGCTCTGGAAGGAGCTGCTTGCCTACGAAGCCCAGGTCGTCGCTTCGTTCACCAATCCGGAACGCGTTCACGGCTAATACCACCCCTTGATTCATTATGGAAGATTTGAAAAAAACTCCGTTGTTTGACCAGCACGTTGCGCTGGGAGCTAAAATGGTCCCTTTTGCGGGCTACGAAATGCCCGTGCAGTACGCCGGGGTGAGCCACGAGCACCACGTGGTGCGCCAAAAGGTTGGGATGTTTGACGTGTCGCACATGGGCGAATTTTGGGTCGAAGGGCCTGAGGCGACCGCCTTCTTGAACTCGGTCACGAGCAACGACGTCGCCAAGCTTACTCCGGGCAAAGTGCAGTACAGCTGCCTTCCGAACACCACGGGCGGAATCGTGGACGACCTGCTCGTCTACTGCGTGAACGACACCAAGTATATGCTCGTGGTCAACGCCAGCAACATGGCCAAGGACTGGGCCTGGCTGCAGCAGTTCGCAGGCAACTTTGACGTTCGCATGGCCGATGCCTCTGAAGGCACGGCCCTGTTGTCCGTACAGGGCCCCTTGGCCGCGCAAGCCCTGCAGTCCCTCACCGATCTGGACCTCGCAGCCATGACCTACTACACGTTTGGAATAGGTACGTTTGCGGGCGTTTCGGACGTCGTAGTGAGCGCCACCGGCTACACGGGTGCGGGCGGATTTGAAATTTACCTCCCCAATGCCCACGCGGCGGCGGCCTGGGACGCCGTGCTTGCCGCGGGAGCTCCCTTTGGCCTGGAGCCCATTGGCCTCGGAGCCCGCGACACCCTGCGCCTGGAAATGGGATTTTGCCTGTACGGAAACGACATCGACGACACCACGTCACCCATTGAAGCCGGACTGGGCTGGATTACCAAATTCACCAAAGAATTCACCAACTCGTCCGCCCTCAAAGCCCAAAAGGAGCAGGGAGTAGCGCGCAAGCTCGTCGGAATCAAGATGATCGACCGCGGAATTCCGCGCCACGGATACCCCATCGTCGACGCCTCAGGGACGGCAGTGGGCGAGGTGACCAGCGGAACGATGTCCCCCTCGATCAACGAGGCGATTGGACTTGCCTACGTTCCGACGGCGATGGCGGCCCCGGGGAGCAGCGTGTGGGTCGAAGTTCGGGGCAAGGCGCTGAAGGCCGAGGTGGTGTCGCTTCCGTTTTATCAAGCCTAACGCGACTACGTTGTGATGAAATTGGACAACGTCGACCGCGAGATTCTGCGTCACCTGCTCGAGGACGCCCGCAAGACCTACACCGACATCGCCAAAGAGCTTGGGGTGAGCCCCGGAACCATTCACGTTCGCGTGAAAAAACTCGAGAAAGCGGGCATTATCAAGGGCGCCAGCCTGCAGGTGGACTACGAACAGCTCGGCTACGGATTCATTGCCTTTGTGGGCGTGTACTTGAGTAAAACGTCGGCCACGCATGAAGTCATTGACGCGCTTAAGGCGATTCCCGAGGTAACGGTGGCCCACATCGCCACGGGGCGCTTTGGAATTTTTGCCAAAATCCGCTGCCAGGACACCAAGCACGCCAAGGACATCATTTTCAAAATCAGCGACATTCCGGGCGTTTCGAACACCGAAACCATGATTGCCCTCGAGGAGCCCATCAACAGCTCAAAGGCGCTGTTGACGCAGATTTTGCACCTCAACGACGAGCAAGTTACTAGTAACTAGTTACTTGCCATCAGTTGGCGGACCGCATAGCTCGCGGCGTGAAGTCCAAAGGCGGCCGGGATCCACGCGCTGGTGCCGTAAAAGGACTTTTTAAAGTTGCTTCCGTCGGTGAGCCGCACGCTGTCTTTATTGGCTAATTCGCTGCTGAACACCACGGGAAACCCCTTGCGAATCCCGTATTCGTGCTGAAGCCGCTTGCGCACGTGCTTGGCAAAAGGGCAGTTGTAGCTCTCCTGAAGCGGCGCAATGTGAATTTTACTCGGGTCCACGCGCCCGCCGGCCCCCATGGAGCTGATGAAGGGAATGCGTTCCGTCAAAGCCGTGCGGATAAAGTTGAGCTTGGGCTGCACGCTGTCGATGCAGTCTAGAGCAAAATCGACTTGGGCCGTGTGCAGGAGGTTGCGCATCGCCTCGGGATCCAAAAAATGGTCTATGGCCTCTACCTGGCACTCGGGATTGATGTCCCGCACTCGGTCCCGAATGAGCTCGGCTTTTTTTTGGCCGTGGGTGCTGCTGAGCGCCTGAAGCTGGCGGTTTCGGTTGGTGGGGTCCACTACGTCGCCGTCGACGATCGTGAGCCGCCCAACGCCCGCCCGAGCCAGAAATTCAACGGCAAAGCTGCCGACGCCCCCCAGTCCGACCACGAGCACGTGCGCCCCAATAACCCGTTCCAGGGCTTCGGGACCTACCAAAAGTTCCGTGCGTTCGAGCCAGTGCGGAATCATGGCCGCAAAAGTACGTGCGCACCCCTTTTGGTTTCTCGCTACTGGTTCCTGGTTTTTGGTTTCTCGTTCCTGGTTTTCAGTTGCTGGTTTCTCGTTCCTGGTTTTCGGTTGCTTGTTTCTCGTTTCTTGTTTTTTTGGTTATGAGCTAAATGGGAAAAGAAACGGGTACGAGTGACGAGGTACACCATTGGACAGGATCCAAGTGCACCTTTAAGCGACTCACGATAAACAAGAAACCAGAAACCAGTAGCTACCGCCTAGTAGTAGGTCTTGCGACGCACCCCCGCAATGTGCTTCGCTAAGCGCATGACCTGGCGCGTGTAGCCGTACTCGTTGTCGTACCACACGTACAGCACGGCGTTCCGGCCGTCGGCGTGCAGCAGGGTGGCCTCGCTGTCGACAATGGAGCAGCAGGAGTCGCCGACGATGTCGCTCGACACCAACTCGGGGCTGGTGGAGTACTTGATTTGTTCCACCAAAGGACCCCGATAGGCTGCTGCCTTGAGGGCGGCATTGAGGGCTTCGCGGGTCACGCTCCGGCTCAGGTTCAGCTTGAGGATGGCCAGGGAGCCGTTGGGCACCGGCACACGGATCGCGTTGCTCGTGAATTTCGCCCCAAGTCCGGGAAGGGCTTTGTCGATGGCGCTTCCGGCTCCCGTCTCGGTGATGACCATGTTCAGCGCGGCGGCCCGGCCCCGGCGGTACTTGGCGTGCATGTTGTCGACCAGATTTTGGTCGTTGGTGTAGGCGTGAATCGTTTCGATGTGGCCCTGTTCGATTCCGAATTCGTCGTTCATCACCTTCAGCACGGGAACGATGGCGTTGGTCGTGCACGAAGCGGCCGAGAAGATGGTTTCTTGGCCAAAGTCGCTGTCGTGGTTCACCCCAAATACCACGTTGGGGATTCCCTTGCCGGGGGCAGTGAGCAGAACCTTGCTGCAGCCCTTGGACAGCTGGTGGCGCGCCAAGGCGTCGCGGTCGCGAAAGGCCCCCGTGTTGTCGATTACCAGGACGTTGCGCAAACCGAGGGCGGTGTAGTCGATGTCTTCGGGCTTGGCCGCGTTGATGAGCAGGACCGGACGGCCGTTGATGATCAACGCGTTGCGCTCGGGATCTGCCGTGACGGTGCCGGGGAAGGGGCCGTGAACGGAGTCGACCCGGAGCAGCGAAGCTCGTTTTTCGACGTCTTCTGCGCCGCTTCCGCGCACGACGATGGCGCGCAACCGAAGCTGTTCACCGCGTCCTTCTTGGGCAATGAGTTCGCGGGCCACGAGGCGCCCGATGCGGCCGAAGCCGTAGAGCACCACGTCGGCCGGCTGCGGTGCGGGGTTTGCAGTGACGCTAAAGTCCGCCAGCTTGGCCTGAAGAAAGGCTTTGCGGGTCAGGTAGGTCGCGGCTTCCCGGCGCCATTCCGTGGCCAGTCGTCCCAGGTCGATGCGCGCGTTTTGCACGCCGAATTCGTGAAGGGCTTGAGCCATTCCGAGGCTGTCGTCGACCGAAATCCGTTCGTCGGCCATCACCATGGCGTGCTCGTGGGCGTGCAAAACCTCTGAGGCGCGTTGGTCGAGCAAGGTTTGGCGGAACAAGACCACTTCGACGTTGCGGTCGTAAAAGAGGTCGTTGGTGGTTTTAAGCAAGTCGGTCGCCGATTTTTCAAGGGAAATTCGGGCTTGCACGGACGTCGGGTAGGCGCTCGCAGACGGATTCATCAAGGGTGGGTTTAAGGTTGGGGTTGTGCCGCAAAGGTAGGAGGGAGGCCCAGCGGACTCAAGCCATTTTTAGGCAATTTTTATTTGCTAAGCAGCGGTATTTCAGTGCATTAAAAAAGCCGGTTTTGCGTATTTTGGACACTTAGTCCACGCAAAACCGGCCTGGGGCCTCCCAAGACGAATGCCTAGAGGGCGAAGGCAAAAACCTCAGCGCGTCCGTTGGGGCGGTAGCCTTGAATCAGCACGCCGTCGCCGGGACCGAGCTCGCCCAAAATCTTGGCGACTTCTTCAGCGCTCGAGACCAGCTTGTTGTTGAGCTTGACCAGAATAAATCCGGCGGGCACACCGGCGGCGGCGAGTTTTCCGTCGCCCGGATTCACGATTTTGACCCCGGTCCGCAGCCCGAAGCGCGCCTTGTCGTTCGGCGAGAGCGGTTCAAAGGTGGCGCCCAGCGTCGTCAGCGTCGACACGTCCTCTTTCTTCAGCACTTCGGTATTGCCTTGGCGGTTGCGAAGGGTGACGTTGAAGACCTTTTCTTTTCCGTCGCGCAGCACCACGACGCTGAGCTTGTCGCCCGGTCTGCGGCTGCCGATTACTTCGAGCAATTCAGACATCTTTTTCACGGACTTTCCGCCGGCCTGCACGAGTACGTCGCCCTTCTTCATTCCGGCTTCGGCCGCCGCCCCGCCCTCGGTGACGTCGGAGATGTACACTCCCTGGCTCTCTTTGATGCTGAGTTCCTTGGCCAGCTCGGGGGTGATGTCGGCGATGTTTACGCCGAGGTAGGCCCGCTGCACGACGCCGTACTTGGTCAAGTCGTCCACCACCTTGCGCACGATGTTGGCCGGAACCGCAAAACTGTAGCCCTCGTAACTTCCTGTGCGCGTGGAAATGGCCGTGTTGATGCCGATGAGGTCGCCGCGCGTGTTGATCAAGGCTCCGCCCGAATTGCCCGGATTCACCACGGCGTCGGTTTGAATGAAGGCCTCGATGGCGGACTGGTTGTCGATGATGTTGATGCTCCGGCCTTTGGCGCTGATGATTCCGGCGGTCACGGTGCTGTTGAGGTTAAACGGATTGCCCACGGCCAGCACCCATTCGCCCAGGCGCAGGTCGTCGCTGTTGGCGAAGGCCAACGTCGGCAAGTTTTCGGCCTCAATTTTGAGCACCGCCAAGTCGGTGGTGGGGTCGACGCCGACCACCTTGGCTACGTATTCTTTGTTGTTGTTGAGGCTGACTTTGACTTCTTTGGCCTTGTCAATCACGTGGTTGTTGGTAACGATGTAGCCGTCGGCACTCAGAATGACGCCCGAACCGGAACCTTGGACGATGCGCGGCTGCATTTGGGGCGTGTTGCCGAATCCGAAAAAGAAGTCCTGAAAAGGGTTAAACGTGTAGCCCTGTTCGACCGAGGTTTTGACGTGGACGACCGCGTGCACGGCGGTTTCGGCCGCCGCGCTGAAATCCGTAGACGAAACGAGCGCGGGGTGGTCCGCCACGAGGCGGGCATGGGATTCATTCCAAAGGGCACTCGACGAGGACGGAGCGCGGAAGGCGTCGTACAGCGCAGCCCCGCCGAGTCCGGCAGCGAGTGCGATTCCTGCGAAAGCAGCGAATACTTTAGTCTGGGTCATGTCGTTTGGATTTAATCGTTAAATGACGGGGGGACCGAATCCAAAAACTGTTCCACGGCCTACATTCGCAGTATGTTCCGACGTTTTGTCAAGTACCACGGCAGCGGCAACGACTTCGTGGTTGTATCCGGTTCATTTGAAGCGACTTGGCCTGCCATTTTGGTCGCCGAAATCTGCCACCGACGCTTCGGCGTGGGCGCCGACGGCTTCATGGTGGTCGGGCCAGCGCAGGGCGTCGATTTTCGCGTCGACTACTACAACGCCGACGGCCGTTTGGGTTCGCTGTGCGGAAACGGATCGCGCTGCGCCGTGGACTATGCGCGTTCGCTCGGACTGTTCATGGGCACGCACTGCAAGTTTGCGGCGGCCGACGGAATGCACGAAGCCGAATGGCACGGCGACGGACGCGTTTCGGTTCACTTTGCCGACGCTCCGCACCCACAGGCCCAGCACGGCGGATGGTTTGTGAATACGGGCTCCCCGCACCACGTGGTTCTTGCCGACAACCTTGAGTCGGTCGACGCGGTGGGCGAGGGGCGGGCGCTTCGCTACGGCGTTTATGACGCGTCGGGCGGAACCAACGTCAACTGGCTTGCGCGCCGCGGCGGCAAGGGGGCGCTGCGCACCTACGAGCGGGGCGTCGAAGACGAGACCCTCAGCTGCGGAACGGGCGCCGTAGCCGCAGCTCTAGTCGCCTACCAGCAGTGGGGATGGCCCAGTCCGGTGGTCCTCGATGCTCGAGGTGGGCAGCTCGAGGTGGCTTTTACGGCGACCTCCGAAGGCTTCGCCAACATAGTACTCACGGGGCCCGTGGCCCGGGTATTTGAAGGCACATGGACGGCTTGACCCTGCGGGCTTTAGAGCCCGAAGACCTGGACCAGCTCGTTCGCTGGGAAGCCGACCACGTCGACGCCGGATTGCGCATCGCCCCCTACAGCCGGGCGGTGCTCAAGCGCTACCTCGACGAGTCCCATAGAGACTTTTGGGAGGCGGAACAGGTGCGCTTCGTCCTGGCGGGCGAAACGGGCCGAGCCCTCGGACTCTTCGACGTATTCAACGCCCAGCCCGTACACCAGCGCGCCGAGGTCGCCCTTTTGGTCGACCCCTCGATGCGCGGCCAGGGCTTGGGCCGTCAGGGACTCAAGCTCGTGGAGGACTGGGCCTTCGGGCGTGCCGGTTTGCGCAGCTTGCATGCCGAAGTGTTTACCGACAATGCGGCCGCCCTCCACACGTTTGCCGCGAGTGGCTACGCATCCTCGGGCGTGCTCCGGGCTTGGTACCGGGTCGGCCGTGAGTTTCGCGACGTGCAACTTTTTCAGCGACTTCGGTCATGAGCCGCAAGTCCCGCGCGGCGCGCCGCATCCGTCCGTGGTGGCTGATCGCCGTGTTCGGCGCGGCCTCGGTGGTCGTGGGACTTTGGCCGTCGCAGGACTTTTCGCCCAACCGCGTCGCGATCCCGGTACCCGAGGACGGAACGCCGGTACTCGAAGTGCTGGACCGCGTGGCGTCGCAAAGCCCAGAGGCGCACCTCAACCTCTTGCGCTTCGGGGCGGTCCTTCAAGGAAACTTTGGCGTCCCGCGCGGCTACTACGAGATTTCGCCCAGCGAACCATGGTGGCGCACCCTTCGCCGCCTGAAAATGGGCTACGAAACGCCGCGGCAACTGACCGTTCGAGGCTACCAAGGTCGCGAGGCGGTGGTCGGGCGTGTGGCGGACGTTTTTTTTGCAACTCCGCAGGCGCTCGATTCCGCGCTGTACCAGGGCGACAGCACCGTCCCGGTCCTGCCCAACACCTATGAGGTGTACGCCTCCCTTACGGCTGCAGAAGTTGCCCAGCGCATGGGGCGCGAATTCGACGCCTTCTGGAACGCCAACCGCGTCCAAGCGGCCGCTCAGCTCGGACTGAGCCGGTACGAAGTGTACGTGCTCGCCAGCATCGTGCAGGCCGAATCCAAAGAACCGGAGGAGTGGCCGCGCATCGCCGGCGTCTACCTCACGCGTTTGAAGCAGGGCAAACGCTTGGAAGCGGATCCTACGGTGGTGTACGCCGTGCTGGACCGCAAACTCGCGCCCGCGCCCATTCGCCGCGTGACCGGAGCCATGCTGCGGGTGGCGCATCCCTACAACACCTACCGGAACAAAGGCTTGCCGCCAGGGCCCTTGGCCACGGTGCATCCGCCCGTGATTGACAGCGTGCTCGCCTCGAGCGCCACCGGCGAACTTTTTTTCTGTGCGAATCCGGCCAAGCCGGGCTTTCACCTCTTCTCCAAGAGCTACGCCGAGCACTTGCGCAACCGAAGCCGCTACCTCAAGGCCATTACCCGTTAGTCCTGTGCGAGGCCCAACTGGGTGTTCGTGAAGTAAATCGCTCCGTCGACCGCGTCGCAGAGCACCACCGCGTCGCGCTGAACTTCGCCGCTGAGCAGCTTTTTGGCCAGGTCATTGAGGATGCGGCGCTGCACGGTGCGCTTGAGCGGACGCGCCCCAAACGCCGGATCAAAGCCCTCCGCCGCCAGCGCGTCGACCGCTTCAGGCGTGAATTCGATGGTGATTTCCTGGTCGGCGAGGCGCTTTTGAACCTCCTTGAGCTGCAGCTGCACGATGCTCCGCACGTGGTCTTGGCCCAGCGGGTGGAAGGTGATCACCTCGTCAATTCGGTTCAAAAACTCGGGGCGCAGGGTTTGCCGCAGCAGCTGCTGCACGGCCTCGGGTCCGTCGCCGTCGAGCAAGAGTTCCGAGCCCAAGTTGCTGGTCATCACCACCACGGAGTGCGTGAAATTGACCGTGCGGCCCTTGCCGTCGGTCAGGCGGCCGTCGTCGAGCACTTGGAGCAGCACATTGAACACCTCGGGGTGGGCCTTCTCAATCTCGTCGAGCAGCACCACCGCGTAGGGCCGGCGCCGAACGGCCTCGGTAAGCTGACCGCCCTCGTCGTAGCCCACATACCCCGGAGGTGCCCCCACGAGCCGCGACACGCTGTGGCGCTCCTGAAATTCGCTCATGTCGATGCGCACCATGGCCTGTTCGTCGTCAAAGAGGAACTCGGCCAGAGCTCGGGCTAATTCGGTTTTGCCGACGCCAGTGGGTCCGAGGAACAAAAACGACCCAATGGGCCGCTTGGGGTCGCCGAGTCCGGCGCGGGCGCGGCGCAGCGCATCAGAAACGGCTTCGATGGCCTCGTCTTGACCGACCACACGGCGGTGGAGCTCGTCTTCGAGCCGCAGGAGTTTGCTCCGCTCGCTTTCGAGCATTTTGCTGACCGGAATTCCCGTCCAACGCGACACGACTTCAGCGATGTCTTCAGCGCCCACCTCTTCTTGCACCATCGCGCGGCGGTCGGCCCGAAGGCCGTCGAGCGCCGCAAGGCCGTCGGCAATGGACTGTTCGGCGGCAGCTAATTTGCCGTACCGAATTTCAGCCACCTTGGCGTAGTCGCCGTTGCGCTCGGCCTGTTCCGCTTCGAGCTTGAGGCGTTCCACGTCTTCTTTGGCCCGCTGAATGCGCTCGACGGCCTCCTTTTCGGCGGACCATTGCGCCCCAAGCGCGGTGCGCTTTTCGTTGAGGCTCGCCAGTTCCTGCTTCAGCAGGTTTAACCGCTTGGGGTCGTTTTCGCGCTGAATCGCTTCGCGTTCGATTTCGAGCTGAATGATTTTGCGGTCGAGGTCGTCGAGCTCTTCGGGCTTGGAATTGATTTCAAGGCGGAGTTTCGACGCCGCCTCGTCCATTAAGTCAATCGCCTTGTCGGGCAAAAAGCGGTCCGAAATGTAGCGCTGGCTCAAAAGGACCGACTGCACGACGGCCTCGTCCTTGATGCGGACCTTGTGGTGCCCTTCGTACTTCTCCTTGATTCCCCGCAAAATGGCAATCGAAGCTTCGGTGTCGGGCTCTTCGACGAGCACCTTCTGAAAGCGGCGCTCGAGGGCTTTGTCCTTTTCAAAGTACTTCTGGAACTCGTTCAACGTCGTGGCGCCCACGCAGCGAAGCTCGCCCCGGGCAAGGGCGGGTTTCAGGATGTTGGCCGCGTCCATGGCCCCTTCGCCGCCGCCCGCGCCCACCAAGGTGTGGATTTCGTCGATGAACAGAATGAGGTCGCCTTCGGCCGAAATGACCTCGTGGACTACCGACTTCAGCCGCTCCTCGAACTCGCCCTTGTACTTGGCTCCGGCGATCAGGGCGCCCATGTCGAGCGAAAAAATCTTTTTGCCCTGAAGGTTTTCAGGCACGTCGCCCCGAACGATGCGGTGGGCGAGTCCTTCGGCAATGGCCGTTTTTCCGACCCCCGGCTCGCCGACCAGCACCGGGTTGTTTTTGGTTCGCCGCGAAAGAATCTGAAGTACGCGACGGATTTCGTCGTCGCGCCCAATCACCGGGTCGAGTTTGCCTGCCTCGGCGCGCTCGTTGAGGTCCACGGCATACTTCTTTAGGGCTTGGTAGCTGCCTTCGGCCGACGCGGACTGGGCCTTTCGTCCCTGGCGAAGTTGGCTGACCACGTCCATAAACTCTTTTTCGCGGAATCCGGCGTCCCGCAGTGCTTGGCCCATGGCGTCCTGCGCCATGCCCAGGCCGAGGAGGAGGAATTCCAAGCTGACGTATTCGTCGCCAAACTTCTTGGCGGCCGCGGCGGCTTGGGAAAGGCTCGTTTGCACGGCCCGGCTGAAATAGGTTTCGCCCCCTTCGACCCGCCCCTGGGACTGGAGCAGGGCCTCGGCCGTTCGCTGAATGATTTCGGGAGCGAGTCCGGCCCGCCGGAGCAGGTCTTCGGTAAACGAGCGGTCGGCCTCGAGGGCTCCGAGAAACACGTGCGCCGTATCGACGGCTTGATGCCCCAGGGTCAGGGCGCGCTGCTGCGCGGCCTGCAGGGCGGATTGCGTTTTTAAGGTAAGGTTGTCCATACGTCGTATCGGAGCTCAAGCCCTGTGCCCAAGCCCGTTAAACGACAAAAAGGCAGCATTTCAAGCGAAACACTGCCTTTTTGGCTCAAAAACCCTTAAGGGCGCTCGTGCTTATCGGACAAAGCGGCGGGTGTAGCTCTGGCCGTTCCACTCGATCACGGCGTGGTACAGTCCGCTGGGGAGTTGCGCCGTTTCCCACTCGAGGCGGATGAGTCCGCCCGTGTGCTCAAAGCTCTGGCTCAGCACCGGCTGTCCGAGGAGGGTGAAGACCGTCAGGCGCAGGGTTCCGCCCTCGTTGGATTGGAAGTCGACGCCCGCGGTTGCACCCTGAGAAGGGCTGGGGCTAACCCCACTGAGGAAGGCATCGCCCAGGCTCGCTTCAGGAAGGCCGATGTTCAAGATGTCGGCAGGCGTGCCCAAGGGAGCGCGCTGCAGGCAGAAGTTGTCTACGGCCCAACCTTCGTTCGAAAGGGTGTAGTCGGCACCGAACCTAAAGCGGAACACTAAAGTTCCCGTGTTGTCCGCGGTGAAGTTGATGCTGGAATTAGCCCAACCGTTCGTCGAACCCGACCATCCTGGACGGATGTTGTCGAGGCTCGTCACGTGCACGGTATTGTACCACTTGCCCGAAGGAAGGACGTTGCCCAACGTGTACCAGTTGATGCCTCCGTTGTAGGACCAGTCGAGGCTTCCGCCGTCGTGGTACTGTTCCGAGAACATGTTGTGGTCGAATTTGAGGGTGTAGACCACACTGCTGTCGAGCACGAAGAAGGGCGTGTGCAGCGAGCTGCGTCCCATAGCCGTGTAGTTGGTCGACAGCTTGGTCATCCAGGCCTTGGTGCCGCTTGCCGCACTGCTGATTACCGTTTGAGCGGGCGTACCAAACTCCCAGTCGTGGGCGGCGGTTTTGACGCTCGAGTGCAGGGGCAGCCAGGCGGCTTTGCTCGGGTCTTCAAAGTCGTTGCAGTAGCCCGTGGCGTCAATGTAAATCTTGTCAGACACCGGGAAGCTCTGGCAAAGCTGGTCGTCGGCCACGAGGTTGTCTTGCTTGCCGTTGGGCGTCGAAGTCTCTACGCAAATGCTGTAGGTCCCTGCGCCGTTGTTCAGCCAAGGCTGGCTGAACTCGTGCCAACGACGGCCTCCGCGCGGCAGCGCGGGGCTGAACGTCAAGGTGTCGTACGTCGTCCAAGAACCGTTGTTCACTTTGTAGCGCACCAGGATCGAACTTACCGGTTTCGCCCCAGTGTTCTCAAGGAACACTTTGAGGGTTGAATTTTGGTCCGGGACGATGAGGTACTCCTTGGTGTCGATCGTGATGGGGGCCATGGAGTTCTGGGGTGGAACGTAGATCTGAACGTCGTCTACGGCCCAACCGCGCGCCGAATTGCTCGCTCCCGCTCCCATGCGCAAGCGAAGGTTCAGCGGGTTGGCGTTGAAATTCCACATCGACAGCGGAATAGTCGAGGTTATCCACTGGTTGCTGGAATTGCCCGCCCAACCGGGTTGGTTGCCGAGGTTGACGATTCCGGCCGAACCGTAGCTTGAGCCGTACCAGTTGGTGCCGATGTTGGCCGTGGCGTTGCCCAAGGTTCTCCAGATGCCGTTCTGCAGGTATTCAACGTTGCCGCCGTCCCCAGGGGCAAAGTCGAACTGGTGCTTAAAGCGCAGTTCCGCGCCCATGATGGTGTCGAAGTTGGTCAGCGGAGGGAAGCGCAGGTATTCCGTGCTCACCCCTTTGTAGTTCTGATTGAGTCCGGTCATCCAGGCGCGGCTTCCCGAGGCGGCGGACCAACCTTGTCCAACAGTACCCATTTCCCACATTTGCAGGGTTCCCGTTCCGCCAACGGGGTAGAAGGCGTACTCATTGCCCACGCAGTTTTCAAAGGTCACCGGACCAAACGGAATGTTCACGTTGGTGTTTCCATTGGTGATGCGGACTGCGGTATCGTTTCGGCTGAAGCCGTCGGCCGCAAGCGTCGTCCACGCCTTGATTTGAAGGTCGCCCTCCCAGTACGTTACCGGGGTGGTTACGGTCAACGTCGCCTCAGCGTCCACTGCAATGCTTGGTACCGTGTAGGTGTAGTTGGTCACCGACGCGGGGGTGCAGAGGTCCGAAACCTGAACCGTTACGGGTACGTTCGTTTTGGCCTGCTTACCGTAGTTGCGCACCTTGATGATCAGGTTTTGCGGGGCGTTCAGGAACACGGTATTCGGCGGCGAAGTGATGGCCGTAACGCCCACGTCGTTGTTGGGGCGGTCGTAGATCAAGATGTCGTCGATGGCGATGTCGGCAAAGGACCCCGCGGCGTTCTTGCCGGCGACGAAGCGAAGCTTAATCGTTTGGCCCGCATAGGCGGACAAGTCGACCATCTGGAATTTCCAGTCGTCCGTGTTGGCGGTTTGCTGTTGGCCCGTAATCACCGAAGGGGTCAGGGTCGTCCATGTGTTGCTTCCTGAGGGAACGACCTGTACGCCCAGCGATGCGATGTCGGAACCGTACATGTGGTACCAGAACGAAATCACCGGAGTGGTTTTACCGGTCAGGTCGATGCAGCCGTCTTGCTGGAATAGAGCAAAGGGACTGTTGGCCCCAAAGTTTCCTTCGGCATAGATGTAGTTGCCTTTGCGCCCTGTAGACCAACGCGGACCCGTAGAGGGAGTCGGAGTAAGGTCCTTGCCCACCATAAACGCGTATTCGCTGCTGTTGGATGCGGGTGAGGCGAACCATCCCGAAGGGGCAAAGGTTCCCGGGTTGGCGGTTGTTCCGTTGCCGGGGGTCCAGCCCGGGCCATCGAAGTTCAGGAAGTACGGGAAGGTCGTAATCGGCTGAATGTGTTCGATGGTGATCGGACCGATGCTGTCGTTGTTGTGCTGACCGTCGTTGGCGAGTTCGCCCCAGATGAACACTTCAAAGTCAGCAAAAGCGCTCAGGTTGGCCTTAGGTACGAAGTTGTAGGACAAGGTATCGCCCATATTGAACGTGCCGTTGATCGTGTCCCTCGAAATCACGGTTACGCCCGTAGTGAGGTTTTTAACCGAGAATGCGAGCGGAATCTTGGTCAAGCTCTGCGATCCTTCGGTTCGCACTCGAATGCGCACGTTTTCTTGGTTGGTATAGGTGCAGAATCCATTGCGCGGACTGAAGGACTCGAGTAAGTTAAGGTCCCGCACGAAGGGCTGGAAGATCTTGATGTCGTCTAGCGCCATGTCGCCGCGGTCGTTGGTGGCCGTGTTGGTTTTGGTGCCCACGAAGCGAAGGCGCACGTACTTGCCCTTGTATGCGTTCAAATTCAAGAAGCCCTTCTTCCACGGATCCAAATTGCTGCGCTGGGTTTGGCCGGTAATTAAGGCTGCTCCAATGACGCCGTTGCCCGTGGTGAATCCAGTACCTGTGTCGATATCTACACGCAGGTTGCCCATGTGCGCCCCAAACTTGTGGTAGTAGAACTCTGCCGCGACGTTGGACAAGTTTTCGAGCTTTAAGCAGGGCGTGATAAATAGAGTCGTATTGCCCGAAGTGCCTTGCGACGCTTCTGTGTAGAGGTACTTGCCACTGCCAGTGGTGTGGTCTCCCGCGGGCCCAGTGCCAAAGGTGGCCGTGGGGCCAGTGCGCACGGACCAACCGAATCCCGCCGTGAGGGGGCTCGGACTTACCTCGTAGTTGCGTCCAGCGGGCGGATTGCCTAAGGGAAACACTCCCCGGTGAGAGGTTCCCGAGGAACCGGCGCCGGTTCCCGCCATCCAGTAAAACGCTTCAAAGTTCTCCACGTAGGGGAATTGCGTGGCCACAAACGGCCAGCTGTTGGGCAGGGAGGGTCCGCACACCGCGGGAGGCGACGGATCGCGCCAGAACGTGTTGAACGAGACGGCGGCCGCCGTAGACGGCGAGCGTACCGTGTTTTCGTCGCAGGCACAGTCGTAGGCAATCACGTACCAATCGACCGTGTCGCCCACTACCAAGTTGCTGAAGGTGTGGGTGTACTCTGACGAATCGGGGCAGTTGGCGGGGTTGATCGCCGTCATGTTGAGCCAGTTCCACGGACCGTTATTCATGCGGTAGTGCAGTACCACGGAGTCCATGCCCGACTTGGGGAGCACTTTATCGGTGGCGCGCAGGCGAATTTCCTCCGAAGCTTGGTAGCGGGCGCCGATGGGTTCTTTACGCGGGTTCAGGTTCCACTTGATCAAGGGCGGAATTAGCTCGCAAGGTGCAGCCTCCACTTTGACGTTGTCTACGAACCAGCCGGCGGCAACGGCGGTTCCGCTCGGAACGCGGTACTGTAGGGCAAAGCGCACCATAACCTGCGAGAAGCCCGTGCCGGTTCCCGAAGGGCCACTGCCCGCAATGCTCGAGATGTCAAATACCTCGTTGGCCCACCAACCGTTGGTAGGGGCGATGCCCTGGCCCAGGGTTGTGGCGCCTCCCCAAAATGGCGATGCCGCCGAGTTGGCGTACATCACTTCGTTCACGTAGCCCAACGTGGCAAAGCTGGTGCTGGCTCCGCGGTAGTGGGAGCCGGTGAGGGTGGTCCAGGTCGCGCCGTTATTGGTCGACACGCTGATGTAGCCCCTCTGGCCGAAGTGAATTTTTCCGATGTGGTCAAACGAAAGGCGCACAAATGAGTTTCCAACCGTAGAAAATGCTAAGGTTTGAAAGTAAACTGTGTCTTGCGGAAGCACGTTGGCGTGGTAGCTGTGCGTGCCGCTGACCTTCAAGGCGGTGGTGTCGTTCCAAAACGGACTGGGTCCCGATTGCGTGTGGAAGGTGGTTACGTTGTGCGGGGGCGAGTCAAAATCTTCAGAATAGACTGTGGTAATTTGTGCTTCCGCGCTGAAATTCAGGGAAGTGTATACAATTGCTGCAAGGCCTAAGCGGCGTAGGAGGTGCGTCATAGCGTGCGTGCGTTCTCGGTTGGGTATAAACCTAGAACCTCAAATATACGAGAAGTAGCGGAAGCTCGGGCCTAGCGCACGTTCACCCGAAGGCGCGGTTCGCCATTCAAAAAGCCCTCTAGGCGATCTCCGGCCGCAACAGGGCCAACGCCGGCGGGAGTTCCAGTGAACAAAACATCGCCTTTTTTCAGAATAAAGTACTGGCTCACGAAGGCGATCAGGTCTTCTACGGAATGCAAAAAGTCGGCGGTGCTTCCCCGCTGCACTTCGGTACCGTTTTTTTCGAGTCGGATTTCGTGGGCGCGAGGCTCAGCGGGGAGCTCAACCCAGCTGCCGAGTACCGCGCTTCCGTCAAAACCTTTGGCCCGTTCCCAGGGGAGGCCCTGGCTTTTGAGCTTGGATTGAAGGTCGCGGGCGGTGAAATCCAGGCCAACCGTCATGGCGTCGAGGTAGCTGTAGGCGAAGCGCGGTTCAATGTACTTGCCCACTTTGCCAATGCGGACCACCCATTCGATTTCGTGGTGCACGTCGCCGGTCCAGGGCGGAATCACGAAGGGATTCCTCGGCGGGAGCAGGGCCGAATCGGGCTTGCAAAAGACCACCGGTTCTTCGGGGACGGCGTTTCCCAGCTCTTCGGCATGGGCCCGGTAGTTGCGTCCGACGCAGATGATTTTCATGACTGCCGCAGCCGAATGGCGGTGAGGATTTTCTTAGTAAACAGCGGAAAGTCCGCGTTTTGAAGCCAGGAGTAGTAGCCGGGATCCCGCATCAGGACGTGGCTCACGCGCTGGCCCTTGTACTTGCCAAAGCTGAACTGCTCGTGGCCTTGTTCGTCGTAAGTGATGAAGCCTGCGAAGTCAGCGGCCTTGTGCATCGTACTGAAGTCGCTGAGCGCGGGAACTTCCCGGGGAAGGTCCTCGTAGCGCTCGAGTTGGGCCAGCAGCACCTCGTAGGTGGCGCGCACGTCGGCTTCGGCGGTGTGGGCGTTTTGGAGCTCCGACCCGCAGTAAAAACGGTAGGCCGCGCTCAGGGTGCGCTGCTCTTTTTTGTGAAATATGTTCTGAACATCAACGCTGCGCGACAGGCTGAGGTCCAAATCGCTGCCCGCGCGGAGCAGTTCTTCAGCCAGCAGCGGAATGTCGAATTTATTGCTGTTGTACCCGGCCAAGTCGCTGCCTTGGAGTATGGGCACGAGTTCAGGCAAAATGCCTGCAAAGGAGGGGGCGTCGGCGACGTCGGCGTCGCTGATTCCGTGGATGGCGGTGGCGGCCGGCGGAATGGGAATTCCCGGATTCACCCGCCAGGTTTTCACCGTTTCGGTTCCGTCGGGCAGGACGCGGAGCACGCAGAGCTCCACGATGCGGTCGTGGACCACATTGACTCCGGTGGATTCGATGTCAAATACGCAGAGGGGTCGGGTGAGCCGCATCAGATTTCGCGGTTCGGATCCCACTGCTCGAGGTAGTCCGCCACGCGGCGCACGAACATTCCGCCCAGAGCGCCGTCGACCACGCGGTGGTCGTAGGAGTGCGAAAGGAACATTTTGTGGCGAATGGCAATCACGTCGCCTTCAGCCGTTTCGACGACGGCGGGCATTTTGCGAATGGCGCCCAAGGCCAAGATGGCCACCTGGGGCTGATTGATGATCGGGGTTCCCAAGATGTTCCCGAAGCTGCCGACATTGGTCACCGTGTAGGTTCCGCCTTGAATGTCGTCGGGCTTCAGGGCGTTGGAACGCGCGCGGTTGGCGAGTTCGTTGACTTCCTTGGTCATGCCGCTCAGGCTCAAGCGGTCCGCGTTTTTGATGACGGGCACGATGAGGTTTCCGCTCGGCAAGGCCGTGGCCATGCCCAAGTTGATGGGCTTGTGGTACACTACGTTGTTGCCGTCGACGCTGACGTTGATGTTGGGGAAGTCTTTAATGGCCTTGACCACGGCTTCCATGAAAATCGGAGTGAAGGTGAGTTTCTCGCCCTCGCGCTTTTCGTATCCCGACTTTACTTTTTCGCGCCAGCGGACGATGGCGGTGACGTCGGCCTCAACGAACGAGGTAACGTGCGGCGAAACGTGCTTGCTCATCACCATGTGGTCCGCGATGAGCTTGCGCATGCGGTCCATTTCGCGGATTTCATCTCCCGGGAAGAGGGTGGGAGCCGGAGCTTTAAACCCATGGCCTGACGGGGCCGCTTCGCTGGACTTGGGGGCGGCAGCGCCGGCCGGAGCAGGGGTTGGCGCTGAAGCCTCGCTGGCCGGACCCGTGGCGGCGACTGCGGTGCGGTGGGCGCCGCTGGCGCGCTGTGCGAGGTAGGCAAGGACGTCGTGCTTGGTCACGCGTCCTTCTTGTCCCGAGCCGTCGATTTGGTCGAGTTCAGCTTGCGACAGGCCTTCTTGTGCGGCCATGCTGCGCACCAAAGGAGAGTAGAAGCGGTTGCCGCTGCCTTTGGCTAGTGGTTGCTGGCCGCTGGTTGCTGGCGCAGCAGCTACTGGTTGCGGGTTGCTGGTTGCTGGCGCGGCAGCTACTGGTTGCTGGTTGCTAGTCGCTGGTTGCGGGTTGCCAGTTGCGGGTTGCGGGCTGCTAGCTGCGGGAGCCGCCGTCTTGCCGTCGCCCGTTTCAATGTGGGCAATTACTTGACCGACTTGAATGACGTCGTTCTCGTTGAACAGCTTCTTGACCAAGACCCCGGCAACGGGCGACGGAATGTCGCTGTCGACCTTGTCGGTGGCGATGGTCAGCACCGATTCGTCGAGCGCGATCGAGTCGCCTTCGTTCTTAAGCCATTGCGTGATGGTGGCCTCTGCTACAGATTCGCCCATTTTGGGCATCGTCAATTCAAACATAGTCGCTGGGGTTGTGCGGCAAATTTACGGCATAGGTCGCCGGCGGAGAAGTGCATAAACGTCTAAATCCACGTGCCAACTGTTGGCGTAGCGTTGGTCGGCGGCGCGGTCCCATTCCGCCACCCCGCTGGGCGGAACGTGCGGCACCACCCCGGGAGAAAGGGGGCGCAGTCCATGGCCGTCGCCGGCGTAACCGACCCAAGCGCGCGATCCCCGAAGCACGGGCAGCGCGTGGCGGAGCAGAAAGCGGCCTTTAGAGCTCCACGCCAGGAACGGGGCCAGCGCGAGGACCGCGAGCGCCAAGAGGGCATGGGTCGCTCGGCGAATGCGCCGAACCGATGGCTTGTCGAGCTCGGCGATTTGGGCGTCGGATGCGGTTCGCCGGTCGTCGCTGCCCAAGGACCATTCCGGATACACGGTGCGAAATCGAATCCCTTGGCCGTGAAGGGCGTGCATGAGTTGAATGCATTCCGCATAAGACAGCGAGGTCCCTGGGTGCATGGCGAGCACCGCGGGCTGAAAGGTAGAAAGCGCGGCAAGGGTTTGGCTGCCCCAGGGAAGGTCGTAGTCCTGCGGCTGGTGGTCGGGCGGAATGGGGGTTCCCGGTCGGCCCAGGTGGGCGGTTCCTTGGCGAAGAAGTCCGCGCTCGTTGAGCTCCAGTGCCATGCGCACCGCCCGAGAGCACAGCGAGGCCGCGGCAAAGAGGAGCGAGGAGAGCAGCACGAGCGCGCGCGAAAAGCGCCATTCCACCGGCAAGAGGGCATAGCCTACGAGGAGCGCAAGGGTCGCGAGAATTCCGCCCGTGAACCACCGGCGAAGGGGACCGCGTGCGCTGGCGAGGCCGTAGTACACCGCGAACCATACCACGGCGTAGGCCGGAAGGACCACCTGGCGGTAGGCATCGGGGTAGGCTCCTCCCTCGACGTAGCGGTGCGAACGCTCCCAGTAGGAGGTCATGGATTCCGCCAGAACGAGGCCCAGCCCGAGCTCGAGGAGCAGCGGAAGCAGCAGCACCGCCCACCGCTGGAGCATTGAGGCGCTGGCCTTGGCGTAGATGCCCAAGCGGATGAGGGCACTGAAGGACGCCGCTTGGCCGGCAAAGTGCTTGCGGGCAAAAATGTCCATGGCCTCGTGAAAGGTTTTGACGTACTTCCAGGTGGCGTGCTTGGTGGACTCGCCTTTGTAGTGGACGATGGGCGAGGTTGCCAGGTAGTGGTTCTGCCATCCGGCCTGCTGAATCCGGTAGCTCAGGTCGATGTCTTCGCCGTACATGAAGAAGGCCTCGTCAAAGCCGCCCAGTTGGTCGAGGATGGGTTTGCGTACCATCATCCACGCGCCGCAGTGCACGTCGACTTCGGCATTTTGGTCTTCGGGCAAGTGGCCGAGGTAGTAGCGGGCAAAGCGCGGACTGCGCGGCGCCAAGGCACTGAGGCCGAGCAAACGGTACAGGGCGACGGTCGGGGTCGGCAGGGCGCGCTTGGATTCGGGAAGGTAGGCTCCCGTTCCGTCGAGCATCCGGCAGCCCAAGGATCCGACTTCAGGGTGTGCGTCGAGGTAGGCCAAGGCCGACCGAAGGTTGTCTTCGGGCAAGACGGTGTCGGGATTGAGGTAGAGCACGACGTCGCCCGTGGCCTCCCGAAGGGCGAGGTTGTTAGCGCGCCCAAAGCCGAGGTTCGTGGGCGAGGCGATCCAGCGCACTTCAGGAAAATGCTCCGGAATCCACTCGCCGCTGCCGTCGGTCGAGGCGTTGTCGACGACGATAACTTCAACGTCGAGTCCGCGCGAAGCGCTCCGCACCGAACGCAGGCACTGGTCCAGAAAGGCTTTGACGTTGTAGTTGACGATGAGGACCGAAAGGCGCACGGCGTGAAGTTAGCCTTTAATGGTTTGCTCGTAGGGCACGCGCTGCTCGACCGCGCGGCTCAGGGTGCGTTCGTCAGCGTACTCCAGGGCGTCCCCGACGGGGAGTCCACGCGCCATCACCGTGAGGTTGACGTTCAGGGGCTGCAGGCGGCGGTAGAGGTAAAAGGCGGTCGTGTCGCCCTCCATGGTGGTGCTCAGCGCAAAGAGCACTTCGGTAATCCCTTCGGCGGCCACGCGCTCGACCAGGTGGTCGATGCTCAAGTCGCTGGGCCCCATGCCGTCCATGGGCGAAATGAGGCCGCCCAGCACGTGGTAGCGCCCCCGGAAGGCCTGGGTGTTTTCCAGGGCCAGCACGTCGCGCACGTCTTCGACGACGCAGAGGGTCTGCCGGTCGCGTCGCTCGTCGGCGCAGATGCGGCACGTGGGCGTGTCGCTCAACGAATGGCATTGGCCGCACAGGGTGGTTTGCTCGGCGAGCTGGTGCACCGCTTCGGCGAGTTGATTCATGCGGTCTTCGCCCTGCTGAATCAGGTGAAGGGCAAGCCGCAAGGCGGACCTTCGTCCGATCCCCGGTAGCCGCGCTAATTCGCTCACTGCGCGTTCTAATGCGGCTGAGGGTAGTTCCATCATCCAAAAATACGGCATCTTTGCGACCATGATCCATGGTCCCTACCTCGTACTTGCCGTGCTCGCGGCCTACTTTCTGCTCTTGGTCCTTGTTGCGGAATGGGCGACCCGCCGAAGCAGCGCCGACAACACCCAGTTTTTCACGGCCGGCCGGCAGAGCCCCTGGTGGTTGGTGAGCTTTGGCATGATTGGGGCCTCGCTCAGTGGGGTCACCTTTGTTTCGGTCCCGGGATGGGTGGGCACGTCCTCGTTCAGCTATTTGCAGATGGTGCTGGGGTACGTGGCGGGTTATGCGGTGGTGGCCTTGGTGCTCCTTCCGCTGTACTACCGCACGGCGACGACCACCATTTATGGATACCTCGACCAGCGATTTGGGCTTTTAGCCTACCGCACCGGCGCGTGGCTGTTCATCGTGTCCCGCTGGGTGGGTTCTTCGCTGCGCCTTTTTTTGGTGGCGGCCATTTTGCACGACTTGGTGGCCCAGCCGTACGGACTGCCTTTTGGCGCCACGGTGGTCGGGGTGCTGGGCCTGATTTGGCTCTACACCCATCGCGGAGGAATTCGCGCCGTAGTCTTCACCGACACCCTGCAAACCGCAGCAATGCTCGGGGTTTTGGTATGGGTGCTCGCGGTCCTGCTGGGCGACTTAGGGGTCGCGGAGCCCTGGACATGGCTCTGGGAGCAGCCGGAATCCCAGTGGTTTTTTCCTGAAGCCACCGACGGCCGCAATTTTTGGAAGCAGTTTCTCGGCGGCATGTTCATCACCATCACCATGACCGGCCTGGACCAAGACATGATGCAGAAGAACCTGACCTGCCGCAGCCTCAAGGAGGCCCAGCTCAACATGGGGGTCTTCAGTCTGGTTCTGGTGGCCGTTAACCTTCTGTTCCTGGCGCTGGGCATCGTTCTGTACCGCTACGCCGAAGGGGCGGGAATCGACGTCGTGGGCGACGGACTTTTTGCCGCCGTGGCCCTTTCGCCCGAAATGCCGGTGGCGGTCGGAATTTTGTTTGTGCTGGGTTTGGTCGCGGCGGCCTACTCCAGCGCCGACTCGGCCTTGACGGCGTTGACCACGTCCTTTTCGGTCGACATACTCGGAGTAGAGGGAATGGATGCGGTCCGGGCGGAGCGCCTGCGGCGCCGCGTGCACGTGGGCATGACGGTCGCCGTCGGACTGCTCATGGTCGCCGTGAAACCTTTTGCGGACCAAAGCATCATCACCACCATTTTCACCGCGGCCGGCTACACCTACGGACCGCTGCTCGGACTCTTTGCCCTGGGGCAGCTCACCTCACTGCGCCCGGCCGGTTGGTGGATTCCGGTGGCATGCGTGCTCGGCCCCGTCCTTACCTACGGCGCAAGCTGGGCCGGCCCCCAATGGTTGGGGTACCAGTTCGGCTTTGAGTTGATTCTGCTCAACGGAGCCATTACCGCTGCGCTGCTCGCGGCGGGACCCCGTCGGTAGCCTGCACGGCAGCCTGCCCTTTAGCGTTTGACCACTAAAACGCGCTGGCTTCGACCGTCGCGCTGGAGCTCCAGCACGTAGCTTCCGGCGCTCAAGCTGCGCAGGTCGATCAAGTCGGCTTCAGGCCAGCTTCCGGCGCCCACCTGTCGGCCCGCAAGGTCGACGATGCGGTAGGCCTCAGGCCGCTGAGTCCCTTCGACACGCAGAAGCCCTTCGGTGGGGTTGGGCGACACGGCGAACCCGAGTTCCGACTCGTCGAGACCCACGGAACTGATTGCTGCGCTGGTCGAGAAGACCAAGTCGTTGCAGGGTCCGTCGACCGTCAACTGAACCGGATACGTGCCCGCAGCCGCGTAGACGTGGCGTACCGAAGCGGTCGTGGCCGTCGTGCCGTCGCCGAAGTCCCAGAGGTAGCCCAAGGCGTTGCCCTGCGTCACGGCGGCAAGGCCGCGGAAGATGAATGCGCTGTCGGTCTGGAAGCTCCACGCTCCGTTGAGGTTGGGCACCGCGTTCAGGCTAACGGTGTCGCGGTCGGTGCCCCCGGCGCCGTTGAGCTGCAGGGTCACCGTTTTGGGTCCGGCCGAGAAAAAGTACACGGCGTGGTTGCCCGGGCCCGTGGCCACACTGGGTACCGCACCGGGGCCAAAGGTCCACTGCGCCAGGGCGTTGCCTGGGTTGACCGCCGCAAAGTAGACCGTGTCGAGCACGCACACGTCGCTCGTGGCGCTGGCCGAAATGGCCGCAACCGGTGCCGTGGCGCCCAGGTCGTACACCTGTACGTTGTCGAGGAACACGTTGTTGCCGTAGCCGTTGACGCCCACAAAGCGGAACTTCACGCTCGGTCCCGAAATGCTCGACGGCAGGGCAATGCTGTCGCGGCGCCAGTGGCTGGCCAACGACGGCGTGAACGCGGTGGTTTGGGCGGCCTTGGTCGCCAGCGCGGACCCCGATTTGGCGTAGCCCGTCGGCTGCCAGGTGGTGCCGCAGTTGGTGCTGTACTCGACGCGGAGTCCGTCAATGTACGTCGCGTCGTATGGCGCATAGGCCACGTCGAACACGAGGTACGGGAGGTTGGTTCCGCTCAAATCGATGCTGGGCGTAACCAGCCGGTCTTCCTGAAGGGCCGCGCTGTAGTTAAAGAAGTTCACCGTCATGGCGTTGGTCGTGGTGCCCGAAATGCCAATGCTGTTGGCCACGGTCCAGGTGATTCCGCCGTCGGGGTTGTCTACGGACCATCCCAAGGGTACCGACGGCCCAAAGGCCTCGGCAAAGGGCAGGGGTGCGCCGGCCGTGAGGTTAATGCTCGCCGTGCTGGTGGCGGTGTCGGAGCCAAAGCTGTTGGCCGTAATGAGCTGTACGGAGTAGGTTCCCAGGTTGCTGAACGATACCCACGGATTTTTGCTGGTGGAATCCGTGCCGTTGGCAAAGCTCACTCCGGTTCGCGGGGTGACGATCCAGCGCCACGTTGAAGGGCTGTTGGTCGAGGCGTCCAGCAGCTGCACTACCTGGTTGAGGCAGGGCGCCGCGCTCGGAAGCTGCATGGCGGCCACGGGTGCCGAAGTCACCTCGCTCACGGAGACCGCGTCGATGGCGATGTCGCTGGTGCCGCCGCTGCCGGTGATGCCGCGGAAGCGAATCACCACCGAATTGCCAGTGAATGCCGACAGGGAAGCGGTGACGTTGATCCAACTGGCTCCCTTATCGCCCACGAGCGGCGTACAGACGTCGAGGTACCAGCGTCCGCCCGAAAGCACGTCGACGTGGAGTTCGCCCTGCGTGCTGCCGAGCATGTGGGCAGCAAAGCTGAGCTGCGGCAGGCTCGCATTGGCCAAACTAATGCAGGGAGTGTAGGCCAAGGCCGTTGAATTCAAGCAGTTCGTAGACTCGAGGTAGAGGTAGTTGTCGGTGGGACCTCCGCCGTTCGCGCCGCCGGTGGGGCCGGTGCCCGCGGTCGGGGTTCCGCCTGCGTCGGTGCGCCAATCGTGCTGGTCTTCAGAGCCGTTGGTCCCGTTGACCCATCCGCCCGAGAGTCCGCACACCGTAACGCCGCAGTTCGACGTGGTCGGGCAGGCGGTAAAGGTGCTGAAGTTCTCGTTGAACGGCAGGCCCACCGGAGTGCCCGACGAGGTCACGTTGACGACGCTCACCAAGGTGTCGTTGTAGGGGTTTTGGTCGCCCGACAGCTCGGTCCAAATGCGCACCGAGTAGCTGCCGACCCCGGCAAGACTCAGGGTGGGCGTGAGCAGGGCGCTGGCGGACTGGGTCGACGTCAGCGAAACGGCCAAGGTGTCGCGCTGAATGGGACCCGTTCCGACTTGCACCGCAATGGGCACCGAAGTCAGGATCTGCGTGGCCGGGTTGAGGATGCGCACTTCGACGGGTACGTTGTTCAAGGCCTGGCAGTCGGGCATGCGGCCTTGCGGATTCAGGATGGCCGTAAGCGCGGCGTCGGTCGTTACCAAGCAGCCTTGAATGCCGGCGGGTTTTTCCACGGCTACGGCACGTTTGCCGGCGCGACCCGCGGGGGTCAGGGCGGCTACACTGAACCACTCGGCGTTGTTGGGGTTGCTGCCCGTGAATACGTAGCTCGTCGACGTGACCGTGTCGACCGGATCCATGTAGGCCGCTCCCAGGCGGTACACTACGTAGCCCGCGGCGCCCACTACGGGATTCCACGATACCTTAAAGGAGTCGGGGCAGGTCCACTGGTGGTTGAGGTTGGTGGGCACGCCGATGCGGCTCATTACGAAGTTGGTGGTGTCGCCTTGGGTTCCGCGGGTAATGCGGAGCCACATTTGATCGTTCACGCCCGCAGGCACCGACCAGTTGGCCTGGTCGACGTTGGCTCCGGGGTTGGCCACCACGGTCCAGGTTGCCCCGTTGTCGTAGGAGGCGCTGAGCTGGTAGGGCGAGCCGTTGGGTTCGGAATCCCAGCGAACCGGGGTCGTTTGGCCGGCCACCAGGACTTCGCCGCCCACGGGGTAGGTGAGTTCGACGTCGGCGGCGACAAAAGTCCACGTGACAAAGTACTCTTGGCTTGCGCCCAAGGCCACCGTGCCGTTCACGATGAGGTCGAAGTCCCCTGGAGTGGGGTTGATGACCTCAAACTGCTCGGCCGTGTTGAGGCTGTCGACGGCGCGCACGGCGGGGGTATTCAGGGCGGTGGCGTTGGCGGTCGGATTCAGGACCCAGGGCAGCCAGCTCGTGCTGCCCTGTACTAGGGTTCCGTTGAGGTTGTTGACCAGGGCGCGGCCGGCGTTGACGGTGGCTGCCGGGTCCGTCCAGTGCAGCATGACTCGCACGGCATGGGTTCCCGCGGGAACGGTAATGCGCACCGTGTCGGTTTCTCCGACCGATAGGCTGTCCTTCATGAAGTGGTTTTGCTCGATGCTCTTGGCCGCGCGCAGGGCGTTCATTCTCCCGTAGCCGTGGATAAAGTCCGGACCCGGCTGGCCGAGGTCGTCGGCGGTGTTCATCAGGATGGCCTTCATGAGTCCGCCGTGCGGATCTTGGCCGGAGTGCGTTTGGCGGTACGCGTCGTAAAGCTGGGCGAGCACCCCTGCGGTGCCGGGGCAGGCCATGGAGGTTCCGGTCAGCGTCGCGTAGCCGTTGGGGGAAGAGCACGAAAAAACGTTGGTGCCTAGGGCGGCGACGTCGGGCTTGATGCGTCCGTCGTGGGCCGGGCCGCGGCTGCTCGAGCCCGCAATGGCGTCGGAACCTTGAAGGTTGGCGACTGCGATCACGTTTTTGCCTTGTTTTTGGCCCCCCGTGATGTTGCCCCAGCCGGCGCCCGCGCCGTAGTTGCAGTTAGAGGTTCCGCTGTTGCCGGCCGAAAACACGTGCATCAAGTGGTAGTTCTGGATGATGTCCTGGTCCATCTGCTGCGTGAAGGCCGTGTAGCCCGCGTTGCAGCCGTTCGAGTAGCTGCTCGCGGTGACCCGCACCCCATACTGGGCGTAGTGCAGGTCCACGCTGTTGAGGTTTGCCGGGTAGTCGTAGTACACCAGCGACGCGCCGGGCGCTTGGCCTTCGCCGTCGGGGTTGAGGTTGCCCGCGCCAAAAATGGTTCCCGCCACGTGGTCTCCGTGGTTTCCCTGGCTCGGACCCGCAAAGTTGGCCAAAATCCGCCCGGTGAAGTCGATGTGCGGCTGGATGTCGCCGTCGTCGCCGTGGCCCACCGTCACGCCGGTGCCGCGGTAGTTGCGTCCGCCGGGGTAGGGAACCCGAATGGCATTCGAACGGTGGTTTTTCGTGCCGACGGCGTTTTCGGGTTCGGCGGGGGCCTCCTTGGGCTGCACGAACTGCACGTCCGGCAGCAGGGCCACCCGGGCCAATTCAGCGGGCTTTACTACCGCACTAATGCCCAGCGGCGAGGTGCCGACCACGCGTCCGATGCGGTTGAGGTCGCGAACGACGGCATCCCGTGAAGCCGTCGCCAAGGGAACCACGAGTAGCTCGACCTCGGCACCAACCCAAGCGTACTCGGGAAAGCTGCCCTTGGCGAGTTGGCTGCTCAGCTTCATTTCGGGCGTCAACGGGCTTCCGGCGGCAAAGGGCAGGGTGGCGAGGTGCGGCCACGCGCTGGGTTGCTGGAACTCGACGAGGTAGGCATTGAGCGGAAGGTATCCGTGGTTCACGGCACCGCGGGCGCTCCAAGTGGCCCATTCGAGCTCGGTAAGCGGGCGGTCGAAGGCCATGATTCGCAGAACTCGACCCTGGTCTGCGGCCGAACGCGCCGCGAGCTTCGACGCGTCATGCTCCGAAAGCGCATAGGTTCCCGACTGAAGGATCACGCGAGCCGAGGCAGGCCGGGCGGTTTGGGCACAAAGCGGAACGGCCATGATGGCGGCCAAGGCAAGTAAGCGTAATTTCATCGACTCAACACAGATTAAGAGGTACAATTTAGAACCCGAATGCCGAAGTTTAGTTTAACGTTTGCGTGGGCGCTCTGCCTCACCTTGTTGTCGGCGCAGAATGCCCAACGAATCCTGTACGTCGCGGCCCACCCCGACGACGAAAACACCCGCCTCATCGCGCACTGGTCGCGCGCCGAAGGGCGCAAAGTGGCCTACGTCAGCCTCACCCGGGGCGAAGGCGGCCAAAACCTCATCGGCCCCGAACTGGGGGAGGCCCTCGGCGCCATTCGCGAGGCGGAATTGCGCGCGGCCCGTCAGATCGACGGGGCGGAGCAGTACTTCACCTCGGCCCCCGACTTCGGGTTCAGCAAAAGCCCTGAAGAGACGTTTTCGGTCTGGAACCGGGAGCAAATCCTGGAGGAACTCATCGCCGTGGCCTTGGAGTTCCGGCCCGACGTCTTGGTCACGCGATTTCCGCCCGACGCCCGCGCCGGCCACGGCCACCACACGGCCTCGGCCATGCTCGCCCTGGAACTTTTTGCCCGTTTGGACCGGGAGCGCGCCGCGCACGGGGGCTGGGCTCCGCAGGCCGTGTACTGGAACACTTCGAGCTGGTGGGCTAAAGACCTGGAATCGGCGGCGCCCAGCGACAGCCTGGTTCGCCTGCAGATTGGGGGCTACCACGAGGCCTTGGGAACGTCGGTCCTCCAAATCGGCACGCAGGCCCGAAGCATGCACAAGTCCCAAGGCTTTGGCGCCGAGAACGAGCACGGCTTCCGAACCGAGTACCTCAAGCTGCTGGCGGGGTCGCCGCGGGCTTGGTCCTCGGCCACGCCCACGCCGGCAGACCCCGAGTCCGCCCGGGCTCCGGGACGCGTGTGGCGCGAAGTGCGCGCCAACCGACCGTGGTACACCGACCGGGACAGCCTGGGCGTGAAGCGCGTCGAACTCGCCGTCAACGAAAGCAGCAAGCCCGTAATGTGGGGCGACCAGCTCCTGGCCCCTGGACAGCGCGTCGAGCGCCAAGCCGCACCAGGACTGCCCGCTTGGTACGTCACGTCGGACCGGGTGCTCGGCGAGCAACGCCGACCCTGCATTCCGGCGGACCCCCTCAGCGTAGCCGCCGACGTGCCCGCCGTCGTGGCCACCTCGCGGCGAGCGATTGCCCTGCAGGTCCGCTTTACCCGTTGGGCCTTGGCAAGCTCGTTTGCGGTCCAGGTTCGGCTGCCCCAGGGATGGAAGCTCCTCAGTCCCGCCCAACTTTATTGGACGGCTGAGCCCGGTTCGGACTCCATTCAGGCGTTCACGGTCATCCTGCAGCCCGGTCCGCAGCCCACAGACGGCGCGCTGGAATTTGTTTTCGACGGCCAGCCCATTCGCAAGGTGACGCTCATTCGCTACGGCCATATTCCGCACCGCGAGGTTTGGGAAGACGGCGGAATTCCGCTGCGCTACGTGCCCATGAAGCTCCCGGCGTGCCGCGTGGGCGTCATAGAAGGGGCGGGCGACGACGCGGCCCTGGCCCTGGCCCAACTCGGATTTACCGTGCGCCTCCTCGATCCCAAGCGCATGACCGCAGCCGACCTCAAGGGATTGGACGCCGTGGTTACCGGGGTGCGGGCCTACAACGCCACCCCCGGGATGGACCGGGCCAACGCCCTGCTGGAGCCGTGGATCCGCCGCGGGGGGCGATTGGTAATGCAGTACGCCACCGCGAGCAGCGACCGCACGGCCGACCAAATGGGGCCCATTCCCTTTGAATTGGGCCGGCAGCGGGTGACGCGCGAGGACGCCGCGCCGACCTTTTTGGAACCGCAGCATCCGCTCCTTACCTCGCCCAACGCGATCAGCGCCCGCGACTTCGAGGGTTGGGTCCAGGAGCGCGGACTCTACTTTGCGCAAACCTGGCCCGCCGACTTCACGCCGCTCGTTGCGTGGTCCGACCCGGGCGAGCCCGAGGCCAAGGGAGCCTTGATCACCGCCCCGTACGGCCACGGAACCGTCACCTACTGCGCGCTGTCGCTGTTCCGCCAATGGCGCGAAGGGGTGCCCGGCGCCTACCGCTTGCTCGCCAACCTCGTTGCGCATGGGCGTTAACCTGCATCCGGCCGACCTTGCCGCACTCGTCCTCAGCATCGGGGGCATCAGCCTCTACGGGATGTGGAAGTCCCGCGCCAAGGCGACCGCGAGTGAATTTTTAAGCGGACAGCACCAGTCCAGCTGGTGGGCCATGGCGATGGGCATTATTGCCACCCAGGCCTCCGCAATCACCTTCATCAGCACGCCGGGCCAAGGATTTGCCGACGGTCTTCGCTTCGCCCAATTTTACCTGGGAATGCCGCTGGCGCTGGAGGTGCTGGGCGCGTGGGTGGTTCCGCGCTACATGCGAAGCGGGGCCCGAACCGCCTACGAGTACCTCGAGGCCATTTATGGGTCGCGGGTGCGCGGACTCGCCGCCGTCCTGTTTTTGCTTTCGCGGAGCCTCGCCGCCGGCATCACGCTGTACGCCCCGGCCATCGTGCTTTCGGCCGTGTTTCATTGGGACCTGAATGCCACCGTTGCCGCCACCGGACTCGTCGTAATCGCCTACACGGCATTCGGCGGCTACCGGGCCGTAGAGGTAACGCAAACCGCCCAGATGGCGGTCATCCTCGTCGGACTGGTCGCGGCATGGTGGGTGCTGTACCAGGGCATTCCGGCCGAAGTAGGCCTCGGTGGCGCCTGGTCCATCGCGTCGGCCTACGGGCACGATCAAATCCTGGATTGGTCGTGGAACCCCGCCAGCCGCTACACCGTGTGGTCGGGTTTGGCGGGCGGATTTTTCTTGGCAATGGCCTACTTCGGCACCGACCAAAGCCAGGTCGGCCGCTACCTCTCGGGCAAAAGCCTCGGCGAAATTCGCCGAGGGTTCCTGGTCACTGGCCTGATCAAGGTGCCGATGCAGCTTTTTATTTTGAGCCTCGGGCTGCTGCTCTTGGTGCGCATGCACCTGTCTACCGAGCCGATTTGGCACAACCCCGCCGTGGCGAAAGCTTGGTCCGCCATGCCCGAGTCGGCGCCGCTGAACGCCCAATGGAACCAGCTGCAGTCGGCGCGCGCAGCCCTCGCGGCCCAGCCCGAAACGCCGGAGCGCCAGCGCGCCCTGGCCGCGCTGCGCCAGCAGCAGCAAGCGCTGAAGGCCCGTGCAGCCGAGGTGGTTGCGCAGCGGGCCCCAGGGCTGGAAACCAAAGACGTCGACTACGTTTTTTTAGGGTGGGCGCTGAACCACATGCCGGTGGGCCTGCTCGGACTCCTGCTCGCCGTCATTATGGCGGGGGCCATGTCGAGCTCGAGTGCCGAAATCAACGCACTGGCCGCCACCTCGCTGATCGACTTTGGAAGGGTGCTGGGGCTGCCCGAAACCCTCAAGGCCTCGCGCGGCATCACCGTGCTCTGGGGCCTGATCGCTATGGGAGTCGCCCTGCTGGCAAGCCTCTATGAGAACCTCATCC
>JACCDH010238772.1_pt1 | contig 102329 bp, 100 predicted proteins | sample 7442481 | NCBI WGS metagenome assembly JACCDH01 (sample SAMN15323433, study PRJNA562643) | freshwater metagenome | isolation source: river surface water | place: USA:Blue River Watershed | collected 2017-08-15 | reverse complement strand
GCCGCATGCGTAGGAATACAGGAAAGGCAGCTGCAGGCAATAGACGATATTTCTGCTTCAAGAATTGATACTGTGCTTGCAGTGTGATAGGATAATCATCTGTAAACTGTTTATCAAGCAAATGCGCTTGCCCAAATAACAATGCTTCTAACAAAACAAGATGATGCCTGTTTTTGGCAATGAGTAAGTAAGGTAAAGAAGCTGCAATTGATTCGAATAAAGCCGTGTTGGCTTTCAATCCAAAATTGGCTGCTAGCATGCGCCATAGTAATTCATCCCAATGATGATGATCTGTAAGTGATTGCTGAACCGCTTTGGTTTTTCTCATCCAGCGTTCTGTGATGAGTCGGTCTTTCCAAGATTGTATCGTCAACTTCGTAACCCCTTCCCATCTAGCACCACAAGCAATGCTAGCGGGCGATTGCATCCAACTTTGATATTGATCTAACAGCAGTCTGGATATGCGTGTTGACAAATCCAGCACTGCCACTGCAGCTCCATTCGCTAATTGAATGGGTGAATCCTGATGCAGGACTACATGCAACACCACATTATTGTACTGCGCATCCAAATGATGCTGATGCTGCATCCAATCACTTGCTTTCAAATGCAATTCAATATTGCCAACGAGTATGGTATCCGCTATTTTGATGCGCGCTAAGAGAAAGTCGGGACCTTGATCAAAATTCCAATGACCCGGAAAAAGAATCGTCAGCGCTTCGCCACTGGCAGTTGTTAACTGATGGCTGTTGAATAATTGGTTTTTCCAGATGTACTGGAGTAATTGCTCTGTCATGGTGATCGTATTTATGCAAATACTTCACCGGGGGTTACATGCTACAAATTACTAAACCGTTTCAATTCCTGCAACACACGGCTAACGGGTAAGCCCATTACGTTGTAAAAATCGCCATGAATTTTTTGGATACCGGCCACACCAATCCACTCCTGAATAGCATAGGCGCCGGCTTTATCATAGGGCTGATACTTGTCTACATAGAAAGCAATATCTGCATCGGAGATATCATGAAAACACACTTCTGTTGTATCTGCAAAACTGATGCGCTTATCCTCTTTCAACAAAACAACACCAGTGATCACCTGATGCGTTTTACCGGATAAAGCTTTCAATGTTTGTATGGCTTCTTCCCTATCACTAGGTTTACCAATGATGCGATTACCCAATACCACTACCGTATCAGCAGCAAGAATGATCTTGTCTTTATACACACCGTGATAAGCCGTTTGTACATAGTGCTGCACAGCCAAAGCCTTGTTCAGCGCAATGTGTACAGGCACTTCAGGGATAGGCAAATCAGCAGGAAAATCTTCTGCTGTTTCTTTTACGATCACTTCAAAAGACACTTCAGCCCATTCGAGTAAGGTTTTTCTTCTGGGCGACTGTGACGCCAATATGATGGATGGATATGCAGGCATTAGACGTAAAAATAAAAAAAGACCATGGATAGGATTCCTGTGAGCATCACCACCTTAATCATGCTGCTGAGGCGATGAAACTCAGCCGGAGATTGCGCTACATACAATTTTCTTAACACCAAATACAGCGGTACTACAATGGCTGCTACACAATACAAAGCACTAACCCACCATTGAAACTGTGACACCACATATACTTGTAACACCAGCAACACCGCCATCAATACAATGATCCAAACAGCTACAAAGACTTTGGTAGCATTCATACCCCAAGCAATGGGCATGGTTCTGCAACCATGACGACGATCGCCTTCACGATCTTCCATATCCTTTACCACTTCTCTGATTAAAGAAATGATGAATGCAAAGCCGGCATACAACACACCCAAACGAAATATCTTTCTGTGCGCTTCTTGAATAGCCATAGGCTCTGTACTGATGGAATGCATTTCTGCTAAAGCCAGCACCAAGATTACCCACGCTGTCAACAATGAGATAAGCAGATTACCGGAAAGTAACTGCTTCTTTAAACTCATGGAATAAATAAAGAGCAACACAATGCAAGCTGCATTGGCAATAGCCAGCCAATAACTATTGAGTATTATGGAAACATATCCGCTGAGCAGTAATCCAATTAAACTTAAGAGCAAGTGCCAAAGAATCACCCATCTTCTATTGATGACTTTCTCTACCACTAGCTTGTCGGGCTTATTCACCAGATCGATATTCAAATCGAAATAATCATTGATAATGTATCCTGCAGCAGCAATGAAAACAGATGCCGCTATCAACCAAAGCAGCATATCCAAATTCACTGTAGCAGTACCACCAGCTGCTTGAATCACCGGCAATAAAATACAGTAGTAAAACAATGCCTGTGTAATGGCAATGAATACCAGATTGGGCCATCGAATCAATTGTAAAAATGCAAGTGGTAAACGCAAGGGCTGATATTAAGCTGATGTAACTGTTGTTTCTTCTCCCCAATGTCCGCGAATGCGCAGCACTTTTTCAATCACATCACGCACACAACCTCTTCCGCCGGCTATTGGAGAAATATATTGTGCCGCTTCCAATGCATCTGCAGCGGCATCTGCCGGACAAGCAGCAATGCCCGCCATGCGCATAATGGGCACATCGGGCACATCATCACCCATACATAGAATGGCTTCTTTCGTAATTCCACGTTCTTTCATGAATGCATTCAATACGGCTGCTTTATCGCGAATGTTGAGGTGTATTTCTGCAATACCCAATCGCTCGAATCTTTCACGCACTTCGGGTGCGTTACCGCCTGTGATGATGAGGATATGATAACCTTTCTTCACAGCGAGTTGCAAAGCATAACCGTCCTTGGTATGCATACTGCGCGCAAAGACGCCATCAGGCAGTACCACCAATGATCCATCGGTGAGTACCCCATCCATATCAAATACAAACGTGGTGATTTTGCCAAAAGCTTCGCCCAAATGATTCATGCAGGCAATTTACGGCATGAGGCGCAAAGCCAATGCTTATTTCTGATTATCGCGCCATTCGTACACCCAGCTACTCTGGATCATTTCCAGATGGCCTTCGTTACTTTCTTCACGCTTACCTACAAAGCCCGGCAGGGTTAATACCCACTCCAGCAAATCGGTAAAACGAACGCGATAGATTTTGGCTTCTGTAAATTCATCCCCAAACTTTTCATAGAGTTTCAGGGCTATGTCTTCATAATCGTTCCAGTGAATGGGTGGTTCAAACTGTGCCATACAATCAATTTTAATTATTCACCCAGGAACTGGGTCTGATCAGGTAAAGTAATATGAATGCTGCCGCTGCCATCCTGTAACACACACTGACAGCCAAGGCGACTGTTCAATCTTGGACTCACGGCGCGGTCGATGAAATCTTCTTCTTTGTCTGTGATTTCGGCCAGATGCTCCTCACCTTTTTCTACATAGAGGTGACAAGTGCTGCAGGCACAAACTGCACCACAGTTATGGTGGAGTTCAATGCCGTTATCCAAACATATTTCCAACAAACTATCGCCAGGCGCAATGTTTTCCAGTGTTACCGGCTCCAATCCTTTTTGCTCGAAATTAACGTGTATCGTATACATCACAGATTCGTTTTGGCGTGCGAAATTATCTGAAATTGGGGCTTGTTCCCAAAGAAGCACCCGCTTTTAACCTACGAAATGAGGAAAAGTTCTTTTTCTAGCCATTAGATGGGTATTATTTGTGCAAAGCCTGCCCATTTTTTGCAAAAAATTGCGCACCGAGTTTTTGGGGCAGATACTTGTTCAATTCAAAAAGAATCCTAAATTGCTTTGTCTTGAAACTAGATAATGTAGAGATCAAGACCCCTAATTTGTTTTTTTCGGTTGCTTGCTCATAACTCCCCGCTTGGTTCGTCCTGCGGGGACATTTTTTTACAGCTGTTTCCCGGGATGATAGGTATTGAGAATCTGCTGACTCATAAAAGCATACACTTCCTGCAAAGCAGGATCGTCTTGCAGTAATGTCAATTGCTCTTGCAGTTTATGAACATCTCCTCTGAAAGCCGGACCTGCTTGTTGAGAAGCTGGCGTATGTTGAGACAGCCCTTTCAGCATATTGTCCAATATGCCTAACAAAAATTGCGGATTGATTTGATGCTTGGCTGCATGTTCCCATACCAAGTGCAATAAGTGATTGCTGAAATTCACCGCTGTGGCGGTAAGCATATGCATCCTGCTTCTGGTGGCATCATCCGCATGCAGAGGCTTCACAGCAATACTCTTAGCAAGAAGAGTCAGTTGTTGTAAGGCAAGCTCATTATTAGCATCCAAAACAACGGGTAATTTTTCTGGCAGCGCCTGTCCCTTACGAATCATATGTATCGGCCAGAACACACCATAATGCCTGCTGCATTGGGCTAGTATTGATTTGCTTACTGCACCTCCACAATGAAAAACCAACCCCTCCTCTACACGTAATGCAGCTGCAATATCAGCAATTGCAGGATCAGCGACTGCAATCATGTAAGCATCTGCATCCGTTGGCAAATCGGCTATCGAGTCAACTGCATGCGTATGCAGGCTTGACGCCAAATCCTTTGCTTCAACTTGGTTTCTTCCCCACACGGCTTTAATAGCATGGCCTTTCTCTTGAAAAGCTTTGCCCAATACCGTTGCTACATTTCCCGTACCAAGGATAACCAACTGCATATCTTTGACTTATTATGTCGATGAAATTAGCACAAAGGTTGGTGATAGGCTATTATAAAACCAAAATCAATGCCATTGCACTGGTATCACCCGCCAAAGCAGCCGAAGCCGCATTTCGTTTATTCTGCACACCGTATAGTGGTAAACCAAAAAGAAAGCGTCCGGCTGTATTTCATCACGGAGAAAAATTGCAATTCACGGTTGACAATACACGCATCAATGGCTATCGCTTTCCTGCAGAAAACGGTGATGGTAAAAAACTATTGATTGTACATGGATTTGATAGTTGCATGTATAAGTTCGATAGATACATTTCGCCCGCAAGGCGGGAGGGTTGGGATGTCTATGCATTTGATGCACCCGGCCACGGTACCAGCGAGGGCAAATACCTGAACGCAGTGAGTTATAGTGAGATGTTGTTGGAAGCTGAAAAAGTATACGGTCCTTTCGATGCCATCATGGCGCATTCCATTGGCGGACTCGCAGCCGTATTGGCTTGGGAGCAATTGACTACGACGAATCGAAAAATGATTCTCATCGCTCCGGCAACAGAAACCACGAGCGCGCTGGATAATTTCTTTTCGCTCATCAAAGTGAATCCGGCTATCCGTACTGAACTGGAGAAACTCATCATTGAACTTGCCCAACAACCCATCAGCTATTTTTCCATCCGAAGAGCCATCCAAAACATACCTGCTTCCATCCTTTGGCTGCACGATGAAGATGACCGCATTTGCCCTTATGCAGATGTGCTGCCCATCCAATCAGATGCCCATCCCAATATTCAGTTTTATACCACCAAAGGCCTTGGTCATAGCCGCATTTACAAGGAGAATAAAGTGAAAAAAGCCATCCTCGCTTTTTTGGCCGATCAGCCCTGATTTTTTGGATTTTCAATGTTTCGCCTAATATTGCAGGCGTGAAGCCCTGTTTGCAGTACTATTAATAGAGTATGAACACAGCTGTTTCATGACTGGCTATATTTTGTATAAGAGATTAATTATCAAGCATTCATGGCGAAGAACCTGTTGATTGTAGAGTCACCTGCCAAGGCAAAAACGATTGAGAAAATCCTGGGGAGCGATTTCCAGGTGAAGAGTTGCTACGGCCATATCCGCGATTTGGAAAAGGATGACATGGGCATTGATGTCAACAATCAATACCAACCCCGATATAAGGTACCCGAGGACAAGGAAAGAGTGGTGAAGGAATTGCGCCAATTGGCGAAGAAAGCCGAAGAAGTTTGGCTGGCATCGGATGAGGACCGCGAAGGAGAAAGTATTTCTTGGCACTTAGCCGAAGTTTTGGGCTTAGACCCCAATACCACCAAGCGTATTGTATTCCACGAAATCACCGCACCTGCCATTAAGAAAGCCGTACAATCACCCCGCCGCATCAATATGAATTTGGTGAATGCCCAACAAGCACGCCGCGTATTGGATCGTTTGGTGGGTTTTGAACTGAGTCCTGTTTTGTGGCGCAAGATTGGTATGCAGCGCAGTCTGAGTGCAGGCCGTGTACAAAGTGTGGCCGTTCGTTTGATTGTAGAAAGAGAAAGAGAGATCAACCAGTTCATGGCTGAAAGCGCCTACAAAGTAGATGCGATTCTAGAAGCCACAGATATCAACAAAAAGAATATTGCTTTTAAAGCCGAAGGTCCGGCCAAATTAGGTACTCAGGAAAAAGCACAAGCTTTCTTGGATAGCTGTAAAGGCGCTAATTATCGTGTTACTGATGTTCAGGTAAAACCTGCGAAGCGCACACCTGCCGCACCATTCACCACTTCTACCCTTCAACAGGAAGCCAGTAGAAAATTAGGTTATGGCGTGAGTAAGACCATGTTGCTGGCGCAGAAATTATACGAAAGCGGTTATATCACTTATATGCGTACAGATAGCGTGAACCTGAGTGATACCGCGCGTGGCGATATTGAAAAGCAAATCAGCAACCAGTTTGGTGCTAATTACCATCAGCCACGTTATTACAAGAACAAAAACGATAACGCACAAGAAGCACACGAAGCCATTCGCCCTACTTACATGAGTAATCAAACTGTGGCTGATCCTGATGCGAGAAGATTGTATGAACTGATTTGGAAACGCACCATTGCATCCCAAATGAGTGATGCAGTGTTTGAAAAGACGATTGCCAAAATCAATATCTCTACCAATAACGAAGAACTCACCGCCACAGGTGAAGTATTGAAGTTTGATGGTTTCCTGAAAGTATATTTTGAAGGCAGAGACGAAGATGAAGATGATGAAAACACAGAAGGCATGTTGCCACCCTTACAAGTGGGACAACAACTCGGCTTCCGTGAAATGTTGGCTACAGAACGTTTCAGCAGACCACCGGCACGTTATACAGAAGCTTCATTGGTGAAGAAATTGGAAGAATTAGGCATTGGTCGACCTTCTACCTATGCACCGACCATCTCTACCATTATCAAACGTAATTATGTAGAGAAGCGCGATAAAGAAGGCGTGAAAAGAAATTTCCGCATCCTGCGTTTGAACCAAGCACAAGAAGTGGAAGTGGCGATGGAACAAGAGAATACCGGTGCTGAAAAAGGCAAGCTCTTCCCTACCGACTTAGGTGCTGTCGTGACTGATTTCTTGAAACAACATTTTGGCAAAGTGATGGACTACAGTTTCACCGCCAAGATTGAAGAAGAGTTTGATGAGATTGCCTTGGGCAAGATGCAGTGGAGCAATATGATTGATGGTTTCTACAAGCCTTTCCATACCAATATTGAGCACACACTGGAAACAGCAGAGCGTGCCAAAGGCGAAAGAGAATTAGGTACGGAAGAAGCATCTGGCAAACGCGTGATTGCACGCATGGGCCGTTTTGGTCCGATGGTGCAGATTGGTGAAGCTACTGATGAAGAAAAACCACGTTTTGCTAAATTGAAGCCTACACAAAGCATTGAAACCATTACGATGGAAGAAGCCATGCAGCTCTTCCAATTACCGAAAGTATTGGGTGAATATGCAGGACAGGAATTAACGGTGAATGCCGGACGTTTTGGTCCTTATATCAAATACGGTGAGCAGTTTGTGTCTATTCCACGTAACGAAGATCCGTTGGAAGTAGATATGGACAGGGCCATTGCCTTGATTCAGGAAAAGCAGCAGGCCGATGCGCCCGTTGGCTATTTCAATGAATTGCCTGTTACGAAAGGCAAAGGTCGTTTTGGTCCATTCATTAAGTGGAATGATTTGTTCATCAATGTGCCGCGCAAATATGATTTCGACAACCTCACGCAAAGTGATTTGAATGAGTTGATTGAAGCTAAGGTTGCGAAGGAAGCCAACCGATACATACAACAATGGCCGGCGGAAAAAATCTCGATTGAGAATGGCCGTTGGGGACCATTCATACGCTTTGGGAAGAACATGTTGAAGTTAGGTAAGAAAGCAGATGGTACCAAGTACACTGCTGAAGACCTTGCGGATGTGCCATTGGATGATGTAAAGAAAATGATTGAAGCGCAGTTGCCCAATGCGTTTAATGCCAAGGCCAAGAAAGCGGCGCCAAAAAAAGCCGCACCCAAAAAAGCAGCAGCTAAGAAAAAAGCGAAATAACTACTTATCAATCCCGACCAAGTGTCGGGATTTTTGTTGGTGGGGCTATGCTTAGTCTTTTTTCTGTGAGGGGTTTCGCATATTTTAGATTTGTGTGCCATTTTTATGAAGCATCCAAAATATCAAGGACAGCATCGAGTTTCTCAAGTTTACTTACGACAGTTCGGCTATATCAAAGACGACAAGTGGTATATATCAGTGTGGGACAAATCCAAAAAGTTCACCGACTATGCCTTAATTGAAAACTTCACAAAAGAGACAAATGTTTTTGACTTACCGTTTTTCGAATCATTTGAAGATAGACGACACTTTGAATGTAAGAGTGTCATAATTGAAAATGAATATCAAAAAGTTTTAAATACAATTAGGCGACAAAAGCAACTTACACCACGACACAGGGATATTTTATGCCACTATATTCCAAACCTTATGTGCAGAGCCAAGCCTTACCGGGAGTTATTTCAGCGTTATTTAGTCACACCAATATTAAGAGACGCCTTTTTTAGAGAAATTACAATGTATAAACCAAAGGAGTTGCCAATTTTAAATTTATCTCTTAGCAACATACCTGAAGAAAGTCATTTAAATTATGTCACCGGTCACATCATGAATTTTTTTGTAAGCGTTTTTAGAAATTTCAATTTTGTTATTCTGAAGGATTATGGAAATAGAGGGTGGTTCACTAGCGACAACCCCGTTATTATAGACCCCCAAGAAGACCCAGATGAGGTGAATGATGATTACCAATGGACGATTCCAGTTGAAAGCGAAATCTATTTCCCTCTTTCTCCTGATTATTGTGTATTTATTTATCATTCAAAATCACTTAAAAATTCCAACCCACTTCGAAAACTCAAAGTAAACAAGGTTAACGAAATTGATGAACGAACTCACGAGAAAATTTGCCACATCATCGGTTCGCATTTGTCTGACTATATTATTTTCAATCAAGAAATGGAGCCTTTTTCGCTTGAAGAGTAAAAAGGCCACAATATTGGGTTTTATGCAAGCTGGGCTTGATCAGCAAACATCAACCAATTGCAAATCCAAACTGCAGTTCAGGCTTGACGAATAAATCTCAACATTAGTTCTTAAATTAATTTTTATATTTTCAATCAGTAGCGGTTGTCGGCAGACGGAATACTATTTCCAAGCCCGCATAAAGCCCTGCTCTTTGTACACGATGTTATGAGGACACCCAACAAAATAGACATAGTTGTTAGAAAGACAATTGGTGTTGACGAAACGTTGACAGACAAAGAAGTACTCAAACTTATCAGGGATAAAAAAAAATTTGCTTGTAAACCTTGTTGGGAACTTAAGTATTGCCCTTATGGACCAGTGGTTGAAGAGTTTCCATTACTTCCACCAACTCTTGACCACGCCTTAGCACATAATGAATATCTAAAAGAATGTTTAAGAACAAGAGTATTAGGTTCAGGCGAGCCTTTAGATGACGAAAAAGAAAAGTATTTTAACGAGTACTTATCGTCATTTGAGCCCACAAAATATCCAACAGAAATACATCCGGAAATTGAAGAAATGGGTTGCAATGTTTTTGGACATATTTGTCCGGTCTTTTTTGTTGCTGAACCTTTTACAGAAACGGAGAAGGAAAGGCGACGAGGCAGATATATTCCTTTTGAATTAAAAATGCGGGTTGTTAGACGAGATAATTACACATGCCAACAATGTGGCAAACATTTAAAGGACAATGAAGTCGAATTTGACCACATAATTCCTGTGGCAAAAGGCGGAAGCACAGAGGAACATAATATTCGCTTGACCTGTTATGATTGTAATCGAGAAAAAACTGATAAAATATATTTATAAAAAAACTGAGTACAACATCGATTTTGGCAAAATGGGGGCCGACGGAAGCCGTGTCGAAACTTTTGTAACTATATTGTGCTTAATACGGGCGGACTGATACAGCAACTATTACAGCCCAGCGAAGAGTCTCGAGAAGTTCGTAATTTAAAAATAAACCGCTTCGTTTATTGCTTTTTTTATTACAACTATATGAAAGTAACTAACTTAAACCATTATGTCTGAATACCATGTTTAGTAATATTTCAAAACTCATTATTACTATTTTATTCATCATACTATTGATGGCACTAATTGGATTATCAATAATCGCAGTTTTTCATATCGAGGTTTCAAAAGGGCTATACAGTTTCCTTTGGATAATGATCTTTACATCGTTAACAGGTTTAAGCACTGCAAAATATAAAAATAGACAGTCAATATTTATCAGAAAAGCGCAACTAACAAGTTTTTCTAAAAAAAACGAAAGTTATAAATACCTTAAATCTGGATTTTATATCGAATTTATACGAATAACATTTATTTTAATTGGAGTACTACTTTTTTTAATAGGACCATTTATAATATTAATAGGATTTTTTGCCTCATTAAAAATATACGATTTATTAAAAGCAGTTTTTATTGGTATAGCAATAACAACACTAGGGTTACTGTTAATAAAATATACAGACTCGTTTTTCAAGAAATTAAAACAATGAAATGTTTATGCCCCCACAATGTCTTCCGCACCGCCGGAGATGCTGTGGTATTAATCAACCCAAGCCTCAGCAGCCTTCATAGAGGAAGACACTTAGGAGACAAAATGAAAATTTAATTTTGTAAGTTTGGATATGCTTTTAAAAGAAATCATCACCATAGACAAAGAAATACAAGGCGGAGAGCCGGTATTTACTGGAACCAGAGTTCCTGTGGCGTCTTTGTTTGACCACTTAGAAGCAGGTGTTTCTCTCGATAGTTTTCTAGAAGATTTCCCAACAGTTAAAAGGGAGACTGCTATCGCTCTATTAGAAGTGGCGAATAAGCTGATTAGTTCTAAAAATATTGGCTCCATCTATGAAGCTATTGCTTGACGAAAATCTTCCTAAACAACTTAAAATAGACTTCCCAAGTCATCAGGTATTTACTGTTGCAGACATGGGCTGGGTTGGTATTAAAAATGGGCAGTTATTACTGTTGATGACCGACAATAAATTCGATGCATTTTTAACCTTTGATAAAAATCTTCAATACCAACAGAATTTTATCAAATACCCTATTACGGTATTTATATTATCAGCAAGGATCAATACTTATAAGGAACTAACCATGCTATCGCCAAAAGTATTATCCTTTATAGACAAAGAGAACTTGCCCAATGGCCCTATTGTTATTTCTTAGAATGTACGCATAAAGAAAAGTCTCCGCCTTTGTTGGTCGCCTGACCAACAAAGAAAATCCTACTCTCGCGAATAGTTAACAGTTCATTTCACATCTAAAGACAAGGGCACTAAAAATAACTGTACCTTACAGCAGCAGTTTTTTAAAGAACTGATTTTAATACGACACACATGATGAGAGGATTCATGCCAATTGCTTTTTTCATAGTTTTTATTGGTTGGGTTTTGTATAGAGCTTTGATCAAAAAAGACCTGAAACAACATATGGGTAGTTTGTATGTAGGACTTTGTTTTATCGCAGTGTGGACAAGCATCTATTTCTTATGGTTTAGATAAAAATGATGCGAACAACATACCGATACACCATAAGTTTTGTACTAGTCATTTTTACAGCCTTGATATTTTCCGGTTGTAATAGTTTCATGCACGGCTACACATGGCGTAAAGCGCAAAATGCATATTATTTGGTCACAGGCGACAAAAACAATTTTGGCGATAAGCGGCTTCACTACAACAAAGGTTTTCACCAGTATTCTGCACTATCCAATTTTCTTGACTGCAATTGCAACTATCGAGGTTTACCCAGCTTTATTTACGAATATCTATCTGATACAAAATGTAGGGGCATTAAACTTTACTATCCAAAGCTTGACTCTGTTTTTATTTTTGAAGAACCGAAAAAAGGAAAACTCAACTCAGTACTAAAAGAGGCAAGAAAAATGGATGATTACGAGCGGCAGACCTTTGATCGATTGAAAGTAGGTCAATAAGTCACAGGCATTCATGAAACAGTATGCTACCGCTTTTACTCCCCTACCTTTATTGCTAGCCTGACCAACAAAAAATCCATCACGAAGCGTCCTCTACCAAAGTGCTGACTAAGAGGTAATAGTTTACAGAACCCAAACCGGTTTTTCATTGGAATACGTTGAAGAGGCCAAAAAGATTTGCTTATATTGTAGAGAAGACTTTTGGGGTTAGTAGTTCTTGCTTAAGCTATAACCTCTTTTCCCTACATAATAACTACACAAAATGAAGACATCATTTTTATCCTTACTGTTTTCATTGATCATCATCGCGGCAAACGCGCAATCCTTTCTTCCAGATCAGCCATTACCCGTGAATAAAGACGTATATAAAACATATAAACTAAAGGGAGAGAAAGTCAAATGTATCTGGGGCAATTGTGATAATGGAAAAGGAAGCTTACTGTTTGAGCGAAAATTTAATCAAAGAGAAACCAATAGAAATGATGAGTACTATTCCGTTGAAGGCAATTTTAAAAATGGAAAACTACATGGGTATGGAAAAGTGACTAGATTTTTTACCAAAAACCTCTTTGATGAGTACAAGGGTATGCCTTATGACTCACTTCGCTTCTCTGAAGAAGTATTCAATAGCCTTAAATCAACTGAATATATTTCAGCCGTTGGGCATTTTACTGATGGCAAATGCCTTAAAGGTATTTTCATTGATGCCTATGATAATATCTGGGATGGTCTTTTTACAAACGCAGAACTGTATTTTGGTACAGTTACACTTGCGCAAACAAATGAAATTCATCGTGGCTTTTTTTGCAATAGAATCATTTTCTCCAATAATGCAATACCGGCAAACTCCTGTCCCCTCGCCGGCTTGCGCATCGTAGAAAAAGATGGTCGTTCCGACCTAATTCCATTTGTTGATTTTGCAAGAATGAATCAACCCAAACTGCAACCCTTTTCACACCAAGAATATGATGCAGCAAGAAAGCCGGTTGTGAATCTTAGTTTTGAAAATGGGGTATACACAGGCGAGGCTGTTAACGGCATACCTGAAGGATTTGGGCAGTGGATAAGAAATGATTTTATTGAAGTGAAGTTTGGCTATTTCAAAAACGGCAAGCTGCACGGTTTGGCAGCAGTAAGTTTTAATGCAAATGAAGGAACTACTTATAAGTGGATATCAAATGGATATGCCGTTGCTCAGTTCATTAATGGCATGGCTCGTACTGCTTATGTAGATAGAGGCGGTTCTATTTATACTGGTGAAGTAGATGAAAAATTCAATGCGTATGGATACGGTAAAAGGATTAGCCCAGTAGCTCAGCTAAAGGAGGAAGAAGGTGAGTTTCTCCTCAATAAATTACATGGAAGAGGAAAACAACGTTTTTCTGATGGCAGGATTGTAGAAGGCGAGTTTTCACTGGGAACTTTTGTAGGAGGTAAAACAACATGGACAGTGAACTCACTAAGAATAGGTGATGTAGTGCGCATCAATGGAAAAAAATATGCTATAATAGAGAATCCCTGGAATGAATATTCCATGTTAAAAGAATATAGAGGTTATGTAAAATTGCACGATGGCAGCACATTAAAAACCGGAACAACCTTTGAAAAACTGAATGAAAGTAGTGATCAATTTTTTACTAAATGTGCAGAATGCCATGGAACTGGAACGATTGCTCAGTATGCAGAAAAGCAAGTGTATGCAGGCAGTTCCGGCCCTCAATCAAGGATTGTAAATACATCACAGGGTTATAAAGAAGAAATCTACATCACTACTTATTACAAAAAAGAATGGCAATACACTGGCTCAACCACTTGCCATAAATGTTATGGTGCCGGAAAACTTACCAAGAAGTAGCTTACGCAAAAAAATCAAACTCCTTTCCTATCAACGCTGAGTCTTGATCTGTGCCTTTATTGGTTGCCTGAGTAATAAAATTAATTTTAGGTCTCCACCAAGCCTACTGCCTATGGACAAATAATAAACTCATCCTTCAACATTTCCTTTTGCGACGAAGACATTGCATCTACTCTAAAGGGTGCCACAAAAAAGGCAGCGACGAAGAAAAAATAACCGGATTTCAACAGCCTCCTTGGTACCAGCTACAGCATTCCTTTTAGGAAATTGTCTCAGAATGACACAAAATCGGCGTTTTTAGAATAGCAATTTTTCGGCAATGTTATGCACATAAAAAGCAATATGAGGTGGTAAAAAGCCCTACCTGCCGACCAGTTCCAGCATCAATCTACAAGCCCTAAGCATCCTCCCTAAAAAGAAAATTCGCTACAACACTTACCACTATTGCATTTAGCCGAATAGGACCGATGAACAGACGCTTCTGCTGTGGTTATAACCGGCCACAATTCAATAACCGGCTGCTGTAAAAGTGCTGATATCGCTCATATTTTTTTAGCCATACTCTCCCTATCTTAAATCCGATTTTGGTATTGCTTAAACGGTGGATAGCACACTGAAACCTATCCAACAAGTAAGACAAGTATGGAAAAACAGAATTTGGTCAGCTTGTTTCAATCCATGGCTATTGGCATTGTCTATCAAGACAGTACCGGTAAAATTATTTCAGCCAATCAGGCTGCTGAAGAATTGCTTGGTCTTACGCAAGATCAATTAATGGGGCGTACTTCTATGGATCCGGAATGGCATGCCATACATCCGGATGGTACTTTATTCCCCGGTGAAACCCACCCTGCCATGCAGGCTTTGCAAACAGGCAAGCCGGTGTACAATACCCCAATGGGCGTCTATCATCCACTGCTGAAAAAATACAAGTGGATCTTAATTAATGCCTACCCTGAATTTAACAAGGATTCTGATCAACCATATCAAGTATATGCCACATTCAATGATGTAACCAGACTAATTGAATCTGAAAAAAAACTACTCAAAGAGCGAAGAACGCAAGAACTATTTGCACGCATTTCAAGAGCTTCTAATCAGATTACACAGAATGCGCTAGATAAAACCATTGACGGTCTGTTGCAAGAGCTAGGCGAATTCATGGAAGCAGACAGGATGTACATCTTCTCCTACGACTTCTTGAAGATGACAGCAACCAATACCCATGAATGGTGTGCACCGGGTATTGAACCACAAATCGCTTATCTACAAAACACGCCGATAGATTTACTAACAGACTGGGTAGAAAACCACCAACAAGGTAAAACGGTTTGGGTAAACGATGTATCTGCCCTACCCACTTCCAGTCAGCTAAGAATCATTCTAGAGCCGCAGGAAATCAAGAGTATGATTGCTGTACCCATGATGGAACAACAATACTGTATTGGCTTTGTGGGTATTGATGCCGTAACGCATTTACACATGTTTACAGAAGAAGAAGAAACTTTACTGAGGGTTTTTGCGGACAGCCTCGTAAATCTGAGCAAAAAATTAGAAGCAGACAAAAAGCTTCGTTCATCCAGCTATATGCTAAACGAACGAATCAAAGAACTACGCTGCATCAATAATATGATTGGGCTCAGCGAAAAAATTTCATTGAGTAAGGATGCATTTTTTGAACAAGCATTGACCATTATCCAAGAAGGATTTGAATTTCCTGATAAAGTAAGAGTAAGCATTACCTATCAGGGAAAATCTTACACTACCCTAGCTTATAAACCAACAGACAGCTATCTTGAAACAACACTATCATTGAACAATGAGCTGGTTGGCCATCTGCGTGTGGACAATCCATCGGGCGTGGTCTTCATGGACGAGGAGTTTAGCTTATTGGAAAATATTAAGCGAAGTATTGAGCTTTACTTTGAGAAAAAAGAATCCAGAAAAAATCTTGAAGCAGAAAAAGAGAAATATGCCATCATCGCTAATAATACCTATAACTGGGAATTCTGGAAAGATACTGATGGCCATTATATATTTATGTCGCCTGCATGTGAGAAAATCACTGGCTATAGTAGCGATGTATTCTTAAATGGCACTTTGGATTTTTACTCAATCATACATCCAGATGATACTACGCTACATAAACAAAAGCAGGAAGAAGCTATTGCACAAAAAGCAGCCGTTAATTTTAAATTTAGGATTATCACCAAATCTGGTGCTGAAAAAAATATTGAGCAAGTATGCTTTCCCGTATATGGCCACAAAGGGAAATATCTAGGCCTAAGGGGTACGAATATCGACATCACAGAAAGAGAATATAGAGACAGGCTATTGTCTGAAAGTGAAGCGAGAATGAGCAGTCTGGTGAATTCACAATCAAACTATATCATCAGAACTGATCTACTAGGCAGACATACTTTCTGGAACAAGAAGTTTGAAGATGATTTTGGTTGGTTATATGGCGGCTCACGCGGACTTGAGCTATCAAGCTCCATGGCGTCTATTTGTACCTATCACCAAGACAGAGCAAGAGAAACAGTGAAAAACTGTCTGCTTAATCCTGGCAAAGTAATACCTATTGAATTAGACAAACCCACCCAAGAAGGCGGCACTGTAGTTACCTATTGGGAATTTGTTTGTATTACAGATGCAGAAGGCAATCCTTCTGAAATGCAGTGTGTTGGTATCGATATCACAGAAAGAAAAAATGCAGAACTTGCTTTAAAAACAAGCCAGCAAAGATTACTCAATCTGGTGAACAGCCAAACAAGCTATGTTTTAAGAACAGATCTTTACGGACAACATACATATTGGAACAACAAATTTGCAGATGAATTCGGATGGATTTATGGCAACTCATTAGACCATGGTGATGCATTACAATCCATTTGTGAATACCACCATGAAAGAGCAAGGGTGGTTGTAGAAAAATGTATCAATCAGCCTGGCACTACATTCAAAGTAGAACTCGACAAGCCAACGAAAGACAGAGGCATCAGAACTACGCTTTGGGAATTTGTTTGCCTCACGGATGCAGAAGGGCATCCTTCAGAAATCCAATGTATCGGCATAGATATTACGGACCGCATTAAAATGGAACAAACACTTCGTGAAAGCGAAGAAAAATACCGCATCCTGATCAATAGTGCTGATGCTGCCATTATTCAATTCGACAAAGCCGGCAATTGCTTATACCTCAATAATATTGCTGCAGAACCACACCAAGTAGGCCCAGATGAACTAGTTGGAAAAAATGTACGCGACTTGGTTTCCCCCAAAGAAGCTGAAGATATTATTGCCATCATTGAGCAGGTAATCCTTACGAATGAAGGTACTGTTGTAGAAATGATGTTGCACCCTTCGAACAGAGAATTGTGGGTACGCAACAGCTTCCAACCTGTACGAGATACTGCAGGCAATCCAATTGCTGTACTTTCTTATGCTAGTGATATTACTGATAAGAAAAAGGCAGAAATCAAACTGCAACAAAGCGAACAGAAATACAAAATACTCTTTGAAGGTTCTCCAGACCCCTACTTGATCATACATGAAGGACGTGTAATTGAATGTAACCAACCAACATTGGATTTACTCAACACAACTAGACAAAATTTTATCGGCAAAGCACCACATGAATTCTCTCCTGAATTTCAACCCAATGGCAGAAGATCGGATGATTATGCAGAAGAGATCATGGAAGAAACCATTCGCTCTGGTGTTAAAACTTTTGAATGGACTCATTTAAAAGCAGATGGCACAACAGTTGTGGTGGATGTTAAAGTAACCAAAACCGAGTATAATAATATCCCAGTACTGTTTACAACCTGGCGCGATATTAGCGCCTTGAAACAGGCACAGGCTACCATCAAAGCTTCCGCAGAAAGATTTAATGAAGTAACCAAACATAGTCGCTCCGTTATCTGGGAAATAGATATGACAGGCAAATACCTGTATGTGAGCGATGCCGCAGAAACCGTTTTTGGTCACCCAGCACAAGAACTCATTGGCAAATATTTCTATGATCTCCACCCCGAGGAGGATAGAGCTATGTATGCGGAAAACGGATTGGCATTAATTGCTTCAGGTCAGGAAATCATCGATTATCATAACCCAATCGTCAAGAAAGACAATACCCATATCTGGGTGTCCACGAATGGAACCCCTATTCGCAATAGTAAGGGCGCAATTATTGGGTACAAGGGTGTTGACATGGATATTACTGACCGAAAGATGGCAGAAGAAGACTTACGTAAGTTTAAGAATATCTCAGATAAGGCCAATTATGGTACGGCAATTGCCAACCTACAAGGTGAGTTAGTTTATTGCAACGAAGCATTTGCACAAATGCATGGCTGGGCTATCCAAGACTTATTAGGGAAAAGGTTGGATAGCATAATGGGTAATTCCGAATCTGCGGACATTCAGCAGCAAGCTCAAGAAGCACTACTAACCAATGGTTTTATCTATCAAGAGGTAACACATAGGAGAAAAGATGGTACTGAATTTCCTGCATTTGTGAATATTAAAATCATCCATGATCCAGATGGTAAGCCTGAATACATGTCGGGCACTGTTGTTGATATATCTAATATCAAAAATGCGGAATCTGCTTTAAGAGAAAGTGAATCCAACTTAAATCAAGCACAGCAAATTGCTAAGATGGGCAGTTGGGAACTTGACCTAAGCACCTATACCACGCGTTGGTCTGATAACTATTATAACATTATTGAGTTAGACAAAACAGTAGCGCCTGATGCCCAACTTTTTAATGCAATGGTGCATCCGGATGATCAAGCTGTTATGGTAGAACAGGAAGCCATCCTATTGCAGACAAAACAGCCGGTTTCTTTTGAAATGAGGCTGATAATGCCTGATAAACGCATTAAGTGGATTCAGAACAATGTGGTAGGCATATTTGAACAGGATAAACTGGTTGCATTAAAAGGTGTTAACATTGATATCACGGAGAAAAAACTACAGCAAGAACAAATCAGGATTCAAAATGAACGCCTATCTGCCATTATTGAAGCCATACCAGACCTGATCTTTATCAGCGACAGGGATGGCAATTATCTGGAGTTTATCCGATCAGGACATAAAACAGATAAACATGGCTATGCCTATGTTGTGGGGAAAAACATTACGGAGATCTATGGAAAGGATACTGCAAGAAAACATCTCCGCAATATCCAACAATGCTTAGATACCGGCGAACGCATTACCTATGAATACGAGTGGTTCGATAATGGGGAGCAGGTATTCTTTGAAGGAACCATTGTTCCGTTAGATAAAAATCGCGTACTGCGCTTTGTAAGGGATATTAGCGATCGTAAGAAAATTCAAAATGAGCTAAAGCAATTAAACCAGAGCTTGGAAAAACGTATCCACGAACGTACCAAAGAACTGGAGCGCTCGAATATTGAATTACTCTATGCTCGTGTGGAAGCTGAAGAAGCCAATAAATCTAAGAGTGAGTTTCTGTCCAGAATGAGCCATGAGTTGAGAACACCGATGAACTCCATTCTCGGTTTTGCGCAATTATTGGAATTGGGTGAGCTAACCGAAGCACAAACCAAGAGTGTTCGGCATATTCTGCGCAGCGGCAAACACCTACTCGACCTAATCAATGAAGTACTGGATATTGCCCGTATTGAAGCAGGAAAAGTCTCTATTTCTGTAGAAGCGGTTTCTGCACAAGAAATCATCAATGATTGTATGGAAACGATACAACCGTTGGCTACGATAAAAAACATTCAAATACATGCAGATATTGCTGAGCATATATTCATTAGAGCCGATAAGCAAAGACTGAAGCAGGTAATGATCAATGTCATCACCAATGCCATCAAATACAACCGAGAGAATGGAGAAGTATGGATCAAAACTGCTACCATACCAAGCTTACAAGGTACACGCATCAGGCTGATGGTAAAAGATAATGGTATAGGGATTGCAAATACCGATCTCGCAAAAGTATTTATGCCATTTGAACGAATAGGCGCAGAGAACCACGCAATTGAAGGAACCGGCCTTGGTCTTGCCGTAGTAAAACAATTAACTGAATTGATGGGTGGCACTGTTGGCGTTGAGAGTATTGAGGGACAAGGCACTACTTTTTGGATTGACTTACCCGAAAGCATCAGTGAATTGCAAAGAGTTAAGAGCAATGGAGATTTGCATCAAATTGCTACATCAACAGAAACGATCAGCGGCACTGTTCTTTATGTGGAGGACAATGCTTCTAATGTGGAATTGATTCAACAAATTCTCAATACCAAACGTAAAGACATCAAACTGGATGTAGTGATGTATGGTAAACAAGCATTACCTAGAGCGGAAGAAATTCTGCCGAAACTCATTTTGCTTGACCTCAACCTACCTGATATACATGGTTCCGAAGTATTGGCGCAGTTAAAAGCCAATATTCTTACAGCAGATACCCCCGTGATAGTGATTAGTGCCGATGCGATGCCTGCGCAAATCAGCAAACTGAAAGAAGCTGGAGCAAGCGGTTATCTAACCAAGCCGATTGACTTATCAGAGCTCCTCAAAGTAATTGATCACTACATGACACAAACTACCTCCTTATGAATGCAAGTTTAAAAGACGCGAAAATTCTGATTGTAGATGATCAGCAAGCCAACGTGGAGGTATTAGAAAACTTACTTCAGGTAAAAGGCTATACACAGGTGAGTTCTGTAACAGATGCTAGAAAAGCGATACCAGCGATTAAAGAAATTCAACCCGACCTGATTTTATTAGACCTAATGATGCCCCACCTATCGGGCTTTGAACTCATGGCTAAAATAAAAGAAGAAGGTTTAATGAGTCGCTACATGCCCATTATGGTCTTAACAGCCGATGTGAGTATGGAAGCCAAACAGCGTGCATTAGCAGGTGGCGCTAGTGATTTCACCACAAAACCATTCAACCTAGTTGAAGTTGATTTAAGGATCAAGAACCTTTTATATAATGTGTATCTCTTATCTCAGCTAAGAGATCAGAATGTGGTACTTGAAGAAAAAGTTGCTGAAAGAACAAGAGACCTTGAGCTATCGAAAAATGCAGCTGAAGAGAGTGAAGAACGCTACAGAAACTTGTTTAATGCCAATAAAGACTGTATCACCTTATTCTCTATTCATGGTAATCAACCTTCCAAGCTAATCAACTGTAATGATGCTGCGGCTTCTTTGTTAGGCTATACCAAAGAGGAAATGCTGCATCTAACCATTTTTGATATTGACCTTTCTTGCACACCAGATATTATTGGTAAACACATTCAACAACTCTCAGAAACCGGTCAGCTCAATTTTGAAACCCAATATCGCTGCAAAGATGGTAGCCTGAAAGAAATGGATGTAAAAGCATCCTACGTACATATTCAAGGGCAAAATATTGTCATGAAGATTGCACGTGATATATCTAGCCTGAAGGCACATCAAAAAGCCATTCAGGAACAAAACGAACGTTTAAAGGAAATAGCTTGGGCGCAATCGCACCTTGTACGAGCACCGCTGGCAAAAATCATGAGTGCCACTGAATTAATCTCAAGCAGTAAACTATCACTTGATACAGAGGCAACAGATTTGTTACAAGCATTGCTGCTATCAACCAAAGAACTGGATGATGTTATCAGGCAAATAACTGACAAAACCTATCACTAATTTTCACAGCACCGAGTAGAGTTGTAAACGCACGGTTCTTTCCATTTGACTGTACCACTACTTTACATACGCATTTATGCCATATTACCCATTTCGCGTAAAAAGCGAACATGCGCTACCACAGCTCTACGCATAGTGGGATATTCGATGTATTGCAGCTGATATTCGCGGCAAACATCCCTAACAATCTGACTAATGGCAGGATAATGTACGTGAGAAATTTTTGGGAAGAGGTGGTGCTCAATCTGGAAGTTCAAGCCACCCACTAACCAACTAACCAATTTGTTTCTTGTAGCGAAATTGGCTGTAGTTTTAATCTGGTGTACTGCAAACTCGTCTTCCATCTTATTGGCTTCATCTGCAAGAGGAAAATGGGTATCTTCTACAGTATGTGCTAACTGGAATACAATACTTAATACAAAGCCCGCAAGAAGTGTAGTTACTAGAAATCCTGTTAACCAAGGTAACCAGCCACAAAATACAATTGGCAACACCACGAAGATCACAGCGTGTGCCGCTTTGGTTAGCCAGAAACCTGCATGATCATACCATGCCATTTTCTTCAAAGGAACTGGACCAATCTTTTGGGTGAAATACTTTTTATAATCGGTGAAGAATACCCAGAACAGGTACAAGAGCGCATACAACATCCAGAAATACCAATGTTGAATACGATGCATTTTTAATTTTTTCTGCGTTGGAGCCAAACGCATGAAAACACCTGTTTCAATATCATCATCTACTCCATCAATATTGGTAAAGCTGTGGTGAATCATGTTATGCTTCACGTTCCACATAAAATGTGCAGCACCCATGATGTTCACCGAATGCGCAGCAATTTTATTCACCCACTTGTATTTGCTAAAGCTGCCATGACTTCCGTCGTGCATTACATTAAATCCAACACCGGCAATCAAACCACCCAATGTGATACATTCCAAAATTGCCCAATACCACGCAGGCGTAAAAAACACGACATGCACATAAATAGCAATGAAAGCAGCTATCATCAGAATAGCTTTTGTATACAGCTTCCAATTACCTGTAGGTGCTATTTTGTTTTCTTCGAAATACTTCGCTACTCTTTGTTTTAATTCTGTGTGGAGCGATTGTTTAACCGAGGGGAACTTAGGAACAGAAAAAGACACTGACATGAACGAGGGTTGAGTACGCAACAAAGAAAAGTATTCAAGCGCGCATTACCCAATAAAGCAGCAAGAATTACATAAATGCTTGCGCGAATTAACATTCACATGACAAAAGCCCCTTCACTTTTGAGGTGAAAGGGCTTTGTGTTGAATCTTGCTTTATTAAAAGTTTAACGAGCATCTGCCATATCAGGAATGGCATCTACACGATAAGCACCGGCATCTAATTTTTGCTTGGTCTCACTGAATGCTTTCAATGTAATTTCAATATCCTCATCTGTATGCGCTGCAGAAGGAATCAAACGATAGATGATATGTCCTTTTGGAATAACAGGATATACCACAATTGATGCGAATACACCATAATTCTCACGCAGATCCATCACCATTGCGGTAGCTTCTTCTACTCCACCCTTCATATAAACCGGTGTAACAGGGCTATCAGTTTTACCAATATCAAAGCCACGTTCTTTCAATCCATTTTGCAGCTTTCTGGCATTGCTCCACAGTTTTGCTCTCAGCTCAGGCATGCTGCGCAACATTTCCAAACGCTTGAGGTTACCAATCACGATTGGCATTGGCAAACTCTTTGCGAAGATTTGAGAACGAATATTGTAACGGATATAATCGATGATGATTCTTGGACCAGCAAGGAACGCACCAATAGAAGCCATTGACTTGGCAAATGTGCTGAAGTATAAATCGATGTCTTCCTGACAACCTTGCTCCTCTCCTGCACCGGCACCAGTTGCACCTAATGTACCAAAACCATGCGCATCGTCTACGAGTAAGCGGAAATCGAATTCTTTTTTCAACGCGCAGATTTCTTTCAACTTACCCTGATCGCCCGCCATACCGAAAACACCTTCCGTAATCACGAGGATACCGCCAGTCTTTTGCTTTTCAATTAAAGCAGTTGCGCGCTCTAATTGCTTGCGGCAATCTTCTACATCATTATGCTTAAACACATAACGGTGACCAGGATGCAAGCGCAAACCATCAATGATACATGCATGGCTTTCTGCATCGTACACAATTACATCGTGACGACCGCAGATCGCATCAATTGCACTCATGATACCCTGATAACCGAAGTTCATCAGAATGGCATCTTCTTTCTGTTCGAAAGCAGCCAGTTCAGCTTCCAGACGCTCATGGTGGTTAGAGTTACCACTCATCATACGCGCACCCATTGGGTAGGCTAAGCCATATTGTGCACTAGCTTCTGCATCCACTTTTCTAATTTCCGGATGGTTGGCCAGTCCCAGATAGTTGTTGAGACTCCAAACAATCATTTCCTTGCCACGAAATTGCATGCGGCTACTGATGTCGCCTTCCAGCTTTGGAAATGCGAAATAGCCATGTGCACGCTCACGATGCTGTCCAATTGGACCATAATTCTTCACCAGTTTCTCAAAAATATCTGCCATATGAAGTTTTTATGAAATGTGATAAAACTGGCGCAAAGTTAACCCAAAGCAGCGGAAAGGGCAAGGCCATTTATACACGGTTACTTACCTTCATGGCTTATTGAATTGACTATGCAAAAGACCTTGTTTTCATTGCTTTGCGGCCTAACCATCATAACCGCGAATGCTCAACCGAAAAAAGCGGTGAGCAAGAACCCAACCATTGAACGCCCCAAACTAGTGGTGGGTATTGTTGTTGACCAGATGCGCTGGGATTTTCTGTATCGCTACTACGACCAATATAAGCCTGATGGTGGTTTCAAGCGTTTGCTAGGTGAAGGATTTACCTGTGAAAACACCATGATTCCTTATGCACCTACCATCACCGCCTGCGGACATACCTGCGCTTACACGGGTAGTGTACCCAATGTGCATGGCATTACAGGTAACGCTTGGTGGGATAGTAAAAAGATGCGTAGCGTGTACTGCAGCGAAGACAATGAAGTTGAAACCGTGGGTAGCAATACGGCTGCTGGCAAGATGAGTCCAAAAAACATGCTCGTAACAACCATTGGTGATGAGCTTCGCTTAGCAACCAATTTTAAAAGCAAGGTGATTGGTGTAGCGATCAAAGATCGCGGTGCCATTCTGCCAGCAGGCCACAGTGCCAACGCCGCTTACTGGTACGATAACAAAACCGGTAACTGGATTAGCTCTACTTGGTATATGCAACAGTTACCAAAGTGGGTGCAGGACTTCAACAACAAGAAAGTAACAGACAGTTTATACAAACTGGGCTGGTCTACCTTATACCCCATTGATCAATACACGCAAAGCACTAGCGATGAACAAGCATACGAAGGCAAGCCATTTGGCAGCAATGCAAAAGGTTTTCCTTACGATCTGAGCAGCTTTATTGGAAAGAATTACAATAGCATTTCAACTACACCACATGGCAATACCTTAACCATGCTGATGGCCAGTGCTGCTTTGGAAGCAGAAGAACTCGGCAAAGATGCTGCTACAGATTTTCTGGCAGTAAGCTTTTCTTCGCCCGATTATGTAGGTCATTCATTTGGCCCCAACTCTATTGAGGTGCAAGACACGTATCTGCGTTTAGATCAAACCCTAGGTGCGTTTCTGAACAAATTAGATCAGCAAGTAGGCAAAGGCAATTACACCATCTTCCTCACAGCGGATCATGGTGTAGCACATGTGCCAGGCTTTATGAAAGCAAACAAACTTCCAGCAGAACCATTTGATGATGTAGCATTGATGAAGCAGTTGAATGCATCATTAAAAGAGAAGTTTAGTACGGACTCACTTGTTGTAAGCATGTACAATTATCAAGTGCATTTGAATCACAAGAAAATTCGCAGTGCTCAACTGGATGAAGAAGCCATCACTTCAATAATCATTAATCAATTACGCATGCATGAGCAAATCTCGCATGCTTTCACTTTGATGGAGATGGATGAATATCCATTGAACGCGACTATCAGAGAACGCATCAAAAACGGCTACTATCCTATGCGTTCCGGCGACATCCAGTTTATTTTGAAACCAGGCTATATCGATGGTGGCAACACCGGTACCACACATGGTTTATGGAACCCTTACGATAGTCATATTCCTTTAGTATGGTATGGCTGGGGCATTAAGCAGGGTAAGCTAAATAGAGAAACTTACATGACAGATATCGCGCCTACCCTTGCAGCCTTATTGCGCATTCAAATGCCCAATGGAGCTGTAGGTCATGCGATACCAGAAGTGATGAAATAATTGCAACATGGTGGCGAATATGGAAAATTATTTATCCGATTTTCCTAAATTGCTCACCTCAATGCACATGAGAACCTTAAAACAACCAGCAGTAATCCTGCTGGTTATGAAAAAGTCCCAACGATAACGTTGGGACTTCTCTTTTGTATCAGTTTCCTTTATTAAGCCAATTTGGCTTGCAGGTTCTTATCCAGTTCATCCAGAAACTCTTCAGTATAGAGATAATGTTCACCATGGTTTACTTTATTGCCATGGATACATACTGCTAAGTCCTTGGTCATCTTACCGCTTTCTACTGTTTCAACGCAAACTTCTTCCAAAGCTTGGCAGAAGCGGATCAGCTCTTGATTACCATCCAGCTTACCGCGGAATTCCAAACCACGTGTCCAAGCAAAGATGGAAGCGATTGGGTTAGTAGATGTTGGCTTACCTTTTTGGTGTTCGCGATAGTGACGAGTAACTGTACCATGTGCAGCTTCTGCTTCCATCACTTTACCATCAGGTGTAACTAAAGTAGAAGTCATTAGACCCAAAGAACCGAAGCCCTGTGCAACAGTATCACTCTGCACATCACCATCGTAGTTCTTACAAGCCCATACGAAGTTACCGTTCCACTTCAGTGCACTTGCCACCATGTCATCAATCAGGCGGTGCTCATAAGTGATACCAGCTGCATCAAAAGACGCTTTGAATTCTTGCTGGTAAACTTCTTCAAAAATATCCTTGAAGCGACCATCGTATTTTTTCAGGATGGTGTTCTTAGTAGACAAGTACAAAGGCCATTTCTTCATCAGTGCCTGATTGAAACAAGCACGTGCGAAACCGCGGATACTTTCATCGGTATTGTACATCGCTAAAGCAACACCATCACCTTTGAAGTTGTAGACTTCAAATTCTTGCACAGTACCATCTTCACCTTCAAACTTCACTGTGAGCTTTCCCTTACCCTTGGTAACAAAATCTGTTGCACGATACTGATCACCAAAAGCATGACGACCAATACAAATAGGTGCAGTCCAGTTAGGTACTAAGCGAGGCACATTGCTACAAACAATTGGCTCACGGAAAACAGTACCATCTAGAATATTGCGGATAGTGCCGTTAGGGCTCTTCCACATTTGCTTCAGGTTAAACTCTTTTACACGCGCTTCATCTGGTGTAATGGTTGCACACTTGATACCCACGCCATACTCACGAATAGCGTTAGCAGCATCAATGGTCACTTGGTCGTTGGTTTGATCGCGGTATTCGATACCTAGATCGAAATATTTGATATCAACATCAATGTAAGGAAGGATCAATTTTTCTTTAATGAATTTCCAAATGATCCGGGTCATCTCATCGCCGTCCAGTTCCACTACCGGATTGGCTACTTTGATCTTTGTTGCCATTCTATACTAGTTTTAATTGAGGGGCAAATGTAAAGAATTCGTGGTTTTAGCAGGTAAGGCTTCTCTTACAGGTTTACAATCAGCACAGGTACATCCAGCTCATGACGTACAGACTCGATGGTTTCTCCAAAGAGATAGTCTTTTAAACCCCGATGCCTGTGTGCACCCATGATCAGTAATTGGGCATCCGCTTCACGCACGATACGCACAATTTCCTGCACACGCTGACGATAACCGGCTACAACCGTAACCGTGTAGTGCAGGGCACGCAACTGGGCAGCATATTCTTCCAGTCGCTGCAAGTCTTTCTGCGTTTCATAATCATCAGACGCATCGCCCAAATAACCTGCAGACACACTTTCTACTACGTGAATTAAGGTATAATGGCTATTCGGACCGCCCTGTGCTAAGGCATGTGCAATTAATTTTTCATCGCCTGCAGTAAAATCTAATGCCACTGCAATACGTGCGTATTGTGGTACATCTAAATTAGATAAAGGAGCTGCGTCTACGTGGAGGTTGAGTTTGGCTTTCGCCCGCTGCTTGCGGATAAAAGGCAAGAACGTCATGGTGAGGAATAACCAAGCAAACAATAACCACGCAACAACGATGATAATCTTTTGCCAGCTATGACCGGATTCATCCATCACTTGCAAAGACTCCATCCAAACCAAACGCACGTTCAGGAATACAAGAATAATGGCTACCAACCACGCTGCAGCTTTGGTTTTCCAGCCAATTACAAATTCTCCCATCGCTTGTCGGTCGCTCACAAAATGTATCAAGGGAATCACTGCAAAGCCCAATTGCAAACTCAGTATCACCTGACTAAACACCAAGAGATTATCCAACTCACTATCACCAAAAACATAGATGACGATTACAGCAGGTACAATGGCAATCAAACGTGTGAGCAATCTTCTTAACCACGGATTGATGCGCAAACGCAAGTAGCCCTCCATCACGATTTGTCCGGCCAATGTACCGGTAACCGTAGAGCTTTGACCTGCTGCGATCAACGCAATCGCAAACAAAGCTGGTGCTAATGAAGAGCCCAATAAGGGTTCTAACAAACGATGCGCATCTTCTATTCTCGCCACTTCTGTATTACCTGTCGCATAAAAAGCCGTTGCCGCCAAAACCAAGATAGCTGCGTTCACAAAAAATGCCGCATTCAAGGCAACAGCACTATCAATAAAATTGAAGCGCAAAGCCCGTTTGATGCTCGCAGTATCGGTACCAATTTTACGGGTTTGTACCAGTGCTGAATGCAAGTACAAGTTGTGTGGCATTACTGTAGCACCAATAATACCAACAGCGATATACAATGCTTCCTCTGATAAAGCAGTAGGTACAAAACCTTTCACCACTTCGCCCATATCCGGCTTGGCCAATAGTATCTCAGCCAAAAATGAAAAACCAATGATGGCTACGAGCGAAATGATAAAAGCTTCCATTTTACGGATACCATACCGCTGCAATACCAACAACAAGAATGTATCTAATACAGTAATCACCACGCCCCAAAGAATCGGCATACCGGTTAGCAAGTGAATACCGATGGCCATACCAAGCACTTCTGCCAAATCTGTAGCAGCAATGGCTAATTCAGCCAATACATACAAGCAGAAATTCACCACAGGCGGATAGAGTTCTCGATTGGCTTGGGCCAAATCGCGCCTGCGCACAATACCCAATCTAGCACTCAAGCTTTGCAACAACAAAGCCATGAGGTTACTCATCAATAATACCCAGATGAGTTGATAGCCAAACTTAGCACCACCCTGCAAATCCGTAGCCCAGTTACCTGGATCCATATAGCCTACACTCACCAGATATGCCGGACCGATATAGGCCAAAAAACGTTTCCAACCACGCGGGTGCTTGGCTGTATCTACCGTGCCATGAACCTCGCTTAATGATTTCTCAGAATGATGCAACCTTTCCATACTACACTTTCTTTACAAATAAGACTTGCGCCAATTGCTGACTAATGGTAAATGCAGGTTGATTTTTTACCCTGATTTCAATAGAGTGATCAAAACCAAATTGCTTTTTTACCTCTAGCCTTGTGCCGATTGAAATCTGTTTGTGCGTGAGCAGCTCTAACAATTCTGCAGACTGACTGCCAACAGCGGAAACTTCTGCGGGTGTATTCAAGGGTAAATCAATAAGATTGATTTGCTGCTGAGCAGCCATTCTGCCTGAGCTATCCGGTATGGGATCACCATGGGGATCGAAACGTGGAAAATCCAAATAAGCATCCAGTTTATCAATCAGCTTTTTTGAACTGATATGCTCCAATTCTTCTGCCACTTCATGCACTTCATCCCAACCAAACTGCAGCTTCTCTACCAGAAAATATTCCCACAAACGATGCTTACGCACAATACCCAATGCCAGCTTTTTACCTTCTGATGTTAAGCGCACTCCTTGGTAAGGCTCATAATGCAGTAATTTCTTTGTCTTCAGCTTTTTCAGCATATCCGTTACAGATGCAGGTTTGGTTTTCAATTGATCTGCCAAAGCATTCGTGCTGACAGTATCTACCGACTGCTGCAAATGATAAATGGCCTTGATATAATTCTCTTCAGAGACAGAAAAATTTGCTGACACAAAAAATAATTTTAGGCAAATCTAAATTTTATTTCGGTTAAAAATCAGCCATACTGTCTTTGGATAGCTGAAAACTGTATTTTTAACGCTCCGAGGTTTGTATGAAACATGTTTTGCTAATTGGTGTACTGCTGAGTTTTCTGGCTTGTAAAGACAAGCCGATTGATCTTTCCGGTGATAGTCCGGTAAAGACGGAAGACTTCTTTAAGGCTATTCGTCCGCTGAAACTACCCTATGGTGTTGCGGATACCAATCTGCATAAAGCAGCAGATACCATGCGTATTGGCACCAAAGTACTTGCGCAATTCTTGCCCGACAGTGTCTTAAAGGCGTGGAAGCTTAGCGATAAGAAAACCATCATTAAACCTGTGGGTAAAATTGTAAAAGAGAAAAATAAAGAGCAGGAAATTTATGTACTGCTGGATGTTGCCAAAAACAAAGCGCATAGCCTCTATGCCATTGTGTTCAATACGAAACTTCAATACGTTACTTCAAAATTATTGTTAGACAATAGTGCACAGGATGGTTACGTGCATTTGCTTTCCATCAATCGAGAGCCAACGTTCTTGGTTGGCCGCGAAAAAATCACCTCCGACAATCAATTGATGTACACCCGCAATGGCTGGGCTTTTAATGATGCAGGCATCTTCATGGTGGTGATCAATGACTCAAATGAGGATTTGAAAAAACGTAATGAGATCATCAACCCCATTGATACGCTACCTACCAAGAATAAGCTCAGTGGCGACTATGTGCGTGATCAAAAGAATTTCATCTCTATCCGTGACGGAAAGAACCCAGACAATTACCTTTTCTTTATCTACTTTGAAAAGAACGGTGGTAATTGTATCGGCGAGTTGAAGGGCGATCTGCAACTGCGTGATAAAACCTATGGCCAATACAAGGAAAGCGGCGACCCATGTGTGATTGATTTTCGCTTTGAGGGAAGCAGGCTAATTGTAAAAGAACAAGGCAGTTGCGGCAACCACAGGGGTATCAAATGCTTTTTTGATGACAGTTATTCCAGAAAGAATCCGCCTAAGAAGCGGAAACGCTAATTATCCACAATTTAACTGGCTGCAAACCATTGCAGCACCTATCTAATGTGTACAAAGTACATTATAAGAAATTAGACCTATCTTGCAACCTCTAAACCGATAACCAAAACGGCACCTATGAATTTTAGAAATTATCATGTTCCGTATCAGATCAATGAGCAATACGCTAAAAAAGCCGTGTACTTCTCTATGGAGTTCGCGATTCACCAGCCCCTGAAAATTTACAGTGGTGGTCTTGGCTTTCTGGCAGGCTCTCATTTACGTAGCGCTTATGAACTGAGACAAAACATGATTGGCGTGGGTATTCTCTGGAAATATGGATACTACGACCAAACACGTAACCAGGATCAGACTTTACAACCTGCCTGGATGGAAAAGATTTACTCCTTTTTAGAAGATACCGGCATCAAGTTTCAAATACTGATTCATGATCATCCTGTTTGGGTGAAAGCTTGGTACCTGAACCCCGAAACATTCAATAGTGCACCACTCTTCTTGTTGAGTACAGATTTACCTGAGAACGATTATGTTTCTCAAACCATCACACACCGTTTGTACGACGCCAACGTTGCTACCAAAGTAGCGCAGTTTATTCTGTTGGGTGTTGGCGGTGCCAAACTAGTAGACGAGCTGGGCTTTAATCCGGATGTGTATCACCTGAATGAAGCGCACGGTATTTCTGCAGCTTTCCACCTATTGAACAAGTTCAAGAGTGTAGAAAAATTGAGACAACACTTGGTATTCACAACGCATACGCCTGAAGAAGCTGGTAACGAGAAACACGATATCTACCTCTGCCATAAGATGAGTTATTTCTGCGGCATGAGTCTGGATGAAGTACGTAAACTCACCGGTATTCAAGATGATCAATTCAACCACTCATTGGCAGCACTTCGCTTTGCCAGAAAAGCCAATGGCGTTTCTGAACTACACGGACATGTGAGTCGCGAAATGTGGAAGAAACAAGAAGGCATTTGCGAAATCACTTCTATTACCAATGCGCAGAACTGGCGCTATTGGGCCGATAAGCAATTGTATCGCTATGCGGAAGAAGGCAATGATGCAGCATTCGATGACAGAAAAAAATACTTGAAGAAGCGTGCTTTTGAAATCGTAGCTGACCAAACCGGTAAGCAATTCGATCCGAATGTGCTCACCATCGTATGGGCAAGACGTTTTGCAGGCTATAAGCGTGCAGATATGCTCACCTACGATATGGAGCGTTTCGAGAAGCTGATCAATAGCATCAACCGACCTGTTCAGGTGATCTGGGCGGGTAAGCCTTACCCTGTTGACTACCCTGCTATCACGCAGTTTAATAACCTAGTTCACTTAAGTAAGAATTACAAGAATGTTGCCGTACTCGTTGGTTATGAGCTTGCTTTGAGCAAACGCCTAAAGCAGGCGGCAGATATCTGGTTGAACAATCCACGCGTACCTAGAGAAGCATCTGGCACTAGTGGTATGACAGCAGCCATGAATGGTGCGGTTAACTTCTCAACCGATGATGGCTGGATTCCTGAGTTTGTGAACCATGGCAATAACGGCTTCGTGATTCCAAAAGCAGACTACGCTAACATGCATGTGCATGAGCAGGATGAATACGATTTGAATAAGCTGTATGAGATTCTGGAAGACCAGATCGTGCCGCTTTACTACGATAACTACGATACTTGGCGCCAGATCATGAAGAATGGCATGCGCGATGTTCGTTTCAAATTCGACAGTAACCGCATGGCGGAAGAATACTACGAGATTATGTACAAATAACCCCGGACCCCTGCAGCAATGCAGGGGTTTTTCTTTTCTACCAGAACAGAAGCCATTAGGATTTGTTACTATTGCAATGATGACCAAACACAAGATTGTTATAGCCATTACAGGTGCCAGCGGCTCTATTTATGCCAAATTATTATTGGACAAATTGGCGCAAGCCAAAGAGCAGGTTGCGGCTGTGGGTATTGTGATGAGCAAAAATGCGGAAACCGTATGGGAAACTGAATTGGGCAATACGTCTTACAAGGACTATCCTTTCAACTTTTACAATAAACATGATTTTAATGCCCCCTTTGCATCAGGCTCAGCACAATTCAATACTATGATTGTGGCGCCATGCAGCATGGGCACTTTGGGCAGAATTGCTGCCGGCATTAGCGATGACTTAACCACCCGCGCAGCAGATGTGATCCTAAAAGAGCGCAGAAGATTGATCTTGATGGTGCGTGAAACACCCTATAACCTCATCCATATCCGCAATATGGAGACAGTGACACTAGCTGGCGGTATTATTTGTCCCGCCTCCCCCTCTTTTTACAGCGTACCCACCACCATTGAAGCAGCCGCTGCTACAGTGGTAGACCGCGCGCTGGATTTAGCAGGCCTTCAATTCAATTCTTATCGCTGGGGACAATAAAAAAGCCCTTGTCATTGTAGACAAGAGCCCTTTTCTATCGGGGGTTTTCAAAAGCTTATCCTTTAGCAGCAAACAGGTAAACTGTCATCTGCACATCATTAGCTGGGCCTTTATAGTTAATACCCAACAAAGTGCGGTCGATAGAGAAGAATGCTTGTCCGAAAAAGCCCTTATCATCTACTGAACGAACCACTGCAGGGAATTTCAAAGGAACATTCAAACCTTTAATGCTCAGGTTACCGCTGATTTCTACATTAGTTGCGTTTGTGTAGTTTACACCAGAAATAGTGAAAGTTGCTTCTGTATTCTTTGCTACATCAAAGAAATCTGGACTCTTCAGGTGACCAGCGAGACGTTCACCACCACCTGCATCAGTTACTTTCAGGCTTGTGAGATCAATTACAAAGCTACCACCAGTTAATTTGCCGCCATCTGCAGTAAGGCTACCGCTTTTCAGGTTGAAAGTACCAGTGTGGTAATCTTTGGCTTTTGCGCCAATCCACTCTACGCGGCTTCTTTCGGTGTTAACCGTGTAGTTGTCTGCCGGCTTAACAGTAAATGCAGATACACCTGCCATCAAGGCGATTGCTGCAACAGCTGTGAAGATTTTTTTCATGCTTGTCTTTTTAATTAATTGAGTACGAAAATAGGAATTTTCACATAAATACATGTATGTACATCAATTTGTTTTCCAAAACCGAAAATTTTAACATTCCCAGCAGTTGAAAATGAACCAAAGCCCATATCTGAATTCACCTATCTTCGCGAAAATTTTTGACTACCTATGAACCTGCACGAATACCAGGCTAAAGAGCTCCTGAAGAAATTCAATGTTCCTGTACAGGAAGGCATTGCTGTAGATACAGTAATGGCCGCGGAAGAAGCTTACAGACAAATCAAGACGCAGACCAACAACAATTTTGCTGTTGTAAAAGCACAGATCCACGCTGGTGGACGCGGTAAAGGTAAAATTGTCGGCACCGAACAGCGCGGTGTAGCTGTTGCCAAAAGTCTAGAAGATGTAAGCAATATCGCCAAGAATATTCTCGGTGGTACACTGGTCACTATTCAAACTGGTGCTGCAGGTAAAAAAGTAAATAAAGTATTGGTAGCGCAGGATGTTTACTATCCAGGCCCTAACCCGGTAAAAGAGTTCTACCTCTCTATCCTTTTGGACCGTGCAAAAGGTGAGAACGTTATCATGTACAGCACTGAAGGTGGTATGGACATTGAAGAAGTTGCACACAATACACCTGAGAAAATCTTCAAAGAGTGGGTTCACCCAGGTGGTAAGCTGCAGGGCTTCCAGGCAAGAAAGATTGCTTTCAATCTAGGCCTGAGCGGTGAAGCTTTCAAGAACTGCGTGAAGTTTGTAACCAACCTCTATAACGCTTACGTATCACTGGATTGCGGTATGTTGGAAATCAACCCGCTGTTCAAAACCAGTGATGAGAAGATCATTGCCGTTGACTGTAAGATGAATATTGATGATAACGCACTGATGCGTCATGCTGATACTGCTGCGATGCGCGATATCACTGAAGAAGATCCAACTGAAGTTGAAGCTGGTCAGTATAACCTGAACTTCGTGAAACTGGATGGTAACGTAGGTTGTATGGTGAACGGTGCCGGTCTGGCCATGGCTACCATGGATATGATCAAACTGAGTGGTGGTGAGCCTGCTAACTTCCTAGATGTAGGTGGTACAGCAAACGCACAGACTGTAGAAGCCGGTTTCCGCATCATCATGAAGGATCCAAACGTAAAAGCTATCCTGATCAATATCTTCGGCGGTATCGTTCGTTGCGATCGTGTTGCTGCAGGTGTGATTGAAGCATACAACAAGCTGGGCAATATCAATATCCCAATCATTGTTCGTCTGCAGGGTACAAACGCTGAAGAAGCGAAGAAACTAATCGATGAAAGTGGTCTGAAAGTACAATCTGCTATCCTGCTCAGCGAAGCTGCTGAACTGGTAAAAAAAGCAGTTGCTTAATTCAGTTCAAGATAAAATTTCAAACCCCGGACTTCCGGGGTTTTTTATTGAGCTTGTATGGGCTTTACTTCTGTAATAGGGCTAAAAGAATAATGCAATCCCGTTTTTAATTCTACACATTCAATTCTGGTTCTGCGTTTATGCAGTTTCCGAAACTGTTTTCCCTTCTCTGTTTCAAACAATGCACCATCAGGTAGTTCTTCTACCAGCACACCACGCTTTTGTTGAACAGGATTATACCTTCTCAGTACTTTCAACAAATCCATTTCACCATTCGCAGTAGCTGCAGGATTCATCACTGATTTGCGCAAAGCCTTGGTCACATCGTCCGGGAAAAACTGCTTGCCAATAAAATCTTGCAATAAGCCAGAGTAGATGCGCTTCCATTCTATACCATGCGGTTCTACCCTTCTACCAAATTGCTCAAATGTCAAGAGGTGAGCTAATTCATGCAAGAGTGTAATCAAGAACTCGTAAGGATTGAGATCGCCATTCACGGTAATGCGATGATTGGCACCCATAAACGCATGGCGATAATCGCCCAATACGGATTTACGCTTTTTCGTAACAGTAAGGTGTACGTTGTAACGGTGCAGATAGCCTACTACGTGCTCGAAGCTACCTTGTGGCAGAAAGCCTGCCAGCGCCTGCATGGGATGTTCAGAGATGGGCATTTTTCCGCTTCGCGTTCCTTCTCAACACAAGAATCACCTCTACAGTTGTATAGGCGATATACATAAACATGCCGCCAAAAATGCCACCCATGTTCACCAATTCACCAGATGCGTAGAAATAGATGAAGATGGCTGCTACAATTACCAATAATTTCAGCACAGTGGCGCCCATCACATTACGTACAAAGGCAAATTCATTCTTGGTGGTATAAGAAGCATTGTGCATGCGCATGCTGATATTGGTTAACACAAACAATAACGCATTGGCAGATAGCAGTACTCTTGGACTAATGACTTTCTTTTCAAATCCCTCCCAGCCAAGGAGTGTAATCCCCAGAATCACTAATGCCAGCACAGCTAGCCACATCCAGTCTTTTATTTTGTCTAGTTGCATATTACTTGTTTGAAGTATCTCTGATCACTTTTACCAGCATCCCAATCAGAATAAGCAAAGGTAATAGCCACGCAAAAACTGGTATAGATACAGCCAGTTTTTTATCCAGCCAGAATCCACCATATACAGCGATTAGTAATGCTGCTACCAATTGTGTAGCCAAGCCCAAATACTGCAGCAGAATAGATGGCTTTTGGGGCGACTGCTTAGTCATTAGAGGTTTCTACGTTCGGTAATTGAAGCAGGGCAGTATCTCTTTCTGTTGGCGCAGTACCATTCAGTACCTTTTTGACACTTTCCAGATATAAATCCTTTTGACGAATGGTTTGCTCCAGCGAATCAGTTCTGATTTTGAGCAACTGCAAGGCCGATCTACTCTCACGCGTACCATAGCCCGGTATGTAATACTTCAGCGGGGTAAACACGATCAAGCCAATGGTTAACCCAACCATGAGGATGAATACCGTACTCAGTCCGATATATACACTAAGCCTACTTAACCGGAAGGTGATCATCTCCTCAAATGTGTCGTCATTCATCACCACCAGCCTGTATCGGTTGCGGAGTCGCTTAACGGTATCTTGATTGAATAATTCTGCCATATGCCTTTCCCTTTGTTAAAGGTAATATTCTGCACCTGAACTGCATCGTTTACCGATCAAATAGCTGTAATTTTATTGCAGATGAACGTTCGATTACAGCTTAGATGGCGCTCAGGCATTTTCACCCTTGTGATGATCTTCTTTTTGGCAGGCTTTACTCAATTAAAGGCACAGCCTAATACCAGTATTTCCTTACAGAAACCCAAAAAATTCGAAGACAGACAACTTACTTCCGAAAAAACAGCGGAGAAAAAAAACACCCTGTTTCGCAGGTTTACCCAAAGCGGATTCACACACTATAATTACTACTTCAACGCAGAGCAGAAACTGCAGGATATATTGATTGCTGCGAAAAGTCAGTTCAAAGAAGACTATACCCAACTCCTGCCCTTTTACAACTACACGCTGGATGCAACAGCCAATGAGCAAGCCATGCTGGATTCACTTTTGTACAAGTGTACTGCCGGTATCTTATTGCATGATTTACGCAATGCGTGGATTGATGATCTCTACTTGCTTTTAGGCAAAGCTTATTACTATCGAAAAGATTTTGATTCGGCAGCATTCACTTTCCAGTATATTAATTATGCTTATGCACCCAAAGATGATGGCTATGATATTCCTCTAGGCAGTAATGCATCGAATACAAACGGCATTTTCACTATCGTTACCAAAGAGCAAAGAAACCTTTGGAAAAAAATCTGGACCAACCCACCTGTTCGAAATGAAGCCTTACTCTGGCAGGTTAGAACCATGATTGAACAGAATAAAATTGCAGAAGCTTCAGGCCTCATAGAATTACTGCAAGCAGATCCATTCTTTCCTAATCGTTTACATCCTGAGCTACACGAAGTACAAGCCTATTTATTCTATTCGCAGAAAATCTATGACAGCGCGGCATACCATCTGCAAGAATCGCTTTCGCTTACAGCTAACCAACCGGAGAAAAGTCGCTGGCAATATTTGATTGCGCAACTCTGGCAGGCAGCAGGCAAACCAGCACAAGCAGCTACTTATTATGAAAAAGCTGCCGACAAAACTAACAACCCTGTCATGGAAGTTTATGCCAGACTCAATCTGGCCGAAATACAAGCCAAAGCAGGCAGTGGTAAAACAGCAGCACATATTCAGTCATTGCTGCAGATGTCGAAACGAGAAAAATACCAAGCCTATCAAGACATCATTCTTTATGCAGCAGCCAAACTTGCCTATCAGCAAGGTGATTTTGCTATGAGTGAACAAATACTCAGCAAAGCCACCAAGGTTATTGACGCTGATCTGGAACAAAGAGCCAAGAACTTTCTCTTGCTAGGTAATATCGCTTACGAACAGGAGAAATTTTCGCTTGCTTCAGCTTCTTACGATAGTTTGAATGCAAACTTATTACCGGCAGCAGATCAACAATTGGTAACACTGCGCAAACCGGCTTTAGGCAATATTAGCAAACTGCAGAATACCATCATACTTCAAGACAGCTTGCTGAAGATTGCTGCGATGCCACTTGATACCAGAAATGCACTATTGAAAAAACTAGTTAGACAATTGCGTAAAGAGCAAGGTCTGAAAGAGAGTGCAGAAGACTTGCCTTCAGACAATTTCAATAACAGCACAACAGACAACAGTAATTTATTCAGCAACAACAATGCAGCTGATTTCTATTTCGCCAATAATGGCGTTAAATCAAGAGGCTTCAGCGAGTTTAAAGCAAAATGGGGCGATAGGCCTGATGTTGACAATTGGCGCAGAATGGCCGCAGTTGAGAGAACCATCCAGAGCTTTCAACCGAACATGCAGAGCAGCGATGCTGTTGCTGATACCAAATCGGGCAATGATAATGCAGACATCACAATTGAAAGCCTGACAAGCCGTTTACCACAATCCCCCGAACAAAAAGCCGCTGCAGACTCCATTATTGCATATGCTTTATACGGCACTGCCAATACATTACTTCGTGAGCTAGACAATTATGCTGCAGCAGCAAATAGCTATCAGCAATTACTCCTGCGCTATCCAAATAGAAGAAGTTTGGACATACTCAAAGACTTTTATTTAAGTTGTCAATATGCTGGTCTCAATAAGCGCGCAGATAGTGTGCAGGGACTCATGCGCATTTATTATCCTAATGATGCTAGTGTACAGCAACTACTTAGTGGCACAAAGCGTCAGAGCAAGGATGCAGGCACTACAGCGTATGAATCCATTTACCAAGATTTTATTGCAGGAGATTTTCAAAAAGCCTTGGCTAAAAAGCAACAGGCAGATGCCCAATTCGGACAACAATTCTGGACACCGCAATTACTCTACATAGAAAGCCTGTATTATATCAAACAAGGAAATGATAGTTTGGCCATACAACAGCTGAACAATATTGAGAAGAAGTTCCCAGCCTCACCGCTGAAAGAAAAAGCAGCCACGATGCGCGATGTGCTCAGTCGCAGAAAAGAGATTGAGTCTTATCTCACCAATTTGGATGTAACGCGCGAAGAAGAAGTGGTTACTAAGCGTGTTGATCTAACTGATACAAAAGCAGTTACCACTCTACCGCAAAAAACTGTAGATACTGCCAGCCTGCGTAAAACCATCAATACTGTTCCTCAACAGCAAGCAGCGGCTACCATCAAGCTTGCCGAAGTGAATAAAAAGGAATACCAATTTAACCCAGTTGATACCCAGTATGTAGGTATTTTATTGGATAAAGTGGATGATATCTTCATTACAGAAGCCAGAAACGCTTTTAACCGATATCACCAAACCACAGGACAGTATTCCCGACTGAGATTACAGACCAATAGACTGGATGAAAAGCGGGTATTATTGATCACTGGCCCCTTCATGAATGCCGGTGAAGCGATGGATTATGTGGACAAAGCCAGACCTGCAGCCAGATCCAGAATCGTGCCTTGGTTACAGGCGGATAAATACAGCTTTACCATTTTCTCAAACAATAACCTGACCCTGCTTTTGGAAAGAAAAGACTGGGAAGTGTATCAGGCATTTCTCAAAACGGTTTTCCCGGATAAATTTTAACTTACGATGAATGGCAAAAGCAAGGTTCTGCCTTAGTTTTACGCCTGATCATTAAAACCCCGATATGACGAACGCGGTGCGTATTTTTTGGAAGGTATATTTTATAGGCTTGGGTATAGCTGCACTCTTGCTGATAGGCATGAATTATGGCCTATTTGGTAAGATGCCTTCAATTGAAGACATCGAGAATCCATCTGCCTCCTTGGCTAGTCAGGTATATGCACAGGATGGAAACCTGATGGGTAAGTATTATCTAGAAGACAGAATCAATGTCAAATACCGAGACATCAGTAAGCATATTGTAGAAGCATTAGTAGCCACCGAAGATGAGCGCTTTTACGAACACAGTGGTATTGATCTCCGTTCGCTGATGCGTGCTGCCAAGGGATTGGGTCGCGATGGAGGTGCTAGTACCATCACCATGCAGACAGCCAAGAACTTATTTACTGAGAACTGGAGCACTAAAAACTTTCTGTTAAGAGGTATACAAAAGATTAAGGAATCCATCATTGCGATTAAACTGGAACGTGCTTTTACTAAGGAAGAAATCATCACACTCTACTTAAATACCGTTGCATTCAGTGATAACGTATTTGGTATCCGAAATGCGAGTAAGACATTTTTCCAAAAGGAGCCAGACCGAGTAACTGTTGAAGAAGCTGCTGTGCTGATCGGCATGGTGAATGCGCCTTCACTATATAACCCAAGAAGAAATCCCAAACTGTCTATGGACCGCAGAAATACGGTACTAAACCAGATGGTGAGGAATAATTATCTAAATGAGGCTGAAGCTGCTACGCTGAAGATGAAGCCCATTGTCCTCAATTACAAAAAGCTGGATGAGACGAATGGTCTTGGCCCCTATTTCAGAATGGTATTGGGCGAAGAAATGAAACGCTGGTGTAAAGAGCATAAAAAGAGCAATGGCGAAAACTATGACCTCTATAGAGATGGCTTGAAGATTTACACCACCATCAACACACGCATGCAGTTGTATGCAGAAGAAGCCGTGGCCAAGCACATGAGTTATCTGCAGAAAATTTTGAATACTCAGCAGAATATCAAGACTGGCAGTGTTTGGAAAGATTATGAGAATGTGATTCAAGCTGCGATGAAGCAGAGTGAAAGATGGCGTGCATTGAGCAAAGAAGGTTTGGAAGAAGAAGAGATCAAGAAATCCTTCTATCAGAAAATACCCATGAAGGTATTTGCATGGAATAATGAGCGGTTGAAAGATACAGTAATGAGTCCTTATGACTCCATCAAATACCACCGCCAAATGATGCAGGCAGGTTTTATGGTTATGGATCCCATTACCGGTGCCGTAAAAGCATGGGTGGGTGGCATTGATTTCAAGCATTTCAAATACGATCACGTTAATATCAACACCAAGCGTCAGGTAGGTTCTTCTATCAAACCACTTTTGTACAGTTTGGCCATTGAAGAAGCCGGTTTCACACCCAATACTATGGTGGAAGATGTACAGCAAAATTTCGACGGCTATGGACTGGTTCCCGCTACAAGTAAAACATGTACAGGCAGAACGATGCCAATGGCATCTGCATTAACCTGGAGCCGTAACTGTGCCACAGCTTATATTATGAAGCAATTGGACAATACGGGCAATAATGGTGCAAGACGTTTTGTGGATTATCTACGTAAGTTGAATGTGCAAAGTAAGATTGAGCCCTATCCTTCTATAGCTATCGGTAGCTGCGAAATTTCTTTGTATGAAATGATGCAAGCTTATTCTATGTTCCCCGGCAGAGGCTTTAATGTGAAGCCAATGTTTATTGCACGTATTGAAGATCGAAATGGTAATGTATTGGAAACTTTTGTACCTGAGCGTAAAGAAGTGATCAGTGATATTACAGCCTATTCTACTATCAAAATGATGCAAGGCGTAGTACAATCAGGTACTGGTCGCGGTATCTATGCCTATGGTGCTGTTGGTGAATTGGCTGGTAAAACTGGCACCACCAACGATAACAGCGATGCTTGGTTTATGGGCTATTCTCCGCAATTATTGGCAGGCGCATGGGTTGGTGCAGATGACAGATTCATCAGACTCAGTTCAAAACTGGGTGAAGGTGCTTCTGCAGCATTGCCTATCTGGGGTTATTTCTATGGCAAAGCCATCAATGATCCAAACTGTGGTTTAGATAGAAATCTCACATTCACCAAGCCTGAGTCAATGGCCAATGATATCATCATGGATTGGATCAATGATGTACAGCCAGCGCTGGGTGCTGAAGGTGAAGATATGGGTGCAGGCACCAGCAATGATTATGAAATGGAAAACATCAAGGCAGAAGATATCAAGGCCGAATCGGAGATATTGATTGAAGAAAAGAAAGATACCAAGCCTGTGACAACTCCTGCTACCGGCAAGCCTGCAGAAAACAAACCTGGTAGTACTCCGGCAAATAAACCGGGACAACAAGCGGCTCCTGTTCCTAAAGCTGTATTACCTCCTCCACCCAAGAAGCCCGGTGGTGGAAACAGGTAAAAACTTGATGGCATTTTAAATAGGAAGGTTACAAGAACTGTGGCAGATTTCTACACTGTAAAATCTACAACTATGTTTCGGTATAAGAACCCCTGCATTCTTTTCTTGACACTTCTTTTAAGCGCTTGTTCCACATCAAGATTCAAGCAAAGCTGGCTGAATGAAACTGCACCGGATAGTTTCACCGTAAGATTTCATACAACCAAAGGCGCATTTGATATTGCGGTGCAAAGAAAACTGAGTCCTGCAGCGGCAGATCGTTTTTATCAACAAGTAACACATCGTTTTTATGATGGAGCTTATTTCTATCGTGTAGTGCCGGGCTTTGTAGCACAGTTTGGCCCAACAGATACCCTCATGAAAAATACTTGGGCAAAAAATAAAGTCCCTGATGAACCTGTACTTGCTAAAAATACACGTGGGGCTTTGGCTTATGCACGAAGTGGAAAGGAAACTAGAAATGCTGATTTGTTTATCAATATCCAATCAAACTCACCCAGACTGGATACTATTCGATACAATGGTGTAACTGGTTTTCCGGTATTTGGACAGGTAATCAATGGCATGTCGGTAGTAGACAGTTTATACAATGGCTACAGCAATCAGCCTTTACGAATCATGGATAGCGTAGATATAAAAGCTACACTACTTAAAGAGCGTTTCCCTAAACTTGATCAAATCAAAAAAGCAAAGCTGCTTAGAAATTAATCTGTACCTGTAGACGAAGTAATCTTCCTTTTTGTCTGTTGTTCTGCAGCACAAAGTCTTCGAATCTACGGTCTGATATAGTGTACATCGCCACCAATTCTAGTGTTTTAGCTGGCTGCCATTCTACACCTAGCTCCAACTCACGAACGGTATAACTTCTCGCATCAAGCTCATGCTTTTTACCACCTTCATAATATTGAACACGTGTAAAAGGCATCAATGTATGATGACCTTTACGAATGAGGTAATGACATTGAAAATAGCCTCCTGTTAAAGAGCGCAATTCAATAGAATCTGTCAGTTTATTAAATTCAGGACCACGACCTATATTGTACTCTGCTTGAATACCAAATGGTTTTGGATACAACACAAAAGTCATGGCAGCACGCTGATCAAGGTATTCGTTATTGGCTGCACGTTTTACACCATTGCTGGTGGAAAGCAATACAAACTTTCCCGTATATGCCTGAATACCCGGCTCAATGATTTGATTACCGATTTTGATTGGATAAGAGAAACGGGTAACAATATGCGGCTGGTTATTTCGTTCCTGTTGATTGGCAGTTTGTCCATTATATGCACCAAAAGCAAACACGCCATAATCACCTGAGCCCTTCAGACCATCATTCACCAAAGAAGAGAAAAGTTTTCTAACTGATTTTGGTGCCCAATAAAAAATAGCACCAAGATCGCGCTCATTTGTAACAGCACTATTCAATGCATCTGCACGATCCAAGGGAATACGGTTCTGGCTTGACTGCATATTTTCGAACCCAAATGGAATCTTACTTTGCCCAACACGAATTCGAAACTCATTTTCCTTATCAAAACCCAAATCCATATAGGCGTCGCGTAATTGTGCAATATGTTGTGTAGTACCAACAGAAGATGCAAAATCGGGCTGCACGTAGAAATAGACACGCTCAGAAATTTGTCCGAAAAAGATGATACGCATCCGGCGAATAAAGAAGCCTCCACCATCGCCCCAAGAACGATCGCATTGCTCACACTTCAGGTTAGCGTTGGTTTCAAACAATCTGTTGTAACGTCCTTGCGTATAGCCTCGAATGGCAAAACGGTCAAACCATTTCACTCCAGCTGCTTGTGCACCATTCTTCAGTGGCAATTCAGGCAATTGCGTTTGCGCATTTACAGTGAGCGTAATTGTATATAAAATGAATGTGAATAGAATCTTTTTCAAATGTTATCTTTTCGTAAACAGCCGCAAAGGTGAAGGCTTGCATCCGCTTAACAATCAGTTAACAATAACTTAATATACCATCAATACACAGGTAATACACATTCAATAAAAATGCCCCCTTTCGGAGGCATTTGCTGTATTTATTTTTTGGGTTGATCTATATCCAATCCCCAGTCGATACCTTTCAATGTAGCAGGCACGCCTTCTGTCATCCATTTGGGTGCTGGTGCCCCTTTCAGGTAATGATCAAAGAACTGTCCAAGACGAATAGACAAATCCTTGGCGTTTCTTCTTTCAGACAGGTTATGCAACTCATCATTGTACTGCAGCAACCAAACAGGCTTATTCAAACGCTTTAATGCAGTAAAGAATTCAATACCCTGATACCAGGGCACTGCATCATCCTTATCATTATGCGTCATCAATAAAGGCGTCTTCACTTTGTCTGCCTGGAACAATGGAGAATTTTTGATGTAGAGATCAGGACGCTGCCACAAAGTAGCACCAATACGGCTTTGAGACTTCTCGTATTGGAACTGTCTGCTGATACCTGTACCCCAGCGAATACCACCATAGGCACTCGTCATATTGGCTACAGGTGCACCGGCACCTGCTGCGGCAAACATATTGGTACGGGTAATTAACCAAGCAACTTGGTAACCACCCCAGCTTTGTCCCTGAATAGCCATCTTCGTGCTGTCTACCCATTTCATTTTGCTCAGGTAGCGGGCAGCTGACACAATTGAATTATACGCTCCACCACCCGGCTCTCCGTTTTTATAGAAAATATCCGGATCAAATACCAGATATCCGTTGCTCACGAAGTAAGGAATATTCACTGTAGAACGACTTGGTGCAGGGGCGCGATAATTGTATCGGGTAGCTGCATCTCTTTCATAGAAATAGAAAATTACCGGATACTTTTTGGTGCTATCGAAATTCTCCGGCTTGTACAACAAACCTTCACTCATTTTACCATCCAGCATCTTCCACTTGTGTAGCTCAACAGTCAGCCAGTTATAGTCTTTCTGCTGAGGATTGATATTGCTGAGTTGTATTGCACTCTTTGCTTGATTATTTTCAACACTATTGATAACAGTTACATTAGGAGAACGATCGAAAGAGCCTTTCAAATAGCCAAGCACATTGGCTTCTTTTGCTTTGAAAAAGCCATTTAAAGAAGCTGGCTCTGTTGTAGCAACTGCATCAAAATTTGCGCCCATGGTATACCAGCGGTAACCATTGCCTTTTTCCTTGTTATCGAATACAGAGAACAGAATTTGCTGACCGTCTTTGATTGTACGCTCCTCTCTATCGAGACGCACATAACGGTAAGTCAGGTTTTGCTTACGACCCAAACCATTGGTCAATGATACAGGTTGCTCTTTGCCTGAGGGATCTACTTTCCACACATCATATTTGTCATACACATAAGCGTAGCGATCTCCTTCATGGAAACCCATGGTACCATGTGGTGGCGGATCATCAGGATGATCATCTTCCTCATCGAATACAGGCACTTTGATACCTTTTGTTGCATTAACAGTGGTACCGTTTGCAACACTATATGCAAAATAATTTCGCTGCTTCCAATCATACCACATCACATAATTGGCTTCTGGTGACATCTGCGCACCACCACGCACTTTATCAGCAATTTGCTTTCTGGAACCATCTTTCAGGTTCACAATAAACAATCTGCGCAGGTTACTCTGCTCCCACTGATCCTGAATGCGATAACCCTTATCGCCCATACCCAAAGCAATGTCGGCATTGCCTTCATTACCGGGTATTACCATATCGCAATCTTCATCTGCTAACTGAATTACCTTATCATCACCCACCTGCCATACTGTTAAAAAGCTTCTGCGCAGTGTTTGCTGCAGGGTAACCAGTTGCTGTGGCTGTAACTCATCATCTTTGTGATTCCAGATATCCAGACGTGCGGTTTCAAAATCTACCAGATTGGTATCTTTTACCGGACGAATCGGCGCCAGCCCAAAAAATAATTTCTTACCGTCCTTGCTGAAATTATTGTTGTAATCGGGGCTTACTGTTAAACCGCCAACAACACCTTTTGTTACACGATCTGCTTTAATAGCAGCCGCAGCCATACCCTGCTGATAATACCACAATCTGTAAAACTTCTTCAATGCTTTGGTGGCGCTATCACGCTCTGCTACAAATGCCACCTGTGAAGCATCTTCGCTAATGGCATAGTTCTTTGCATCATTGAAGCCTTTCAATAAAGTATCAGCTTTCCAACTGTTGAGATCATACCATAACACCATTGCCTTGGTAAGGCTATCGCCATTCTTACGCGATGTTTCCACCAACAGCTTACTACCATTCTTACTGAAATAATATTCATTCACCAGCTTGATACGATTTTCTTTACCAGAAACCGTATTACGTACCACCAGCTCTGTACCTTCTTCTACAGGTTCTTCTGCTGGTCTTGCGGCAGGTGCAGGACGATTGTTTCTATTTTGTAAAACTGATAAGCCTTTGGTTTGTGCCTCACTCACTTTTGCACGCAGGCTATCGGCCACTTTCAGCAAACTATCCGCCATACGCGTAAGTTGCTGCAGCTGCGTTGCTGAATCAGGACGCTGACGCTGTGCTGGTGCTTCAGGCAAGGCCTTCTCCAAATGATAGGCCAACCAACCTGAAGCTTTCTCAGGTGTTTTATATGACTTTACGCGAGGTAGTTTGGTCAACTGATCCTTGCCTAACACATAGATACCCAAACTATCCTTGGGCATATCATCAGGTCTACGCTTTTTAATCCTTGCTTCGCGTGTGTCTTTGAATAAGGGGCGAATGCGGAAGAACACATATTGATTGTCTTCGCTGATGGTGGCGTTATACCCTCTTGCAATTTCTTTTTTAAAATTGCCATCGCTGGACTGAATGTACAAAGTACCATCTCCTTCCTGCGGGTTAACTGTATAGACCACAAACTTTCCATCATTGCTGATCATGCGCTCACCGATGCTTTGCCAACCATCGTACACACTATGATCCAGTGGTTTCTTTTGTGCCTGAACCGTTACAGCAAAAATGCAGCACGCGGCCAGAATCAGGGGTTTCTTCATAAACAGTAATTAAGGCACTAAATATAGCTGAAGAAACAACAGACAAATCAGGAATTACAGGACCGGAGCAATATTATGCTGAACCAGAAGCTGATCTAGATCGGGTTCTTTTTTGGACTGATAGATGGGCTGGTGAAATTCATGCAGTTTTTGAAGGATAAAGAGCAATTGCAACTTCTCTTCCTCAGACAGATTACCGGAAACTATATGAGATACTTTGGTCATGGCTTGAAAACTAGCTTCCAGTGTTTTTCGGCCATCAACCGTAAGACTCAATCGCTTACTTCTGCCATCAGATGGATCATCTTGCTGATCCAGATAGCCTTTCTCGAGCAGGCGCCGAATCACTTCCATGCCCGTTGGCTTTTCCTGAATATTCCGTTCGATAAGCTCCATCTTGTTCATACTGCTGTAGGGATACAGCGTAATCAGAAATGTAAACTCATCAAAGCTATTGATACCAGTTCCCTCCAAAGCCTTCTTCACATACATACGGGCATAACGATTCATAAACACCACCAGCTTGCTGATCATACTTTCTAATGTTTCACCGGCAATCGCCCCTTCAGGTATTACAGGAGTATGAAAATGATGTTTAGCCCCCATGAGCCAAGCGCCAAACGATTGAGGATCAGCACTGGTATGGCCTTCCTGCTCGTATCGCTCCAGTTCATTCATCAGATTTTTGATCAGCAAATAGTTCATAAACAGCGTTTATTTTCTAAACATGTATAAAATTATACTTTTTTAGAACAATTTCATGCTAATTTTGTTCTCCATTTTAAAATACAAGCAACCATGCAACGTAGGATGAACATTTTGGTGGTCTTTCTCTTGACCATTTTTCAGGTAAGTGCGCAAAATTCAGGTTCAGTATCCGGTACCGTCACCAACAAAGGCAATAGTGCACCTTTGGGCGGTATTACAGTTAAACTACTTTCTACCGACAAGGCAACAGTAACAGACAGTGCCGGTCGTTTCCGGATCACCGGCATTCCGGTAAAAGCCTATACCATTCAGTTTTCCGGATTAGGTTATGCCGACTTATTGAAATATAACATCATTATTACTACAGGTAACGAGCAAACCATACTGGCGGAGATGGAGCCGGTGGCTTCCGAACTGGGTAATGTCACCGTTCGTTCAAGCAGAAAAACAGCTAAAGCAGCTACACTGGAAACGCCCTTAAGTGTGCAGCGATTGACAACTGAAGAGATCAGGGCCAACCCCGGCGGTAATTTCGATATCTCTAAAGTGATTCAGAGTTTACCGGGTGTTGGTGGTGGTGCAGCAGGCGGCGGTTTCCGTAATGATATCATCATCCGCGGCGGCGCCCCCAACGAGCATGTTTTCTATTTAGATGGCATTGAAATTCCTACCATCAATCACTTTGCTACACAAGGAAGCAGTGGTGGACCGCAGGGTATTTTGAACGTGAGCTTTATTGAAGATGTGAAACTAAGCAGCTCTGCTTTTGATGCCAGATTTGATAATGCTTTGTCTTCAGTATTTGAGTTCAGACAAAAGAAAGGTAATGCCAACCGCGTGCAGGGCAATATCCGCTTGAGCGCAACAGAATTGGCCACAACTTTTGAAGGACCACTTTCTAAGGACAAGAAACATACTTTCCTTGCATCCGCAAGAAGAAGTTATCTGCAGTTTTTGTTTCAAGCAATTGACTTACCGATACGCCCCAACTATTGGGATTTTCAATTCAAAACAACCCACCAGTTAGATAAAAAAACAACACTGACATTCTTGGGTGTTGGTGCAATTGATGAATTCAGTTTTGCTGCGCCGAAAGAAGCCACTCCTGAAAAATTATATGCACTCAATAGCAGTCCTTCTATCCAACAGTGGAGCTACACCTTTGGTGCGAGCTTAAGAAGAGTAATCAGGAATGGTTATTGGAATTTGGCTTTAAGCAGAAACGATTTCAACAATACATTAGAGCGTTATGAAGATAACCTTAGCCCGAATAAAGGTGATCAAACCCTGAACATCAATTCCGGCGAAACAGAAAACAAACTCCGTTTTGATGTAAATCAAAACATCAACGGATGGAAAATTGCTTATGGTGTTGCTGCCCAAGCAGTAAGCTTCAGCAACAATACTTTTCAGGTGATTCGCCCGGAAGTGCGCGACAATAATAACGTGATCGTACAACCTGCTGTAACGGTGAACTTCAACACTAACATCAATTTTGTCAAAGCTGGTTTGTTTGCACAAATTGGCAAACGCTTCTTTGATAATCGTTTAGGTATTAGCGCAGGTATTCGCGCAGATGGTAACTCATTCACCAATGAAGGCTGGAATCTGTTACAGACTTTTAGTCCACGTATCAGTGCCTCTTATGTGTTAGCAGATCGTTGGAACCTGAATGCATCTGTGGGCACATATTACAAGCTTCCACCCTACACTATTCTGGGCTTTCAACAAAACAATACATTCCTCAATAAAAACAGCGATTATACCAAAAGCACGCATTATGTATTGGGTATCGAACACCTCAAGAGTGATGCTACCCGTTTTACATTAGAAGGCTTTTACAAAGCATATAGTAACGTGCCCATTAGTGTAAGAGATGGTATCAGCTTAGCCAATATGGGTAGTGATTTCAGCGTGTTGGGTAATGAAGCCGTTCGTACAAATGGAACAGGCCGCGCTTTTGGTTTTGAGTTCTTCGCGCAGCAAAAACTCACTAAGAACTTCTTTGGTGTGTTTAGTTATACTTTCTTCAAGAGTGAATACACTGGTGCCAATGGTAAATATGTACCAAGTGCTTGGGACAATCGCCATCTACTGAGTGTTACATGGGGGTATAAGTTCAAGCGCAACTGGGAATTGGGTTTGAAATTCCGTTACCAAGGCGGTGCACCATACACACCTTTTGATGATATAGCCAGCAGGCAAAACTTTCTGGTGCTGAATCAGGGTCTTTTGGATTACACACGACTCAATCAAAATCGTTTAACCGCATTCCATTCCAGCGATGTGCGTATAGATAAGAAATGGAATTTCCGCAAATTCACATTTGATCTGTTCTTGGATGTAACCAACTGGTATATTGCTAAAGCAGCCAACTATCCGCAGTATACATTTAGAAGAAACGCTAGCAATACGGCTTTCTTAACTACAGACGGGCAGCCCATCAGAGCTAATGGCAGCAATGGCATTCCAACATTATTAGCGAATGATGAAGCACAGGTTACGCCCACCATTGGCTTCATCGTAGAGTTCTAAAAAATCCACAAGCATTTATCGAAGTCGCAGTTTTTACTGCGACTTCTTTTTTGCTACACGCCATGTTTGATAACCTACAACAGATAAAATCATTGCAAAGCCGATATAGAAACTACTATGCAGTAATTTATTCTCTTGATACACTAAGAAAGCCAATAAAATCCCATACACTGGTTCAAGATTGTAACTAAGGTTAACCGTGAAAGCAGAAATTTTTTGTAGGGCTTGCGCAGATAAACGAAATGCCCATACAGAACATATCCAAGCCAAAAACAAAAGCCAAAAGAAATCTGTCCAGCTAGGCATGATATGATCAGCCGGAAATTGCATGGTATACCAAGGCATTAATAAAGAAAGGGTTAACCATCCTCCGCTAAGTTTATAAGTGATGAGTGTTTCAGGATTCACTTTCTCTAACACCATTCTATCCATCACCGGAAAAATAGCAGCAAGAAAAGCAGAGACTAAACCAATGATGATCCCAGTTTTATACCGAGGGTCAAAATGAAAAATCAGGTAGATCGCCACAATGCATACAATGCCGAGTAGTAATTCAACCGGCTGAATACGCTTACGAAAAAACAAGGGTTCGATCAACGCAGTAAAAAATCCGATGGCAGAAAAACAAACCAGTGCAATGGATACATTGGCATATTTGATGGAGCCATAAAAAGTCACCCAATGCATGGCGGCAATAAAACCGATACCTGTGATTTGCCAGCGTTGTTTTGCGGAAATTCGTTGCAGCTTACCTGTAAAGTAAAACAGTATCCACATAGTGATGGAACTAATCAACAGCCGATACCAAACCAACCATCCCTCATTCAGGGTAATGAGTCGTCCCAGAATTCCAGTGAATCCTGCCAGAAAAACAGCTAGATGTAATTTGAGGAAAGCGGCTTTCATGTAAGTGAAAGTAACGCATCGTTCGGAAAAAGCATGATACTATGCTGTTGCCGACTTTGTAACCTGTTGACGATAATTTTTAAACAAACTGCGCCATTGAATCTTGAGTACACCAAAAACACCTTCTTTCAAAATGCCTGCACTCATTTTACTTGTTCCTTCTTTTCGATCCACAAAAGTGATAGGCACTTCTTTGATGCGAAAACCCAGCTTCCAGGCAGCAAACTTCATTTCAATTTGAAAAGCGTAGCCTACAAAGCGAATTGCATCAAAATTGAGGGATTCTAGTACTTTACGGCTATAGCAAACAAAACCCGCTGTAGGATCATTCACCGGCATCCAAGTAATCAACTTCGTATACAAAGCACCACCACGAGAATAGATCTGTCTGTCTAAAGGCCAATTCTCTGTTTGTCCGCCAGGCACGTATCGGCTTCCTACCGATAGGTCTGCCCCATCCTGTTTACAAGCGAGATAGAGCCTTTCCAAATCTTTGGGATTATGCGAAAAGTCGGCGTCCATCTCAAACACAAACTGATAGCCTTGGCGTAAAGCCCAGCGGAAGCCATGGATATACGCAGTACCCAAACCGGACTTACCTTTTCTTTCTTCCAAAAAGAGTTGATTGGGATAAGTATGCATCAGGTCTTTTACAATGGCAGCAGTACCATCGGGCGATCCATCATCAATCACCAAGACATGGTAACCTTGTTGCAAGCCAAACACAGCAGCTAAAATGGCCGCTATATTTTCTTTTTCATTGTAAGTAGGTATAATGACTAATTTTTCCAATACGGGGGGCTTGCTCGGTAAAGGATAAAAATAGTTAATGTATTGCTGGTTTTACCAATAAGATTTATAACCGACGTTGCGAAAAGGTTAAACCTTCTTAGCCAACATGGTTCTGTTGAAAATCTCAGACAATTTCTGCTTGGTATGCATAGGAAAATCGCCCTTCATCATCCAATCGTAATACTGAGGTTCTTCTTTTAATACCTGTGCAACAGGTTTGCCCTTGTGTTTACCAAAATTGAATACTTCTACCCCATTCTCACGAATAAAGCGGCGGGCAAAATCTACCAGGTCTTCTTCACCGGTAGCTTTTACTATGCTCTCAATGGTAGTACCTAGCTGCGGATAGCGTTCAATCTGTGCTTCCAATACTTCCCAAGTTGCGGTTGCATCAACTTCAGCACTATGTGCGCCTTCTAAGGTCTTCTGACAGTAGAACTTATAGGCTGCACTCAAAGTGCGCTGCTCCATCATATGGAAGATGCGCTGAACATCTACCAAGCGTTTCCCATCGATGCTGATTTCCATACCGATACGCAGAAACTCTTCTACCAGCATAGGCACATCAAAGCGGTTACTATTGTAACCTGCCAGATCGCAATTATCGATAAACTGCTTGATCTCATTTGCAGCCTGCTTAAAAGTAGGCGCATCCTTCACCATTTCATCAGTAATGCCATGCACATCGCTAGATGCTTTAGGAATGGGCATTTGCGGATTCAGCAGCTTGCGCTTCACCTGACGGGTACCGTCTGGTGAGATTTTAATGATGGCAATCTCTATAATTCGGTCAGAACCAATATTAATGCCGGTGGTCTCAAGATCAATAACGGCAATGGGTCGGGTTAGCTGGAGCTTCATTCTAACTTAGGGTAAGGTGTTGAACCTGATGAATATTTGGGTTATGCTGGTCAAAGGTAATCAATTGGGGGGCTTAAAATCTGTTCAAAGCACACTTTTCAGGCATATTCCTGCGTTAATGCAAGGCAAAGCCTGTAATTTCACTTTTCCGGTAACATTAACAGTTCTGGAAAAATGCAGGAGCAGCGATGGCTATAGCCGCTGTATCTTTGCCACCAAACCTAAATTCCGGTCATGAAAAAGTTGATTGTTTCCTTACTCTTCATCAGCATGGTAGCGATAGCTTTCACCAGTTGCGCTTCTTCGAAGAATGGTGGTTGCCCTACCACCAACAGAAACTATTTCAAACCTTAAGCAAAGCGATTTGTTATACAGGCATGAAATGGAATCATCTGACTAAAGCAGAAGACCTGACTAATCTGGTTGAAAGGTCTCATCAAACTCCTCAAGTAATTTTCAAGCACAGTACTCGCTGTAGTATCAGCAGTATGGCGAAGAATCGTCTAGAATCTGCCGATACACCAGCCGGCATAGATTTTCATTATCTGGACCTGATTGCTTATCGCGATTTATCCAATAAAATTGCTGCTGACTTTCATGTACACCATGAGTCACCACAGGTTTTACTCATTCAAGATGGCGAATGCATCTACGATGAAAGCCATATGGGTATCTCCATGTCTGAGCTAGAAGAACAGGCAACAAAAAAATAGGCGGCATCCGTGGATACCGCCTTTGGTCTTTTTACAGGATACGAACCAGCCAGCTACGATACTCTTCTTTGAGATCTTGATAAATTTTTCTTGTGATGAGCACTTTCTCACGGGTAATATCATGGTCTACCAATCGCTTAGTGTCAGCTTCTGGTCCCGTTAGATTGCGTAAGCGAGCAGACAGTGTTTCTTCATTCACTCTGATCTCATGCTTGAGTTCGTCAATAACTTCTCTCTGACGGATAAACTGATTCTGGAAATGTTCTACCCCTGCTTTGGATTCCAGTGTGTTCAGCCAGGCATTCACCTGAGCCAAGTATTTCTCCATAACAGCAATCTCTTCCTTCCAGAAAAGCAATTCCTTGATCCACAGTTCGTGTTCAAGATGAAGCTCTAAAACGGGCTTCTGTTGTTCTATCGTAACCATATCAGATTGTTTTCTATAAAGTTCATCTTCCACACTACTTATAACAATGATATTTGTCATTCAAAAAAGATATTTTCCAATTAACTAACTTACAGTAAACATTTACCATGATCATCACGGTATTTGGCGCTTCAGGCCAAGTTGGCAAATATGTGGTTGCTCAAGCATTGGCGGCAGGACATACAGTTCGCGCATTTGGCAGAAACGTGACTGATTTTATTGATGCTGATATACACAATGAAGCACTCATTGCCATTAAAGGGTATGTATTCGATGCAGCAGATGTAGCAAATGCATTGCACGGAGCAGATGCAGTGATATCTGTGCTTGGCGGTAGTTTTTATGGACTGGATCAAACACGTAGTAAAGGCATGCAAATGATTGTGCAGCAAATGGAACAGGCTGGCATCAAGCGCATTGCCGCTTTGGGCGGACTAGGCATTCTACCCGATGATGCAGGTCATTACTTATTGGATGGGCCAGACTATCCACAAGAATACTTACCCGTAGGCAGAGAGCATCAAGCTGCTTACGAAGCATTAAAGGCCAGCACACTTGATTGGACTTTCGTGTGTTCTCCCAATATTCTGGATAAACCTTTTAGCGGGCAATATATCACCAAGGCTGAGACTATACCCACACCTAATCATTATGAAATCAATGCAGGAGATTTAGCCAACTGTCTATTAACATCTGTTACTGACAAAAATTATACTTGTCAACGTGTGGGCATCTCACGTTTGTAAATAATCCACGAAAGACGGTTTGTGACAAATGTCATTGTTGACATTTTAAAGGCAAGTCAACTTTGCTAAGTCATTAAAACAACCGTCATGAAAATAGAACAGATTTACACAGGCTGCCTCGCCCACGGCGCCTACTACATTGAAAGCGAAGGAGAAGTTGCCATCATTGACCCACTTCGCGAGACCAAACCCTACACCCAAAAAGCTGAGCGCAACAATGCCAAGATCAAGTACGTATTGGAAACACATTTCCATGCTGACTTTGTTTCTGGACATATTGATTTGGCGAAAGAAAGCGGTGCAACAATTGTGTATGGACCTACTGCCAAGCCAGGATTTACAGCCCATGTAGCAGCTGATGGCGAAATATTACCATTAGGTAAAGTGCAAATCAAAGTATTGCATACACCAGGACATACCATGGAGAGCAGTTGCTTTTTACTGATTGATGAAAACGGTAAAGAGACAGCCCTCTTCACTGGTGATACTTTGTTTATCGGGGATGTAGGCCGACCAGATCTCGCACAAAAAGTAATTGCTGAGTTAACACAGGATAAATTAGCCAGATATTTATATCAATCACTCAACACCAAAATTCTTCCTTTAGCAGATGATATCATCGTTTACCCAGGTCACGGTGCAGGTTCGGCTTGCGGCAAGAATATGAGTAAGGAAACAACAGATACACTAGGCAATCAGAAAAAAACGAACTATGCTTTGCAGCCTATGACTGAGGATGCTTTTGTAGAAGCAATCCTGGATGGCCTAACGCCTCCTCCACAGTATTTTCCTATGAATGTGTTGATGAATATTCAGGGTTACGATTCCTTCTCATTTGTATTGCAACGTGGCACACAAGAACTAAGTGTAGCTGCTTTTGAAGCCGCCGCTGAAGAAACAGAAGCGTTGATCATTGATACAAGGGATCCGCAGACTTTTGCTAAAGGTTTTATTCCCAACTCAATCAATATTGGTATTGATGGCACATTTGCACCTTGGGTTGGCACTTTGGTAACAGATTTACAGCAACCTATTCTACTTGTAGCGGATGATGATAAAGTTGAAGAAGTGGTGACAAGATTGGCACGTGTAGGTTATGATAATGCGATTGGCTTTTTACAAGGCGGTTTTGAGAGCTGGAAAAAAGCCGGTAAAGAAGTAGATACCATTCCTACCCTTTCTGCTGATGCATTAGCCGTGATTAAAGAAAGCCATCCTGATACATTTATTCTAGACGCAAGAAGAAAAAGCGAATACGATGCCGAACATATTTTGGATGCAGTAAATATTCCATTGGACTATATCAATGATAATATGCAGTCTGTACCCAAAGACAGGCCCGTTTATGTGCATTGCGCGGGTGGCTATAGAAGCATGATTTATTGCTCTATTCTCAAAGCCCGCGGTTTTTCCAACCTGATTGATATACAAGGTGGTTTCAAGGCCATCAAGGAAACAGGTAAATTCAGGATTACAGATTATGTTTGTCCTACAACAATGCTTTGAATAAGGCAAAAGTGAAAAGCAAAAAGTCAAAAGCTTGCCTGCCAAAGCCTCGGCGAAGGCAGGTGAAAAGAAAAAGGTAAAAGCATGAAAGGATTATTGGCGCGATACAAATGGTATATACTGGGTGCAATCCTAGGTGGCATTGGTGGTTATGTGTACTATGCACAAATAGGTTGCCTGAATGGAACCTGTGCCATTACTTCCAATCCTTGGAGAAGTACGGTCTATTTTGTAGTGCTTGGTTTGTTGCTCACCAATATCATTCTAGATTATACTAAAAAGAAAATCCCTAAAGACGATGTGACCATTTGATGATGCTTGCCTGAAAAGAAAAATCCTCCGCAAAACGGAGGATTTTTTATGTAGCAATATTTGCAGTTGATTATACTAACTCAATCACCATTGCACTAGCGCCACCACCACCATTACAAATACCTGCAGCACCATAACGACCTTTATGTTGCTTCAACACATTGATCAAAGTAACAATGATACGCGCACCACTTGCACCCAGCGGGTGACCCAAACTAACCGCGCCACCATGGACGTTCACTTTTGCAGGGTCTAATTGCATTCTGCGTGAATTTTCAATACCAACTACACTAAATGCTTCATTCAATTCCCAAAAATCAATATCCTGCATGGTTAAACCTGCTTTGGCAACTGCTTTAGGCACAGCTAATGCTGGTGTAGTGGTAAACCACTCAGGCGCCTGTTCTGCATCAGCATAAGCAAGCACTTTAGCAATAGGCTGTAAACCCAGTTCTTTGGCCTTATCTGCACTCATCAACACTAAAGCTGCTGCACCATCATTCATCGTTGATGCGTTAGCAGCAGTAACCGTACCATCTTTCTGGAAAGCTGGACTCAGTGATGGAATCTTATCAAATTTTACATTGAAAGGCTCTTCATCTTTTGCAAAGACAATCGGATCACCCTTACGCTGTGGAATTTCTACAGGTACAATCTCATCAGCGAAAGCACCACGCTCCCATGCGGCCTGGCTACGCTTATAGCTTTCAATCGCAAAAGCATCCTGATCTTCACGTGTAATGCCACATTCTCTTGCACACAATTCAGCGGAATTACCCATGGCTTTACCATCGTATACATCAGTAAGACCATCTTTGGCTAAGCCATCGAGAAAACTTACATTTCCATACTTGTTTCCCCAACGCATATGCTCAGCATAGAAAGGCACATTACTCATACTCTCCATTCCCCCTGCTACTACAATATCTGCATCGCCCAGCATGATGCTTTGTGCCGCTTGTGCAATGGCTTTCATTCCACTGGCACAAACCTTGTTTACGGTAGTACAATTCACTTCATTAGGTAAACCGGCAAACTTTGCTGCCTGACGTGCAGGTGCCTGGCCAAGATTGGCCTGAATAACACAGCCCATCAACACATCATCAACTTTGTCTGGCGACAAACCAGCTTTGTTCAGCGCACCCTTAATGGCAACTGCACCTAACTGTGTGGCAGTGAGGGATTTAAGACTACCACCAAAACTGCCCATGGGCGTACGTACAGCGGAAACAATCACAACTTCTTTCATATGACTTACTTTTCTGGCGCGAAGATAACAGATGTTAGTTTTTATAGCAGGAATTATTGCCAAAGCTTTTATTCTAAGGGTAAACGGATCTTATCACAATGATTTGAACGAGCTGGCTGATTTTCGTAAGTTGACATCAAACAACTGCTATGAAAAAGATCAAAAACATTTACTGGATCAGTACTATTCTCTTTGCAGGCTTTATGGCATTTACTGCCATACCGGATATTTTACTAGTATCTGAAGCCAAAACCTTTATCATGCAACTGGGCTATCCGGAATATTTTATTCCATTTATCGGTGTAGCTAAATTACTCGGCAGTATTGCGTTGGTTGTTCCGGGTTACAAAACCATCAAGGAGTGGGCTTATGCCGGTTTGACTTATGACCTGATTGCTGCAGTATACTCTAACTTAAAAGTGAATGGATTTGACATGGGCATGCTCACTATGATTCCCATCTTTGCAGCGCTCATTATTTCCTATGTTTACTGCCAAAAGTATTTTGCTGCAAAAGCAGGATCATAAACAAAGCAACACAAAGCGCGGATATACTCAATGATGATTAGCACAAAAAGATTAGATCTGGTATTAATTAATACCAATGATGCGCATTTCATTTATCGCCTCATGAATACTGAGGGCTGGCTAACATTTATTGGCGACAGAAAAATTGACGGTCCAGCTACTGCGCGAAAATATATTGAACAGCTGATGCGCAAACCCGATTGTAACTATTGGGTAGTGAGATTACAATCTACTAACCTACCGATTGGACTCATCAGCTTTTTGAAAAGAGATTATCTCGAATTCTTTGATATTGGCTTTGCATTTTTGCCTGAGTATACCAAGCAAGGCTATGCATATGAAGCCAGCGAAGCGGTATTACAGAAAATCATGCAAACTTCAGAGCACCACACCGTGCAAGCCACCACCTTGCCTGAGAATGAACGATCCATCAAGCTCTTACAAAAACTTGGTTTCCGCTTTTTGGAAGAAAGAATTGATGAGGATATTAAATTTCATGTGTTTGAAACCAACAAGAAATAATTTGGCTAAATTACCAATGACAACGCTCCTGAATCAGTACAGCTAAAAATGAAGACCATGCAACTTGGCGCCTTCTCCATCAGCCTTAGTGTAAAAGACATTCATCAATCAAAAGCCTTCTATGAAAAATTGGGCTTTGTGGTATTTGGTGGCAATATTGAACAACATTGGCTGATCATGAAAAACGAGAAGACACTGATTGGGCTTTTTCAGGGAATGTTTGAAGGCAATATGCTGACTTTTAATCCCGGCTGGGATGAAAATGCACAAACATTGCCTACATACGATGATGTACGCAGTATTCAGCAACGACTTCAACAAGAAGGTATTGAGCCGGTAGCAACAACAGACCCGGATGGAAAAGGGCCTGCTCATATTGTTGTAAAGGATCCAGATGGGAATACCATTCTGATTGATCAGCATGCCGCCTAAATAAGAACTACTCGCTAAACAAGTTCTTAAATATTGATGATCAAGGCGATAGCAATATTTATTAAATTGATTTAATTATTTATTGTTTATCAATAAATAATTTATGATATTTGCATCATCAATTATTCAATATGCAAACGCAACAAAAAAACATCCTCACTTTTATGAAGGTGCTATTCTGGATCATCTTCATTGGCTTATGTATCAAAACGGGCGCCATTATCGTCTCTGTTTTTGTCAGCTTATTTGTGAATGACATCGCTTCGCGCGACTTATATGAAGGCTTGGATTTATCAGCTGTAAAAGCTTACAGCGATTTGCAATACTACCAGATGGTAACGCTGTTGATTACCGTAAACGCCCTGAAAGCGTACATGGCTTTTTTAGTAGTGAAAATTTTTCAACGCTTCAATTTGGCTAGTCCATTTGACGAGACTGCCTCCAAACATCTTAGCCTGATTAGTTTTACCGCACTGGCTACAGCAGTGATCAGTTTTATTGCCAATGCGCAAGCGCGATGGCTGCTGAAAAGAGGCGTTACCATTGACCTGCATTGGGGCTATGAAGAACTCCTATTTTTCGCCGGTGTGATGTACATCATTGCGCATGTATTTAAAAAGGGTACAGAATTACAATCAGAGAATGAATTAACTGTATAATATGCCCATCATAGTCAACTTAGATGTGATGATGGCCAAAAGAAAGATTTCGCTGAATGAATTATCTGCGCGGGTGGACCTCACTTTATCGAATCTCTCTATACTGAAAACGGGTAAGGCAAAAGCAATTCGCTTCTCTACATTGGAAGCCATTTGCAAAGCATTGGATTGCCAGCCGGCGGATATATTGGAATATGTTCCCGAGCCTGATCAGTCCTGATATAATGGGAAGCCTGTATCTTGCTGAAAACAATTGCAGATGCTGCATTTAGCTATTCCTAAATTACCCATGCGCGATAAGGCCGTCACCAAAAGCTATTACATTCATCAACTGGGTTTTGAAGAAGTGAATGATTATGGCGACTATCTCCTACTGGAAAAAGATCAGATAGAATTACACTTTTTTGCGCACCCCACCTTGATACCGGAAGAGAATGACGGACAGGTATATTTCAGGGTCAGCAATATTGATGCATGGTATCATCTATTACTAGATAAACAAGTAGCCATTCATCCCAATGGGAAGCTGGAAAATAAATCTTGGCGACAGCGGGAATTTTCTTTGTTGGATCCTGACAATAATTTGCTCACTTTCGGTGAAGGAATTGAATAATTGAATTGACTATGCAGCTTAGACATAAACATTGTATGCTGGCTTTACTGATAGTGCTGACTAACCTATCCTGCAAGCAGGAACAAAAGCCCCTAGCGCAAATAGGCTGGTTGAATGGCACTTGGGTGGCACAAACACCTAGAGGCCCATTATATGAAGACTGGCAAAAAACAGGTGATACAGGTTATTCAGTCAAGAGTTTCTATATCTACCAAATCGATACTGTGTATTTTGAAAAAATCAAAGTAACGGAAGAACAAAACAAGCTTCACTATATCGTTACGGTTACTGCTGATGTAGCGCAAGAAGCTGTTGATTTTGTGTCTATCTCTTTACACGCAGACAGTATGGTATTTGAAAACAAGAAAAATCCGTTTCCACAACAAATCATCTACAGAAAAAAAGCACCGGATTCACTTGTTGCAGAAATTACTGGATTGATGGCAGGCAGAAAAGTGTCTGAGTATTTTCCTATGAAGAAAATTCGCTAATAACTGGTGCATCTAAGCTATGCAAAACGCATTGCTACATAGCATCCTGAGCGAACGCTACAATGATTATACATACGCTACTCTATCCGGAGGCGCAAGTGATGCCAATGTATATCAAATTTCACTACCAAGAGAAAAACTGCTACTCAAGCAAGTACCTACAGATAGCGCACATGAGCTACAACAAGAGATCGCTATACTGAATTGGTTATTGCCTACTTCACTTGCCGCAACATACCATTGGCATACATCAACAGAAACACATTATTGGCTTTGTACTTCTTTCCTAGAAGGGCAAACTTTAGATAGTATTGATGCATCTTGGACAATTTTAGAGCGTATTACTGCTTATGCAGAAAGCTTACGACAACTCCACAGCATACAAATTAATCATCATACACCGGTAAGACAACTCAGCAATGTCTTGATAGAGGCTGAAAATAGGGTTAGAGCCGGACAAGTAGACATAACAGAGTTTGAAGAAACTTATCAAGGTAGAACTGCCGAAAGCCTGTTGCATGAATTGCGTGCCTTGATTCCGACTAATACAGATTTAGTCTTTACACATGGTGATTATTGTCCGAGCAATCTGCTTCTCCAGAACAAAGTTTTATCTGGCATGATTGATTGGGGTCGTGGCGGACTTGCCGATCGTTATCAGGATCTGGCTTTAGCCATCAGAAGCATACGGCAAGAATGGGGTGAAGCCTATGTGAAAACCTTTCTCGAGATATATGGTTTAACAGAAGTAGACCAACAGAAGCTGGAATTCTATACCTTACTGGATGAGTTCTTTTAAGGATCACTAAAACCTATACAATGTCAATCCTACCCTTGTCTAAGTTATTGCTGGCCTATGTAGGCACTACCCTTGTCTTTTTTGCTATTGACCTGCTTTGGTTGGGCCTGCTTGCGAAAGACCTCTATCAACGAGAGTTAGGTAATTTTTTAAGCCCGCAGGTTAACTGGACCGCAGCCATCATCTTTTACTTACTCTTTATCATTGGCATCTTCATTTTCTGTATCATTCCGGCAGCAGAGCAAGGTTCCATTTGGAAAGCTTTAATACTGGGTATGCTATTCGGCGGCTTTACTTACGCCACTTACGATTTAACCAATCTAGCCACATTGAAAGATTGGCCACTTAAGATTGTATTTATTGATATTGCTTGGGGTATGTTGCTTACCGGTTCCGTAAGCACTGCGGGCTATGCAATCGTACAATGGCTTAGACAATAAATATGCAAGCACTACTAGACCTATATCTGCATGGAGCGATTGCCTTACTATTGTATGCGAGTATTTGCTTCATCATAGCACTTGTACTCAAACGAAATGATATCGCAGATGTGGCCTGGGGTTTAGGCTATGTGGTAGTCGTCCTAACATGCTTACAACAAGTGTCTTTAACCCCAATATCAATATTGATTAGTGTCTTGATTAGCTTATGGGCAATTAGACTCAGTTGGTATATTGGTACACGCAATAAAGGCAAGCAGGAAGATTTTCGCTATGCGCAATGGCGAAAAGAATGGGGCAAGCATTTTTACTGGCGTACTTATTTGCAAGTATTTGTACTGCAAGGCATCTTTCTGCTCATCATCGCTGCGCCAATTTTTATCAGCTTCGCAAACACATCATCTATCTCCTTCAACTGGGTGATTTATTTAGGCATCATTACATGGCTGAAAGGCTTTCTATTACAGGCTATTGCAGACCATCAGATGGCTGCTTTTCGAAAGCACAAACTACCCGGACAAATCATGAATAAAGGATTGTGGAAATACTCCAGACACCCGAACTATTTTGGTGAAATACTCATGTGGTGGGGCTTATGGCTAATTGTAGTTCCATTGCCCTTGGGTTGGTTCGGCATCATCAGCCCAATTACTATTACCTACTTACTAGCTTTTGTATCCGGTATACCGATGTTAGAAAAGAAGTATATCGGCAATGCGCATTATGATGCTTATAAAAAAAAGACCAGTGCATTGATACCTTGGTTTCCGACTAAGTAACATAATAGAATGTCCAGAGAAATGCACTCATCCGGAACACTTCAACCATAAATAAGAATCCACCAAACATAAAGACAACTCGAATAAAGGCCCCCAGCTTAGTAAATTGATAAAATCGCCTCAACAAGAAAAATGCATAGATATGCCAGGATAGTAAAATGAATGTTACCAGAAAATTTTCTACTACACTATAATCCTGATCAAGGGACGGAAATACAGTTCGTAAGAGTAGAATCGGTATTAGAACAAGCATCAGTGCTGTTAAATGAAAAGTAACAATTTCCGTTGCAGCAATAAAATGATCGTAGAACAAAAACTTCTGACTACCCATCGTAATCAAGTACATCCAAAAAGCCAAAGCAAAAATCATGATGAATAACAAAGCCTTCGAAAAAGAGGGAGCTACGGCATCATATTTTTGGGTAAAATTTTCTTTGGCTACAACTCCCTTTGCTAAGTAAGCATTCACCATTTGTTTTTTAACATCCTTAAGGAATCCACTATTCGTCTGATTCCCAATGGGCGCTTTGTAGATAGCTAAAGAAGATGGGAATATGAATATCAATAGATTCAATAGTAAGAAAAAAGAAAAGGGTTTGTAATATTTTTTTCTAGCACCTTGGCAGAAATCAGCAGAGAGTTTACCTGGATTTGTCATCATAGTCTTGAGATTGCTCCAAATCAACCCATCAGCATGGGTAAGAAAATGAAATGCTTCTCCTGCTATAGATGATAGCTGCTTTTTTGCAGGCTCAAAATATTTCTCGCCACAATTTCCACAAAAGCGTTGTGTTGCAAAATGGCCACAATTAGGACAAATTCTATTGTACATACAGGCTGCTTGGTATTCTCGGGTGAATATACCCAATTAAATAAAATAGTTCTACTACTCATGTAAATACAAATACTTGTGCGCTTGAAATCCTTACATTCACGCATATAAATGATTGTATGAAACAACTGTTCATTTCTTTGTTGATGGTGTTTTTGAGCACAGCAATAAAAGCACAAACCCTTGCCCCCCTGACCGTTGAAAAGATTATGCGCGATCCAAAATGGATAGGCAGCTCACCTTCGAGTCTTCAATGGAGCCAAACAGGCAATCAACTGTTCTTTCGCTGGAATCCGGAAGGCCATCCCGGAGACTCTATGTATCACATCAGCACCACCAATAAACAACCTGCGAAAGTTAGTATTGAACAAACGCAGCTACTGAACAACCAAGGTAACTTTATTTATAACCAAACAAGAACGCATTACGTATATGCGCAGCTAGGTGATATTTTTTTAGTCGAAGTAAAAAGCAGTAAGACCAAACGCGTGACCAATACTATGGATCAAGAATCTGCGCCACTCTTTTGCTTTAACGACAGTAAGATAGTTTATACACGCAACCAAAACTTATACGCTTGGGATATCAACTCAGGAGAAACAGAGCAATTAACCAATATTCGTTCAGGTGCTTTACCTCCAGCAATCGCATCTACTGGCGGCGGTTTTGGTAGAAACAATGCGGGTAACAATCCACCTATGCTTAGCACCGGCAGCACGCAAGAAGAATGGCTTAAGAACGACCAGCTTCGCTATTTTCAAGTACTGAGAGAAAGAAAAGAAAAGAGAGAGAGTACAGAAGCATACAACAAGCGTATTCCTCAACCGAAAGAAATGCGTGCTCTTCCCATGGGTGATGGTTTCATGCAAGGGCTCACCATCAGTGCAGATGGCCGCTTTGTAAGCTATCGCATTTTCCGCCAAGGAAGCGGCAAAAACACTATTGTACCAAGCTATGTTACTGAAACTGGTTTCACTACAGATATCAACGCTAGAACTAAAGTGGGTACACCACAAGGCAGTAGCGATCTGTATATCTACGATCGTATCAAAGACACACTCATTCAATTAAAGCCTGAACATATTCCCGGCATCAAAGACCTGCCCGACTATGTGAAGGATTATCCAAAGCAATTAGAAGATAGCAAGAAGCGTAACAGCAACAGAAGTTTCACTATTACCAATGTGAGCTGGTCGCCAAAAGGTACTTATGCAGTTATTGATTTGCGCGCAACGGATAACAAAGACCGCTGGCTGATGCGCTTCGATAGCACTGGTTTCAAATTATTGGATCGTCAGCGTGATGAAGCATGGATCGCTGGTCCCGGCATTGGCTTCGGCAGAAATACCGGCTGGATTGATGATACTCGTTTTTGGTTTCATTCTGAAAAAACAGGCTATTCGCATTTATATGTAGCTGACTTAAGCAATAATACCATTCAAGCTTTGACTTCAGGTAATTATGAAGTACAACAAGCTGAATTATCTAAAGACAAGAAATTCTTCTATCTCACTACTAATGAAGTACATCCTGGTGAACAGCATTTCTATCGCTTACCTGTAACAGGTGGTAAAGCAGAGAAAATCACCAGCATGACTGGTGCTCACCAAGTGAGCATTTCTCCTGATGAAAAATATATCGCTTATCTCTACTCCTATTCCAATAAGCCATGGGAATTGTATCTACAGGAAAATAAAGCTGGTGCTAAGCCCGAGCAAATTACCAACAAAGCAATGTCTGCTGAATTCAGCAGCTATGCATGGCGCGATCCCGATGTAATTACTTTCCCAGCAAGAGATGGAGCTACTGTTTATGGTAGACTTTACAAACCCAAACAACAAGACCCCAACAAACCTGCGGTCATCTTTGTACATGGTGCAGGCTATCTGCAGAACGCACATAAATGGTGGAGCTCATACTTCCGTGAATACATGTTCCATAACCTCTTAGCTGATCTGGGTTATACAGTACTGGATATTGATTACAGAGGTAGTGCAGGTTATGGTCGCGATTGGCGTACGGGCATTTATCGCCACATGGGCGGAAAAGACCTGACTGACCATGTAGATGCGATTGATTATTTAGCGAAAAACCACAATATCAATGCTGACAGAGTGGGTATTTATGGTGGCTCATACGGAGGCTTTATCACTTTAATGGCCATGTTTACTATTCCGGGGAAATTCGCTGCAGGTGCAGCTTTAAGACCTGTTACTGATTGGGCACAATACAACCATGGCTATACAGCCAATATTTTGAACGAGCCTTTTACAGATAGTATCGCTTACAGAAAAAGTTCACCACTCTATTTTGCAGAAGGGTTGAATGGACATTTATTGATCTGTCACGGCATGGTAGATGTGAACGTGCATTACCAAGATGCAGTGAAGCTGGCACAAAGGCTGATTGAATTAGGTAAGGATAATTGGGAATTGGCATCCTACCCTATGGAAGATCATGGCTTTGTGGAACCAAGTAGCTGGACAGATGAGTACAAGCGTATTTTGAAACTCTTTGAACAGCAATTGCGGAAGCGTCCCTAATCATCGGTAACTTTACCATATGAAACATTGGTTCTTGATTTTCTTGCTGCATGCACTTGTCTATACAATGGATGCGCAACCACTGTCAAGTTCCAACTTGCCGATTATTGTCATCAACACAGGCGGACAAACCATACCAGATGATCCCAAAATCATGGCAGATATGGGTATTGTCTACAATGGTGAAGGCAAACGCAACGCCATCACTGATGTGTTCAATCACTACAACGGAAAGATTGGTATAGAAATACGCGGACAGTCATCACAGCAGTTTCCGATGAAATCTTACAGTATTGAATTGTGGGATAATTCGGGTAAGTCTGTTGATAAATCACTATTTGGCTTACCGAAAGAGAGCGATTGGGTACTATATGCTCCCTATACAGACAAAACACTCATGCGCAATTTTCTGGCTTATACCATCAGCCGCGAATTAGGCCAATGGGCAGCCAATTGCCGTTATGTGGAAGTAGTGATTGATGGCGACTATAAGGGCATCTATGTTTTCATGGAGCGCATTAAGCGAGGCAGCGGACGAGTTCCCATCACCAAGATGGCTAAGACAGACAATAGCGGCACAGCACTTACTGGCGGATATATATTTAGTATTGATAAAGAAGCAGACGGTTGGTATTCCGCATACGCAACTCCAAACAGCAGAAAAGGCCAACGTATTCAATACACTTACACTTATCCAAAGATTGCAGATATCACCTTTGAGCAACGTAATTATCTACAATCCTATGTAGACAGCTTTGAGCAAAAGCTTTACAGCAAAGATTTTCAACACGCAGAGAAAGGTTGGCGCAGCCATGCTGATGAGAATAGCTTTATTGATTACTTCATTGTAAATGAAATCAGCAGAAACGTAGATGGCTATCGATTAAGCACCTATTTATACAAAGAAAGAAACCAAAAAATTGTGGCCGGCCCTGTGTGGGATTATGATCTCGCATTCAGAAATGCTAACTATTGCAATGGTAGCAATACCGATGGCTGGGCTTGGCAGTTTAATCAGACCTGTCCAGATGATTTCTGGCAAGTACCCTTCTGGTGGAACCAGTTAAATATTGATACAGCCTTTCAGGGCAAATTGCTGTGTAAATGGAAGACGGTAAGACAAAATAGTTTGTCGATAGGTAAATTATATGGACTGATTGATTCCGTTGTTGCACTCACAGCAGAAGCTAGAAATCGCCACTTCAACAGATGGCCTATTCTTGGTAAATATGTATGGCCCAATCCAACCCCCATCCCATCAGATTATGTGTCTGAGGTAGATTATCTAAAAGACTGGCTCTTCAAGCGCCTTAACTGGCTTGATGCCAATATGCCTAAAATGGGCGCATGCTATGATTACCCTGCAGCAAGTACAGATGAGATACAAGTGCAAGCATCACCTAATCCTTTCCGTAATCATCTATTGCTACAAATTAAATCAAGAGATGGTTTTGCCATGCCCATCAGTATCATCAATAGTCAGGGACAACTGATTTATCAGCAAATAGTTCCCATCAAATCAGGTAATAATCAGGTTCAACTGAATGCCTTGCAATGGCCGACAGGCTTATTATTACTTCAGACTAAAGACAATAAAGGTAGGCCCATTCATAAGGTACTGCTACATCAATAATTAACTGCGCTTACAGGTAGATACATATCCTTGCCCTCTTTATTCACCATAATCAATTGACAATCACTTAAAGTGATACCTTGGATTGTTTCTCCTAGTTTTCCAGAAACGGTGATAGCCGTATTCTGTTCAAGGTCCTTAATCAGCGATAACTGATTAGGCTCAAACCTGCAAAAGCAATTAAATGCAGATGCAATTTGCCCCTTGTCTTCAGCAAGTTGCAAAAACACATGATCCGCTTTCTTATCCTGCCCAACCAGATAACCTGTAATGGTTACAATTGCTTGCGCATCAGAGCGTAGGCGCATGTATTCAATTGCTTCGCGTACATGCAAGCCACTAGTAGCATTTTTCCTACTCAGCAGTCGCTCTCGACGGTCTGCACAAGAAAGCATTCCTATTAAGGCAAAGCCTAAAACTACTGTTCTAACGATCATAATAAAGGGTTATCCTACCAAGTTAGCAAGGCAACCAGACCATAATGGATGAAATATACATGTGCTGTTTTGCGTTCTTTATCTGTGCCGGACTAACCCATAACCGATTCTCCGGTCTAGTAATCCTCTCTGCATGAAAACAAGCCTACCCATTCTTTGTCTACTCCTGCTTATAGGACAGGTTCAAGCCCAGAACATCTCCGGCCACTGGTTTGGTAGTGGGAAATTGCAAATTCCCGGCAACCATGATGCGTATCTGTCTGAGATTGTCATTCGCCAAAGGGGGGTACAGTTTTACGGACAAATGCAGTATTATTTCAGGGATAGCTTGTTGATTGAACCGATTCGTGGTGTTTTCGATAAAAAGAAAATGACGGTTAAATTCAATCAAATACCCATCATTTATTACGGCTCTAAAAGCACACGCCAGTCTGTGGATTGTCCCATGACCGGCGATTTCTCCTTGGTTGTAACTTCAAAAGACTCACTGCTAGTTGGAAAGCTCCGGAGCACGGAGACGTTTAAATACTCCTGCCCTAATATCACTTTCATCTTAAAGAAGTCTAACGATACCATTCTTTCTGCAAAAGTGGATTATGATGCCCTAGAACCTTTACCTACTGAAAAAGAAGTGGTTGCTGCTAACACCATCAGTGAGGATGAATTGCGCAGAAGAGAATTTGAAGCTAGGAAAAAAAGACTGGTAACAGAACTCGAAGTAAACAGTAAGATCATTAGTCTAGAATTCTATGATAACGGTGAAGTGGATTATGATTCAGTATCCGTTTTCCTGAATAACAAAATGATCAAGGGACCAACCATGCTTACCCACAAAGCATTTCGTGTATATATCCCTGTTGATACCACAAGCGAGTATACAGAGCTAAGCATGTATGCGGAAAACACTGGTCGTATTCCACCCAACACAGCTTCTATCATCATTCGAGATGGCTTATCTCGTTATGAGTTGAACTTAACTAGTGATATGGAAAATACCGCCACGATCCGCTTTAAGCGAAAGCGTGGCGATAGACCTTAACCAAATAAATCGCCCTGTAGCTGATCTTTTTCTGACTTATGCTCCCACTGCATTTCTACTGATTTGCTGTAGTCCATCAATTTGGCTCCAACAGCTTTCCAGCCCATCACTTCTACCATCTTGGCCAGTTTAAACTTGGCACTGCGTACTTGAGATCCGCGACCGGTTTGTACTGCCAGAATAGGTTCTTTATCAGTGGTAACTGCTTCCAGTACATTACCCTCGCCTTCTTTTACAAAGAGGAATTTATTACGCAAGGTGGTGGTTTCAATTTTGAAACGCTTTACGTTGTACTGCAGCTTATCCTTCTCCAGATAGACTGCTGTAACTATCTTTTCCGGATTGAATTTCTCAATCAACAGCATTTTATCCGCATCAAAACGCTGTGTTAATTCCGTATCAGTGATTTCGTAATTGCCATCATTGTAAATGACGAGTAATTTCTCATCGCCATCAAACATACCCAAGTACTGCCCCTTCTCCTCTTTATTCAATCTGCCAAACTGGTCATCAAACCAGAGCTTGATACCCGCCAATGTACTTCTACCCGCTTCCTTCAGTTTCACACTTTTAATGGGATACTTGGTTACCTGATTACCCATACTGCCACGGTTCTTGATATCCAGCTCTTCGAAATAAAACTCCAGATCCTTGTTACGAGCAGTACAATTAGGACTCAGCAAAATCTTTACTACTTCTGCTTCACCATTCGGATTGGCAGTGAAATAATGCACTTTACTCTTATCTGAACCCTTAGTAAGATCGTATTCTTTGTCGCGCGTAACACCGGTCACATTGAAGCGCTTACCATAGCTTACGCCGGTTGCACCATCTACATAAATCATGTTATAGGTCGTACGCTCATCGTTCTTTTTAAAGATAGCTGCATAAATAATGTCCTTCCCTATAAAGACCTTATCACCCACTTTTACCACTTTCATGATACCACGCTTGGTGAAGACAATGATATCATCCAGATCAGAACAATCGCAGACAAATTCATCCTTCTTCAAGCTAGTACCCACAAAACCTTCTTCACGGTTCATGTACAATTTCGCATTAGCAATAGCTACCTGCTGTACCTTGATGGTATCAAATGGTTTGATTTCTGTCTTACGCTCTCTACCCTTACCGTATTTCTGTTGCAGGTTTTCAAAATAAGCAATGGCAAATTCTGTTAGGTGCTCTAAATCGTATTTGACCTGTTTAATATCTGCTTCAATACCTTTGATCTGATTGATCAAATCATCAATATCCAACTTGTAGATACGACGAACAGGCTTCTCTGTTAGCTTCAGAATATCTTCTCGAGTAATCTCTTTCTTCAATTGCTTACGGAAAGGCTGGAATGCTTTATCAATGGCTTCTAGCACTTTCTCCCAAGTCTCATGCTTCTTCTCCAGCTCTTTGTAAATCTTTTCTTCAAAGAAGATTTTTTCTAGTGAAGTATAATGCCACTTATTTTCCAGTTCGCTCAGCTTGATCTGCAACTCCAGTTGCAGCAGGTCTTTGGTCTTATCAACCGACAAACGCAATAAATCTGACGCACCAATGAACTGTGGCTTCTGATCAACAATCACACAAGCATTTGGTGAAATACTCACTTCGCAATCGGTGAATGCATACAAAGCATCAATGGTGATATCCGGTGAAATACCTGCAGCCAGCTCTACTGTAATCTCTACGTCCTTAGCTGTAGCATCTGTTACTTTCTTAATCTTGATCTTACCCTGATCATTCGCCTTCACAATCGACTCCATCAGTGAAGTAGTTGTTACACCATAAGGCACTGAACGGATCACCAAGGTCTTTTTATCCTGCTCTTCAATGATGGAGCGCACACGCACTTTACCACCACGTCTGCCATCATTGTAATTGCTCACATCAATCATGCCGCCGGTCTGAAAGTCCGGATAGAGTTCAAACTTTTTTCCCTTGAGGTATTTGATAGAAGCATCTATCAACTCACAGAAATTATGTGGCAAAATCTTAGTAGACAAACCCACTGCAATACCATCAGCACCCTGTGCTAAGAGCAATGGAAACTTCATCGGTAAGGTTACCGGCTCTTGCTTACGACCATCATAGCTCAATTGCCAATTGGTGGTCTTTGCATTGAAAGCCACTTCCAAAGCAAACTTACTCAAGCGTGCTTCAATATAACGTGCTGCAGCTGCATCATCGCCTGTGCGTACATCACCCCAGTTACCCTGCGTATCAATCAGCAAATCTTTCTGCCCCATGTTCACCAATGCTTCACCAATAGAAGCATCACCATGCGGATGGTACTGCATACTCTGTCCGATGATATTGGCCACTTTGTTATAACGACCATCATCCATTTCTTTCATCGAGTGCAGGATACGGCGCTGTACCGGTTTTAAACCATCTTCTACAGCAGGTACTGCACGCTCCAATATCACATAAGAAGCATAATCCAGAAACCAGCTTTTAAACTGTCCCTGAACGCCTGAATCATTTTTGTACACTGTGTTCTCTTGCTTCGCCATTACTTAGTTCTTTTATCTTTCTTCCCAAGAAAATGTATCTCCTTGTCCGTCTGCTAATGCATTTAATTCCAACATTACAAAATCTGTCTCTGCCACTAACTCATGCCAAACATATGCCGGCATTTGAGCCATGGCCGGACCTTCCATTATCACCGTTCCACTTGCTTCAGAACGGGTATCTCGCCAATTCAATTGAACAATCCCATTTAGTATGATCAACTTCTCCGGGTTCTTATAAATTGTTTTACCCTTATGAAAATGCTGACCACTCACACTGCCCTTATTTCTGTGCACCACAATAAATTGCCCAGTACGATCATTGTCGAATACAAAAGTGGCACCTCTTTCATCTGAGCCAATCAATGTCAAAGCACTTACTGTTACCATACTACTTTGCATAGATTTCCAATGGTTGCCCATCGGGGTCATTGAAAAAGAAAAAACGCTTACTGGTGTATTCGTCCACACGTATCGCTTCCACTGCAACACCTTGTTCACTTAACCAAGCATGCCATGCATCTACATCACTCACAGCAAATGCCAGATGACGTAAGCCCTTTGCTTCCGGATAAGAAGCACGCTCCCTGCTATCCGGAAAAGAAAAGAGCTCAATTTGGTACTGACCATTCACCGATACATCCAGTTTCCAAGATTGTCTTTCAGCTCGCCACACTTCTTGCAACACTTCGAAGCCGAGTATGCGCGTGTAGAAATCTTTACTACGTGCATAATCACCAGCAATGATGGCTACATGATGAATATGGTCGATTAATGGTCTCATTCAGCGGCTGGTGTTGCGGCAGGCGCACTAGCTGTTTTCAATTGAATCTCTTTCCAACCTTTGTTCCAATCGCCACTCAGGTCAATATTTCCTTGTGCTGCCAATTCACGCAAACGCCACACCAAGAAAGCATCGCCTGTTTTGATTTTCATCTTACCCAATAATTGCTGTAGGTAACGTCCTAGCTTTTGCGCCTCGCCCGTTACCGCACCCAGCAATTCCTTATCGTAGAAATTCGCTTCCTTGCTTACAATCTTCTTACCACCTTCTAATATGCGCACCATGGCCGACTCATTACTCAGCTTCTTCCACTCATCGGGATCAACTTCAAATTCACTAGGTGTAATTGGTCTGGCTAGTTTCTTTGCCTTCAGAAATTCCTTGGGCTGAATTTCATGCAGATGTGATGGATAGAAGATATTACCCTTTTCATTGATGAAAGGCAGGTTGTTCATGTACAGTACAAAGACACGACCTTGATATTCTTTCAACTGGGTCATCAGCCAATAATAGCCGCATACATCATGCTGATTCTGTCCCATCCAAACCCACACAATTTCTTCCGGTTGTTCATCCAGCGTTTTCAGCAGATTGTGTACAGTCAGCTTATCATCTACAATATCCAACTGCTCTGCATAAGGTGAAAATTCCAACACCTGCTTCCACCAATCGCGGCGTGCTTGATAGCCTTCTGCACCATAAATATCTCCGAGCGGACCAACGGCATAATCATCTTTGATTTCCAGTATAGTGCCTTGTAAGCTCTCATCTAGTTCAATAGCAGCTTGTAAGGAAGCAATATTCGCTGTTTCAAATACTATGTGAATCATATATTAATTAAGAATTAATAATTAACAATTAATGATTTGGTTTCGACTACACACTTGCGGATGATGATTTGGATGTATTCAGGATTGCTGTAAGTATTTTGATTAGTTCATCGCATCGTTCTACTGCTTCCTGTAACATCGGCCTCATTGTATCCTCTGTTGAATATATCAGTCTTAACCAATATTTTGTTTCTCTTGCTTCGCGATAAGCTATTTCTAGCTTATGTATAAAATCCTTTCTTGAAGAGCCACCAATTGCCTCCTCTACATTTGCACCAACCGAAGTGCCACTCTTCAAGAGCTGAGAACAAATTTCTCTTTCAACCCTTTCTGCTCTCAGCAACTTATGTAACTTAACAATGGATACAGAAAACGCAAAGCTCTTTTCCAGTATCACATTATCCTGCTTCATCTCTCTACTTCAATTATTAATTTTTAATTGTTAATTATTAATTACTCTAAAGTTCTTCTATCAAATCAAGCTCTACACGCAAGTTGTCGATAATAAAATCTTGTCGCTGAGGCGTATTCTTACCCATATAATATTCCAGCAGTTGTTGAATATGATCGCCCTGCTCCAACAATACCGGCTGCAAGCGCATATCCTGACCAATGAAACGTTCAAACTCATTCGGAGAAATTTCACCCAAACCCTTAAATCGGGTAATCTCCGGCTTATTACCCAGTTTCTTCACTGCCGCCTGCTTTTCTGTTTCATCGTAACAGTAAATCGTTTCCTGCTTATTGCGTACACGGAACAAAGGTGTTTCCAAAATATATACATGCCCTTTCTTCACAAGATCAGGGAAGAACTGCAGGAAGAAAGTCATCAACAACAAACGAATGTGCATACCATCCACATCGGCATCGGTAGCAATAACAATATTGTTGTAACGCAATCCTTCTAAACCGTCTTCAATATTCAGTGCATGTTGTAACAAGTTGAACTCTTCATTCTCGTACACCACTTTCTTGGTAAGGCCAAAAGCGTTCAAAGGCTTACCACGCAAGCTAAATACGGCTTGTGTTTCTACGTTACGCGCTTTGGTAATTGACCCACTGGCACTATCACCCTCGGTAATGAAAATGGTACTCTGATTTTGTAGTGCGATGAATGCTTCCTTATTCTTTGCAGGCAAATCGTCATTCATGTGCACTTTACAATCGCGCAACTTTTTATTGTGCAAGTTGGCCTTCTTCGCACGTTCGTTAGCTAGCTTCTTGATACCAGCTAATTCTTTACGCTCGCGCTCATTCTGCTCGATGCGCTTTTTCAACGCATCAGCTACAGCCGGGTTGCGGTGCAAATAGTTATCCAATTCCTTAGCTAGAAAATCCAGCACGAAATTCTTCATACTCGGACCGTTCTCATACACATTCTGAGAACCCAGTTTGGTCTTGGTCTGACTTTCAAATACCGGCTCCTGAACACGCACAGCAACAGCAGCTACAATACTGGTGCGGATATCTGAAGTATCGTAATCTTTCTTGAAAAAATCGCGAATCACTTTTACATAGGCTTCGCGGAAAGCCTGTTGGTGCGTACCACCCTGCGTCGTGTATTGTCCGTTTACAAATGAGAAGATATCTTCTCCATACTCATTGTTATGGCTGATGGCTACTTCAATATCTTCACCCTTTAAGTGAATAATGGGGTAACGCAGTTCATCTTCATTGGTCTTGCGCTGCAATAAATCAAGCAAACCATTTTTGCTGACGAACTTTTTACCATTCAGGTTAATGATCAATCCCGCATTAAGGTAGCAATAGTTCCAAGCTTGTTCCTCAATATAGCCCATGCGGAAATTGAAATTGCGGAACACGGTATCATCGGGAATAAAAGTCACCATCGTACCATTTGGCTCGGTAGTCTTCGCTTCCTTATGTTCTAGTTTCAACACCCCACGTTCAAACTCCGCAGTTTTTTCCTTACCATCACGATAAGCAGTTACTTTAAAATAGTTACTCAAAGCATTCACCGCTTTCGTACCCACACCGTTCAAACCCACACTCTTCTGGAAAGCCTTGCTATCGTACTTGGCACCTGTGTTGATTTTACTCACCACATCTACCACTTTACCCAAGGGAATACCGCGACCATAATCACGAATGGTTACCGTCTTCTGATCGATGGTGATATCAATCTGCTTACCATAACCCATCATGTGCTCATCGATACAGTTATCGGTCACTTCCTTCAGCAGTACATAGATACCATCATCCTGAGCAGAACCATCGCCCAGCTTACCGATATACATACCGGGTCTTAAGCGGATATGCTCTTTCCAGTCAAGACTCCGGATATCATCTTCCGTATAATTCACAGCCTGTTTGTTCTCTGCCATAATCTTGATTTCGCAACCCGCAAAAGTTAATTTTCTACCCTGCCGATGCAATTTTTCTTTTCTACAAACCGTGCACAAATGTGGATAAACGAAATATTTATCTACATTTGATTATCAACTACTTATCACAACCCGAAACCAATCTCGGCAGGATGGCCCAGCTGGCCAGCGAAAAAATCCGGGAAAATGACCTGTTCAAAACCTTTTTGACCAATCATGCTGGCGAAGCCATCGATAAAACGGTGAGCTGGCTAGAGACCGAAATCAGCCCGAAAATCAGTTGCACCGACTGCGGTAATTGCTGCAAAAGCCTGATGGTGAACATCACCAGACCTGAAGCCGATGCCGCCGCCGCACATTTAGGAATGAGTAGTGCCGATTTTGACGAACGCTTTGTAGAGAAAAGCGAGGATGGCCCCTTGATGATCATGAATGCCATTCCATGTCATTTTCTGGAGAACAATGCCTGCAGCATTTACGAGCACCGCTTCGCGGGATGCCGAGAATTTCCTGCACTCCACTTGCCTGAAGTAAATAAGCGACTCTTCACCATTTTCATGCACTACGATCGCTGCCCGATCATTTTCAATGTGATGGAATCCTTAAAAGTGGAAATGGGCTTTGATGCATCAATGATGCAGTGTAACTTGTAAGGATGGTACAAGCCGGCATTGACAATCTGCTTCAACTACAACCTTCTTGGAAACAAGCACGTATTGGCTTGGTGACCAACCATGCAGCAATCACTTGTGTTGGACAACCTGTTCGACAAGCATTGCTAGAAGATGGTTTTGGTATAACCGTATTGTTTGCACCTGAACATGGACTAGATGTGCAAGGCGCCGATGGCGAAGCCATGCTGGATGGAAATGATCCGCTTACCGGCCTACCTGTAGTGAGCCTATATGGCGATAAGCTCGCACCTGATGCGCATGATCTCACAAACATTGATGTACTGGTCTTTGATATTCCTGATGTTGGGGCAAGGTTTTATACATATTTGTGGACACTCACCCATTGTATGGAAGCTTGTGCCCAAGCACACAAACCAATGATTGTGTTGGATAGGCCCAACCCCATCTCAGGCAATCTTGATTTGATCGAAGGCCCCATGTTAGATGAAATTAACTGCAGCTCCTTCATCGGCAGATGGTCCATGCCTATCCGACATAGCTGCACCATTGGTGAACTAGCGCGTTATTTCAATGCAGAGAAACAACTACATGTTGTGTTAGATGTGATTGGTTGCACACAATGGCAAAGAAATCAGGAGCAATCAGCAACTGGATGGAGTTTTATCCCAACATCGCCGGCGATTCAGGATGATCAAGCCATGTTATTTTATCCGGGCACATGCTTTTTGGAAGCCACCAACTTACATGAGGGCCGCTCAACACAAGCTTCTTTTCATGGAGTAGCAGCGCCATGGTTGGATATTGAGTGGTTAAAGAATAGCATCGCTACAACGCATCCACAAGTCAATTACAGCGAGATACAATTTCAGTCCGCTACCAATAAATATTCAGGCGAAACTTGTTTTGGTCTTTCATTTAAGGTAATTGAGACCTACAAATTCTTACCGGTACAATTCGGACTTTGGCTCATCAAAATCATCAAAGACCATCATCCTGAATTTGCCTGGGCCGGTTACCCAACAGCCGTGAACCCCAGTGGTGGCGGGCATTTGGACAGATTGCTGGGCATACCCAATGCAACCGGTTTATTTGATTTACCACTAGCTGACTTTATGCAGCAAATACAAGCGCGATGTGCTGTTGCACAAGAATGGTCGTCGCGCGTTAAGCCTTGGTTGTTGTATTAGTAGCTTTGTATAAATCGCGTATCACCACACTCGCAGCGAAACAGCCAAAGATGGCAGGCATATAACTGATGGTGCCGATGATGGATTTTTTAGGATAAGCTTTCTCCGTTTCAATGATCCTGCTTTGATCAACTTGCTCTGGAGAGAATACCACAGTTAAGCCTTTATAGATATCGAACTTGTGCAAATACTTACGCACGTAACGCGCCAGATTGCACTGATGTGTTTTAGAAATATCTGTGATCACTACTTGAGATGGATCCACTTTGCCACCAGCACCCAATGAACTTACAATAGGAATTTTTCTATCGATACATGCTTTGATAAAAAACACTTTTGGTGACAAGGTATCGATACAATCCACTGCATAATCAAATTGGTATTTATCCAATACTTCATACGTCAGCTCATCTTTCAAATAAATGGGTAATACTTGCAAATCCAGCTGGGGATTGATATCGCGCAAACGTTCTGCCATCACTTCTGCCTTGCCTTTTCCTGCAGTGGAATGTAAGGCTGGTATTTGTCGGTTACAATTGCTCAGATCTACCACATCTGCATCTACAATGGTCATTTTGCCAACTCCTGAACGGGCAATCATTTCCGCGCAGATACCACCTACACCGCCCAATCCTACCACCAATACATGTTTATCCAGCAGGCGCGATACGGTCTCCTCCCCTAATAACAATTCCGTTCTACTCATCCAGTATGGTATCTGACTCATGTTTACGTATTTTGAAGCTGCAAATTTGACGCCTACCCATGAAATGGAAAAAAGAATTCTTATTGGTATTGATTTTCATTGTGTCGCAACTAAATGCACAAGAAATTCAGCTATTACATAGCGGTAATAAGGTTTCCCTGCGGGGATTATCTGTGGTGGACGACCAGGTATTCTGGGCCAGCGGCAGCAAAGGCATGGTAGCACGCAGCACCGATGGCGGTAAAACCATCCAATGGATGCAAGTGCCCGGCTATGCGCAAAGAGATTTCCGAGATATCCATGCATTCGATAGCAATACAGCCATCATTATGGGCATTGCTGAACCTGCGGTCATGTTACGCACCACCGATGCAGGAAAAACTTGGACTAAGGCTTTTGAAGATACCACCAAGGGCATGTTCTTAGATGCTTTAGATTTTCAAGGAGATTACGGTGTTGTTATCGGCGATCCTATCAACGATTCAGTATACATGGCGATGAGCACCAATGGCGGACAGCAATGGCAAAAAATTATTCCTGAAAACAACTGTTCGGTGATGCAAAATGGTGAAGCATTTTTTGCCAGCAGCGGCGGCAATATTCAGTGGTATGGCAAATCAAGCTCGCCCAAATTCGCTTACATCAGTGGCGGTACACAATCCAGATTATTCATCAACAATCAATGTTACGCATTGCCTATGTTACGCGATAAGAATTCAACAGGAGCCAACGCACTAGCCATCCTTGGCAAACAAGGTGTGATTGTGGGTGGTGATTTTGCTGCAGACAGTATTAGCACAAGCAACCTCTTACTTTTCACTACCGACAAACCCTATGAATTCAAACAACCAACAACAGCACCACGTGGTTATAAAAGCAGTGTGGTGATGTTGAACAAACAACAATGGTTGGTTTGTGGCACATCGGGTGTGGATGTATCAGCAGATGCTGGCAACAATTGGCGCTTCATCAGCAAAACCGGTTTTCATGTAGCTAAAAAATCGGCTAAAGGCCAAACTATTTATCTCGCCGGCGGCGATGGCAGAATTGCGAAACTGATCTGGCCATAAATGCACGACCATCAAATATTCAATAACAAATATTCAATCAACAATATCATGGATGCAAAAACAAGATGGCTAATTCAAGCCCCACTCGGACTGATTCTGGTAGGTGCCGGATTGAGCATGACTATCGATGCCGGCTCCGTAAAAGCCAGTGGCGAGCCATGGTTTTGGTATGGCACAGCAGCTCTAGTAGTATTCAATAGCGGACTCTGTGTTTTTGGCGATTCGATTATACATCAAATTCGATCGTTAAAATCTTGATTATGGATTAAACCTCTCACTTATAAAACAGTCACAATCCTGAAAAATCGTTTCAACGTTTTTTGCAGCAGGGTTTAGGGAGTCTTCACAGGCTCCCTATTTTTATTTTTTGAACGCGAAATACACAGCACCTATCATGAATAAAAAGCTGATCAAGTATTTCAGCTGGAAGGGCTCTTTCAGATAGTATACCGCAAACACTGTAAAGACAAGCAGGGTAATTACTTCTTGTGCCATTTTCAGCTGAAAAGCCCCCCAACCACCCTGATAACCGATTCTATTGGCGGGCACCATAACACAGTACTCAAAAAAAGCAATACCCCAGCTAATCAGGATGGCCTTCCATAATGGCAGTCCTTTATCTTTCAGGTGTGCATACCAGGCAAAAGTCATAAAGATGTTGGAAATCAATAGCAGTAATATGGTGCGCATCATGTAAGTTTATCAGGCAAAATAATGATTCACTGACTTTGTTGAACAAGCTTTGTCAGTTTGCCATAAGAAAGATCTGTAGCACGATACTTGTACCCTAAAAGAAAAAGCGCTATGAAGAAATTTCAGGCCATCATCCGATTCAGTATGGACGAAGAATTTATGTCCTTCGTACCACCGCATCGCACGTACATCAATTACTTAATCAACAAAGGGGTGATTGATTATTATGCGGTGAGCATGGAAACACAAACCAGCTGGATCACGATGAATGCAAAAGACAAAGCAGAGGTCGATAGTTATTTAGCCAAATCGCCTTTGTATAAATATTGGACCTATGAGATTGATGAGTTGTTTGTTTATGACAGCCAGCAATTCAGGCTTCCTGCAGTACAACTCAACTAATGAACAGGGGTAAGCAATACATCATCATGGTTTTGACGACTACCTTGCTTTGCTGCATGGTAGCATGTAATCTTCCCTCCAATCATGATCCACTTGAAGAAAAAAAGGATCCTGAGATGACTACACTCATGCAGGAATTTACCAATTTCCGTAATGCAGTGTATCAAGGCAATATCCGCGCGACTAAGTCCTTCATGCAGTTTCCTGTGATGAATCCCAATAATGATATCTGGTATATGGTACTTAATGAACAGGAACAGCAATTCAGAAAAATCAATAGCCAGAAAATCATTCCATTTACTGAAGCAGATCTAACACTTTACTATCGCAAGATTTTTCCAAAAGCTTTTGTCATCAGCTTATTGAAAATAAATACTGATACCCTATTCAAAAAAGGTAGTGCATCCTCCCGTGCTAACGCTGAGGACAGCATCACGAATTATAGCATGGATGTTTTTTATGACAAGGAAGTTGGTCGCTTATCCTTAAACCTCTTCTATAGCAGGCAAATGAAAGACGGTTATGGCAATGATGTACGTGGTGATGAAAACAATGTGATCTACAATTTCAACATCAAACGGGATGGCAGCTTACTATTTAACCATATCCGTATTGCGGCGCAAACCAGATAAATCAAGCATTAGCACGATTCCTGTGCAATAAGCGGAGAAAAAATCAAAAAAATTTTTGGTCAATAGGTTTCAGCCCCTATTTTTGCACTCCCAACAAAAAAGGGAGCATAGCTCAGCTGGTTTAGAGCATCTGCCTTACAAGCAGAGGGTCCGCGGTTCGAACCCGTGTGCTCCCACAGAAAACCCTCCGATCACTCGGAGGGTTTCTTTTTCCCACAATTAGCTTAAAATTTAAGGTTAGCCACGTATTGCATTACACAAATACGCCGTTAATCATATAGCACCCTTAATTTTGCGCCATGTCAGTAAATCAACCATTCAATGAAACCAAATCCTGGGAGTCTCAGGATACGGATATTCTGACCAAGGATAGCGATGCTTGGCAGTTAATTGTATGGAATGATGAGGTAAACACTTTTGAATGGGTTATCGAAACCCTAATTGAGGTTTGCGACCATAGCACAGAACAAGCCGAGCAATGTGCTATGATTATTCATTTCCGCGGTAAATACGCTGTTAAAGTGGGCAATTATGAAACCCTCAAGCCCATGTGCGAAGCCATTACCGACCGTGGTATCGGCGCTACCATTGAAGAACTGGTTTCCTAAACGATCTATATGCCCCTCTATGCATTAGGAGAATCGCACTGGTTCCCGCCGGTGGAAGATGCATTGGAAGATGGACTATTGGCTATGGGTGGCGATTTAGCTCCTGAACGCCTCATCAAAGCCTACCGAAAAGGCATATTCCCTTGGTTTGAAGATGACATGCCCCTCTGGTGGTGCCCTGATCCCCGCTTTGTACTCTATCCTGAAGAATTGTACATCAGCAAGAGCATGCAGCAAGTGATTCGGAGAAAAGAGTTTGTTTTTAAAACCAATACTGCTTTTCCGCAAGTGATTGACAATTGCCGCGCCACACCTAGAATGGGACAAAACGGTACTTGGATCACACCGGAAGTAGCAACTGCTTACAAGAAACTACATACACTTGGTATCGCTCATTCAGCAGAAGCATGGCAAGACGGGCAATTGGTTGGTGGTTTGTATGGCATAAAAATGGGCAAGGTCTTTTTTGGCGAAAGCATGTTCAGCCATGTAAGCAATGCTAGCAAGTTTGCATTTATCCAATATGTGGAACAACTGAAGTTGGAAGGAATTACACTAATCGACTGTCAAGTATACACCAGCCACTTAGAAAGTCTTGGCGCACGTATGATCCCTAGAAAACTGTTCTGCAGTCTTTTAGACGAATTGATTGATTAACTACGATAGCCGTATAAGCGCTCTACATCTTTTACGATCATCTCCATGGGCTTCTCTGCGCCTTCGCGATCGTAGACCTGTTTTAAGCTACTACCAAAAATGAACGCAACACCTTGCCAAAAAGAAGCTGTAAATGACCCCTTGTATTCTTTGATGATTTCAAAACAATGTGCCCCAGTTTCTCGATAGATGAGCTTCATCAACACCTTGCCCTGATACACAGAAAGGCTAGTAAGTTTATCTGTAAACTCTTTCTTCAATTCTTTTTCCCTTTCGCGAATGATCCGCCTACGCATGGCTTTATCTGTTACGCCAGCCAGCTTAACATTGATCTCATTCATGATGCGACTAGCTGCTTTGGCATAAGGATAAGTAACATAAATAGCATTGCGTAATCTTGTCCACTCTGCCCAATACTTTCTTTGTGCAGGCGTGAGTTTCGTATAGACTGTTACTTCCGGTAAAACATATTGCGGCACAGTATCCCCTTCTGCATTGATGTATGCATAAACAGTATCCCGTTGTGGGATAAACTCTTGGGCATTTGCTTCATGGGAAAAAGCAGCACCCAGTAAGAGGATGGTTAGAATAATATGTTTGGCCAACAAACGCATCTGCTTAAAAATAGACATTGTTCTGCAGATTAATGCTGCCTTCACCCAAAAGGTAACCTTATCAAAAAGATAAAATCAGACGGCTTTAACAGATTTCCGGACGCGCTGCACGATCGACATCACAAATCCGGCTACCATTACCACAATACCCAACCAGAGTACGTTGATCATGGGGAACTCGTATACTTTCAAGGTAATCAAGTCTGTAATAGCCGAGCTTTCTTTTATACCAATTTCCAACTCGCCCTTCTCCTGATCCAATACCTTACTGAAACGCAGAGCCATGCTTTCCGCTACAACGGTGTCAGGCAAATCACGCACCTGCGTACCCTTGATGGCTAGGCCCGGATTGGCCTTGTATTGCTTACCCGTTTTGGAGAAGATGGTCATGTCTAAGAACAAGGCATTCTCATCTGCATTGTATTTTTTACCCTTCTCCTCTGCGGGATTCACCAGCACATCATTCAACACCAACATACCATTGCTGTAGAAAACAGTATCGCCTTTATGGATGGATCTGTTACGGTAAGTAGTGGTATCTGTGCCCTCGTTTCTGGTCAAGTAAGAAATGTATACGAAGATGTCTTTATGCCAATAATGTCTAGCATCAGGGTTAGCAGAAAAACCTTCGCCCTGATTGTTCTTAATCAAATCTGGGTACAACTTGAATGACTCACTGCTATCCTTTGCTTTGAAATCAATTTCAAAATATTGCTTGCGGTCGCGTGGGTTCAAAGTATCTCTTTGGTAAGTAACCATATACTTACCCATATCTGTTTCTACACCTTTGAAGAGTGTGATATTCTCTGCAGGGTCTTCACGCTTGTCTTTCTTGAATACAGCCAAACCTGTGGTATTCCAACTCAATACTGTCTTTTTACTGGAAGAAATCAGGATACCCACTAATACCAAACCAAAACCAACGTGTGCTACAGAAGCACCAGCAGCTTTCACTTTACCCTTCAATCCCAACCACACATAGCTGGCATTGGCTACTACCGCGTATACTGCAGCAAAAATGGCGAGATGAATCGCAAACAAAAATCCGGGACCTTGCTTATCGTAACGAACACCTCCAAAGAGGCTGATGGCCAAACTAATGACAACCGCAATCAAAGTTGGCAACCAAATTTTCTTACCAAACTGATCCTTGGGTGTGTCTTTGTATTTAAAAAATTGTGTAACAGCAGTCAGCAATCCTACCACAATGGCTACCCAAACCTGAATCTGGTTGTGTGCAAACTCTGGATCTTCCGGTGGCGCAATTTGTGTACCGAATACTTTATTGAATACTGGCGTAGATGTTTTCGCGATGATCACTACACCAGCGAGGAAGAAGACCAATGCACCAATAAACATCCAGAATTCGCGGCTATAGGTATTCTCTTCTTTAACGATTGCAGGAATGGATTTATATCGCGCAGCAAACAAACCAATCGAAGGAAACAAGAACACTAGTACAAATAACAACAACTGTGTGTTCATACCTAAATCCGTAAATGCGTGTACAGAAGTATCACCCAACACACCGCTTCTGGTTAAGAACGTTGAATACAGAATCAGGATAAACGTGATGATATAAAAGAAGTAAGTGCTTCTCAAAGAATAACCGGTACTCTTATAAATGAGGTTAGTGTGTAAACCAGCAATTAATGTTAACCAAGGCACCAGCGAAGCATTCTCTACAGGATCCCATGCCCAGTAACCGCCAAAAGACAAACTCTCATAAGCCCATGCAGCGCCCATCATAATACCTGTACCAAGAATAGCGCCAGTGAATGAAGCCCAAGGCAAAGCAGGTTTTATCCAACCATGGTCTTTGTTGTATAAGCCAGCTATCGCATATGCGAAAGGCACGATGGTAGAGGCAAAACCCAAGAACAATACTGGCGGGTGAATTACCATCCAATAGTTCTGCAGCAATGCATTCAAGCCATTACCATCTTTGATCTTAGATAGGTAATCAGGCATGCTGAAAATCGGTGCATCCATTTCATTTCGCAGGAGTACAAACGGACTGCTGCCCACTTTCACACCAAAGAAATAAATACCAATAATCATGGTAGCAATAGTGAACTGAGCAAAGCTCACTACCGTCATCACACCCGGCTCCCACTGCTTCGACTTCCAGATCAATATCCATCCCAATACACAATGCCAGAAACTCCACAACATGAAGCTTCCTTCCTGACCTTCCCAGAAACAACTCAACAAGTATTCTATTTGCAAGCTACGGTCACTGTGCTGCCAAGCATATTTGTACTCGAACAAGTGATTAGAAATAATGTAGTACAACACCACAAACAAACCCAATACCGAAACTGATTCCAGAAAGAAAGCACCACGTGCTATACGAATCCAGTTTTGACGATCTGGACCTAATTGCTTTTTATTGGCAATAAAGTACGCAATGGTTGCTACGATAGATGCCACCAGCGACAAAACAGCAAAAAATTGACCTATTTGTCCTGGTAAGAGATGTTCGCCTAAATATTGCATGGGAATAAATAGTACATCCCGAACGATGCCGGGATGATGAGTAAATTATTTTGTGGTGCCTGCCTGCTCTAATTCTTTACTGGCAGCTTGCATGTCGTCTTTGTATTTGCTTGGACACTTCATCAAAATATCCTTGCATTCAAAATGATCACCGTCCATACGGCCCTTCAGCACCAAACGCTCACTTTTTTCCATATCGGTTGGCTTGGTATTGTGGTAAACCACCTTAACAGCATTACCCAAGGTATCAATGGCAGTAAAAGAGAGGTAATTGGGATTTTTTACGGGATCGTAATCCATGGGCTGGGTTTTATCCAGCTTGGCAATCAGATTCACGAATTTGCCCTCCTTCTTTTTGGCAGAAGCCACAGTTTCGTAGGTGGTCAAATCCCCAGTATAACTAATTAATACTGTGATAGATATAGCAATCAACACCAGAATCACAATATGCATCTTCTTCATAGATAGCCGTTTGTGCGCAAAAGTAAATTAAAAACACTTGGCGGGCACAATCGTTTGATGAATCGCCCTGTTAAAAAGCGAAACTTCCACAACCACCTTAAAAATTGTGCAGAAACCGAATAGCCTTTTTTGGTGTGACAATTAGCCACTAATTTGCGGCGCTCTTAGCAAGCAACTTATGACCGATCTATCGAATTTCAACCCGAACTCTGCCGGTAACCCGAATAACAACATTTTCGGCCTACCCTTTTCAGAAGATGAATCACGACTGGTTTTGTTGCCAGTGCCCTGGGAAGTAACGGTAAGTTACGGTGCAGGTACAGCCAGATCAGCAGAACATATTTTCAAAGCCAGCTTACAAGTTGACCTGTATGACAACGACTATCCCGATGCATGGAAACAGGGCTATCACATGAAAGATGTGGACAAGAAGATTCTGTTGAAAAGCGATTATCTGCGTAAAGAAGCTGAGCTCTACATAGACTATATCTCTAAAGGTGAAGCTTTGGAGAAAAACAAATTCATGTGCAAAAGCTTGAAAGAAATCAACGAAGGCAGTCACATGTTGAATGATTGGGTGGAAGCCAAAACACAAGAACTCTTAGACAAGGGTAAACTGGTTGGTTTGATTGGTGGCGATCACAGCACACCGCTCGGTTTCTTAAAAGCATTGGCTAAAAAACATGGCCAGTTCGGCATCATCCAAATTGATGCACATTGCGATCTGAGAAAAGCATACGAAGATTTCAAGTACTCACATGCGTCTATTATGTACAATGTGTTGACAGAAATCCCTGAGGTGAGCAAATTGGTACAGGTGGGTATTCGCGATTATTGCGATGAAGAATGTGCTTGTATTCAGGAAAGTCCTGAGCGCATCATCACTTACTTCGATCAGCACATCAAAGAACGCCAGTTTGAAGGCGAAAGCTGGAAATCTATTGTAGACGAAATTGTGGCTCATCTTCCACAACAAGTTTATATCAGTTTCGATATTGATGGCTTGGACCCCAAACTCTGTCCCAACACAGGCACACCTGTGAATGGTGGTTTTGAAACAGAACAAGTCTTGTATCTGTTCAAAAAGATCAAAGCTAGTGGCCGACAGTTCATTGGTTTTGATTTGGTGGAAGTAGGTGTTGGCGAAACCGATTGGGATAGCAATGTGGGCGCACGTCTTTTGTACAGAATTTGTAACATGATGGTGCACGCATGAGTACATACGACTTTGTGATAACCACCAAAAGGCCTTCTTATCGGTATATCGATTGGACAGGGCAATTGATGATCTTTATTGCATTAATAGAATTGGGTACAGGGCTCACTGAATGGACAAATCAAAAATGGACCATTCTCGTTTCCATTCTATCCATGCTTTTATTCTGGGCTTATCAACGATTTAATAAACGAAAGACCCACCAACCATACTATCGCACTCCCTTATTTATCGCAGCCATTGCATTATATTATTTAGCAGGCTATCCGGTATGGCTGGCTGTCTTATATGTTGCAGCAGGTATTGTAGAAGGCCTTGCGAAGTTTCCGGAAGAAATTGGGTTTAATACAGATCAGGTCGTGTTCAATACTCTTCCGAAAAAAGTTTATAACTGGAATGAGTTTTCCAATGTGCTCATTAAAGATGGTGTGATTACTATTGATTTCAAGAATAACCGCCTCTTTCAAAAAGATTTGCAGGAACCTGTTTATGCATCGCTCGAAAAAGAATTCAACACTTATTGCAAGGAACAATTGCAGATCAGCGCTGAATCCGGAAACTAAAATTGCGTGTTCTGTTTGGGGTTGGCCCTAATACGCCAATGGTTTGTACACCTGAAAGTGAGAAGATTCCGTCAGCAAAATAAGCTACGCCAACAACGCCATATAGCACATCTAACCAATCTATGGGTTTCTGACTAAAAGCTACGCCTGCCAATGTTGCGCCCAAGCCTGATTGCAGCACAGAAAACACCACACTCGACCAGTGTCGATAGTGATACACGCCATGCAGTTTACTCAACGGAATATCTACGGTTTGTTTCTTGCCTTTGATCTGTAACACTGAATCATTCAGGATTGTCAGCACACCTTTCTGCGTCAATAATGCTTCATCCTTTGCATAAGTAAATGTATAGGGCTTGCCTTCTACAAAAGACATTTGTCGCTTCCCCTTTTCAGCAATCAACAAACCCTTTTGAGCGTTGAGCTGATAAATACATAAGAAGCCAAGTATCACCACCAGAGCTTTCATAAATATTTTTATTAAATGTAGTTCGGCATGGAGAATCCTTCAAATAGCACTCAACACCTGTATGTATAAAACCACCCTCCCTTAACGATTCTCTAAGGTTCTGTCTGATTCAGCTATTTTTGCAGCTAAATCCACTGATTTTGAGCTTAGCACATTCTCCATATCTCCTGTACTCCGACGGTCAAGGCAATATTTTTGAAGACACCAGTCTCTACGCTGTAGGCAGAGCCGGATGGGATGCTTTTCCTATTCCTGAGGAAGATTGGATTGTTTTACCTGATGGTGGCAATTTGTATGAACTGCCCGGTAGAAAAGGCATTGGTATTGATGTTGCCACAGGCGAAATGCGTTTGTGCGATAAGGGATGGGCTGTAGCAGCTTTCATTCCACCGGCACATACCGGTTTATGGCTAGCTGCTTATGAAACTGATGCCGATGCACCTACCCTGCCTTTGTTCTGTTACACCGCTGCAGGTTGGTATAACAATCAGTTCTATGTAACCGCTGTGCGCATTGAGCAAGACATTCGCCAGGAATGTGCGGGTTATGATGATACCAAGATCAAATCAGGTACTCAAAACTTATTGGAGACATATCCGCAAAACCGTTTGGTGAAACACCTGATGGAGAACTGCTGTATGACGTATAATTGTCCGGCAGCGAGAAATTTCTCTTTATCACGTTGGGAATGTCCCGTGCCTACTTCACCGGCTTGTAATGCCAATTGTATTGGTTGTATTTCCTTCCAGCCGGAAGAAGAGCAAATTGTTTCTACACAAGACCGACTCACATTCAAACCCAGCGCAGAAGAGATTGTGGAGTTTACCGTACCGCATTTGATGACGGCACCATTTCCTATCGTGAGTTTTGGTCAGGGCTGCGAAGGGGAACCCTTGCTCATGTGGGAAACCATCCGTGAGGCAATTATTGAAATCAGAAAGCATACCGATCGCGGCAGCATCAATATCAACACCAATGGTTCCAGACCAGAATGGGTGAAAGCATTGTGTGAAGCCGGATTGAACAGCATTCGCGTTAGCACCAACTCTGCACGCAAGCATATTTATGAAGCGTATTACCGTCCCAACAACTACAGCTTTGAAGACATCGTAGAGAGTATCAAAGTAGTGAGAAGTTATGGTGGCTGGGCGAGCATCAACTATTTTGTTTTCCCGGGCATGACGGATAGTGTGGAAGAATATGAAGCGCTGCGTAAGCTGATAAAGGAAACTGATCTCAGCATGATTCAGTGGAGAAATTTCAATATTGATCCTGACTGGTACCTGGGTAAGATTAATGTGAGTGATACCGGAGAAATGATAGGTGTGAAACAAATGCAGGATTTGATTCGTGAAGAATTCCCTAACCTGAAGTTTGGTTATTTCAATCCGCCCATGGAACGCATCAAGGGTAATTACGCAATGGACTTTGCACATTAAGCAGGCAATTTGAAACAAACAGCTACAGCAGGCATTCTTTTGGCGCTTGTTGCCACTTTGATCTGGAGTGGCAATTTCATCATTGCACGTGCAATCTATGCAGATATCTCGCCTATTACACTTTCCCTGTTTCGCTGGGCAACGGCGTCGTTAATTCTGTTGCCATTTAGCATACAGAAAACAAGCGCAGCTTGGCCCATCATTCGCCAAAACATTAGCTATTTTTTTTGGACTGCATTAACTGGTATCACACTCTTCAACACTTTTGTCTATGTGGCGGGGCATTATACGACTGCTACCAATATGGCTTTGATTGGTACCACTTCTTCGCCCATTTTCGCCATGCTGATGGCAGCTGTGTTCTTGAAAGAAGCTTTGTCGTGGCAAAGAATATTAGGCGTACTACTTTGTATTAGTGGCATTTTATTGCTGATTACAAAAGCCAGTTGGTATAACTTATTGCATATTCATTTTTCCGTGGGGGATATATGGATTTTGTTGGCGGGACTATCTTTCGCCATCTATAATTTGCTCGTACGCAGAAAGCCTGCTGGCATTTCACCCATTGTTTTCTTGTTTACCATTTTCGGCTTTGGCACTTTATTGCTATTACCCTTCAGCATGATAGAGTTACAACAAGGTGGCATAGTGATTAGTAGCATGAAGCTTTGGAGCATGATTGCTTACCTAGGTTTGGGCACATCTGTGATTTCGTTCTTGTGTTGGAATGCCGCGATTGAAAGATTGGGCGCAGTGCGCACAGCATTATTTGGCAACCTCATTCCTATTTTCAGTTCTATTGAAGCATTAATTTTATTGAAAGAGTCCTTTACCTGGTTACATGCTACTAGTGCGGCATTGGTGTTGATGGGTTTATTTATTGCCAATAACTTTTTTAAAGTGAAACGCGCATGATCGACTGGCAGATGATCTTACTACTTTGTGCATTCGCCTTTCTCGCAGGCTTTGTAGATGCCATCGTAGGCGGTGGTGGTTTGATACAAACACCTGCAGCGTTGATTTTATTGCCCAATCTGCCTGTAGCCACCGTCATTGGTTCCTTAAAAATTCCTTCTTTTAGTGGAACAGCTTTTGCGGTAGTGCAATACCTAAAAAAGGTAAAAGTCTATTGGATGCAGATTGCCGTAATGTGTGCAGTTGCATTTAGCGCAGCGTATTCTGGCTCCATGCTATTGAGTATGGTGAGCAATAAATACATGAAGCCCATCATCTTTATTGTACTCTGTGGCGTTGCCATCTATACATACACGAGAAAACAATTTGGACAAGAGAAAACAAAGACATTAACGTCTACACAAAACTGGATTCGCTCTATTACCATCAGTCTCATCATTGGTTTTTACGATGGGTTTATTGGTCCGGGCGCAGGCAGCTTTTTGGTATTGGCTTTTATTGCTGTGTTGGGACATGATTTTTTGCACGCCAGTGCGCACGCCAAACTCGTGAACTTAGCTACCAATCTGGGCTCTATTCTCTTGTTTGTATTGAAAGGCTCCATCATCTGGAGTATCGCCATTCCTATGGCGGTAAGCAATGCATTGGGTGGTATACTCGGTGCAAGAACAGCTATTGCCAAAGGCAATCAATTCATCCGCATCTTCTTTCTGCTAGTAGTATTCGGTACCCTCTTACGTTTTGGGTACGATATCTTCTTCAAGTAGGCAAAGGTTTTGTGAAAGCATTCCGTCGAAGGGGAACATTAACCTTTCCTTGTAGTGAAAAGTGCATGTCGGCCTTTTCTTTGTGAAGTTTTCAACATTGCCACAGCGGCAGCCAAACCCTTGTAGATTTGTTATGTACGCAACAGCCATGCAATTGAGTTACGAAAGAAGCAAGAACGCCAAAGCCGCCGCGATAACCACAGTCATCTGCGGAAGCATACTCTTGCTCTTCTTTTTAGTGCAATGGCAAATACCTGTTGAACCGCCCATGCCGATGGATGAAGGCATTGAAGTGAATCTGGGTAATAGCGAAACAGGCTTGGGCGATATCCCACCTCAAATTCCTGGTGATCCTGCACCGGATGCAACTGAAGCAACCAAGCCTCCGCCTACAACTACCCCTACGGAATCCAAGATTGAAGCTGACCCAACAGACGATCCGGAATCTCCTGAAGTGAATACTGCAGCCAAAAAGCCGGAGAACAAAGTATTGAACAATACCTCCGTTAATAAACCGCTTACTAAACCTGCTACTGCTGCAGCAACGACTGTAGCTGCTAAGCCCAAAGCCTTGTTCACAACACCGGGCGCCACAGGCACCGGCGGTAATAATGCCGACAGCTATAATGGTATACGCAATCAAGGAATTGCAGGCGGCACAGGCGATCAGGGTAAGCCTAATGGCAATCCCAATGCTGACAGCTATACCGGCAATGGTGAATCAGGTAATAGCGGCGTGCGCATTAGAAGCGGCTTGGATGGTCGACGTATTACACGCTTACCTTCTTTTGAAGATGATTTTAACGAGAATGCAAAAGTAGCTGTAGACATCACCGTTGATGCCAATGGTGCAGTAATCAGTGCCGTAGTGAATCCGCGTGGCACAACTACCACCAACCAACAGATTCGCAATATTGCTTTACGCAAAGCCCGTCAGCTGAAATTAAATCCCGGCAACGAAGCTGAACAAACCGGCACCATCGTTTTCGATTTCAAACTGCGGGGTTGATTATCTTGCAGCCTGCATGAATTACCAGCAGACCATTGAATATCTTTTTTCTCAATTGCCCATGTTTAGCCGACTGGGCGCTGCGGCATATAAAAAAGACCTGCACAACACCATTGCACTCTGCGAAGCACTAGGCAACCCACATCACCAATTCAAAAGCATTCACATAGCCGGCACCAATGGCAAAGGTTCTACCAGTCATATGCTAGCAGCAATTCTGCAAACAGCCGGATACAAAACTGGTCTATACACTTCCCCTCACCTACAGGATTTCCGTGAGCGCATCAAAGTAAATGGAGCGATGTGCAGCGAGGAATTCGTGGTTCGCTTCACCGAAAGAATTCAACCACTGATTACTGAACTACAACCCTCTTTTTTTGAGATTACTGTTGCGATGGCTTTCAGTTGGTTTGCTGAACAGCAGGTAGATATCGCAGTAATTGAAACAGGCTTGGGAGGCCGATTAGATAGCACGAATATCATTCAACCGGAACTTAGCATCATCACCAATATTGGCTGGGACCATATGAATCTGTTGGGCAATACATTGGAAGCGATTGCAGGCGAAAAAGCAGGTATCATCAAACCCAATACCCCTGTGGTGATTAGCGAAGCTAGCGGCACTATCGCAAATGTATTTACGCAACAAGCCAAGCAACAAAACGCGGCACTTGTCTTTGCAAAAGATATCCGACAAATAGACAATGCTGTATACTCGAACAGGCATTTGCAAGTAAGCGTCAAGCACGAACAAAAAACTGACGACTACCTACTTGATCTAAACGGATTGTATCAAACAAACAACCTTTTAGGCGTATTAGCAGCTGTTGATATGCTGCAAGCAAAGGGCTGGAAAATTAGTGACGAACAAATCAAGATAGCCTTAGCAAACGTGAAACCACTCACCGGCTTATACGGCAGATGGGATATCATTCATGAATCGCCCTTGGTGGTATTAGATGTAGGGCATAATGAAGATGGTATTCAACAAATCGTTCGCCAGCTTAAACATACATCATACGAGCAACTGCATATTGTGACAGGCATGGTGAGGGATAAGGATGTAGATAAGGTACTCACGCTTTTACCCAAGGATGCGCACTATTACTTTACAAAGGCGCAAATACCCAGGGCACTACCTGAAAATGAATTACTGGCAAAAGCAATAATGAATGGATTGAGCGGACAAGCTTACGCAGATGTGAATACTGCATTGCATGTTGCTTTGTCTGCAGCAAATGAAAAGGATTTAGTGCTGGTTTGCGGTAGTGTATTTGTAGTTGGAGAAGTGGACAGATCAGCCCTTACGCGTTAGCCAACCTAATTTCACTGCAGCGGCGAACATAGCCCCCGCTTGTATGCCATGCGTGAATTGATGTGCTAAAAGAAAATCCAAAAACTGATCTTTACTGTAATAGATCAATTCCAAATCTTCAAAAGCATCTAAATTCTGCGCCACTGTTTTCTTGGCGTTACGCGCAATAAAAAACCAAGCCATATTACTCTCCAATGGCGGATTAGGATGTACTTGAAATAATAACTCTACATCCTCACTTACATAGCCCGTTTCTTCACGCATTTCACGCTTCACCGCATCGATTGGTGCTTCACCGGGATCAATCATGCCACCAGGTAATTCAATAGACACAATACCAGCTGCATGTCGGTATTGTTTTACCAATACCACTTGCTCATCTTCTGTTACAATCAGTACATTGCAAAAGCTGGGAATATCGAGAATGATATAAGGTGATAGAATTCTACCGTCCGGTAATTCGCAAGCTTCTTCACGTACCTGCATCCACTTACGATGAAAGGTAATATCAGAAGATAAAATACGCCAAGATTGTTCCATTACTGAATGTTTAGCTTGCCCATATGCATGAGGGCATATAAAATGGTGCAAGTTTGCATGGATTGTATGAATCCCTGCTTTTTGAATAAATCAATGAACTCATCCCACTCTACCAAGAACACTTCTACATCTTCTTCCATATCTCTTGCAGCAGTTGGATCATATTCACCACCTGTTGCTAGAAACATGCGCATCAAATTGGTATTGGTTGTAGGGTTGGGAGAAATGGCACCTAAATATTCGATCTTCTCAAAACGATAACCAGTTTCCTCTAAGAGCTCTCTAGCCATCGCATCTTCCAGACTGGCATCGGATCCATCCACACATCCACCGGGCAGTTCTGTTGATATCACACCCAAACCATGACGATACATGCGCTCTAAAATCACTTTGCCATCTTTGGTTATCGCCACAGCAGTTGCATAATCGGGAAAGCCGTACACGTAAAATGGCGCAACAATTTTACCGTCAGCAGTCTGGCAGGTATCAGCACGCACATCCGTCCACTTGTCCTTCAGCAGTTGTTTCGACTCTAGCGTTGTCCAACGTAGTTCGCGCATCTTACCAACCTTTTTGTTCTCTCAGAGAAGTGATATGCGCTGTATGGTGTTTGCCATGCCATGCATACATGCCCAACAAATGCCACAGCGTAAACTCCTTACCATGCTGCGGATGAATCACCGAACGATTCAATAAAACCGTTTCTGATAAATCCTTGATGGCTTCATACCAACGCAGGTGCAAGGCATGCAACAGTGTAAGCGATACATTCACCGGTACCCTAGCTACATCGGCCAAAGCAGTCCAAGCCACTTCATCATAAGGCTTGATGGTTGGTTGCTCTTCCGTTAACCCAAGTTTAAACCGCGTATAGGCATTCATATGACTATCCGCTACATGGTGTATCACCTGCTTTAACGTCCATCCACCTTCGCGATAAGGCGTATCTAGTTGTGCTTCATCTAAGTTTTGAATCGCTAACTCCAATGCTTGCGGTAGGAACTTGATATCGAGTAACCATTCCTGTAATTGCTTTTCGGAGAAAGGTTGGGGCTCGTATTGACCTATGGGGTAACGCGGATCTGTTGACATAATTGATTGTTAGGCCTCGCGCAAAGCGTGACCGGTTAAATGAATAAATACATCTTCTAAGTTTGCCTGCTTCACTTCTTTTGGTCTTTCAAAACCGGTGGCGACCAATTCATCTATCAGTTGATCCGGCGAATTGATGGCAATGATTTTACCACTATCAATAATGGCCACCCGATCGCACAAGACTTCTGCTTCATCCATGTAGTGTGTAGTAATGATAACAGTAGTTCCCTTAGCACGGATATCACGAATCAAATCCCAGAGATTTCTACGCGCCTGCGGATCCAAACCTGTGGTAGGCTCATCCAAGAAAATAATCTTAGGTTGATTAATGAGTGTGGTAGCGATAGAGAAACGTTGCTTTTGTCCGCCACTCAATTCTTTATACTTGGCTTTTGCCTTATCGCGCAGATTCACACTATCCAATAGAGTAAGCGGATCAATGGTTTGATTATACAAGCCTCCAAACAATTCCAGCAACTCCGTCAAATTCAAACCGGGATAATAGCCAGATGTCTGTAACTGAACACCAATGATTTTTTTGATTTCATTTGGCTGCTGATCCAGATCAAAACCATTTACTAGAATCTTACCTGCAGATTTCTCTCGCAGGGTTTCGATGATTTCCAATGTGGTGGACTTACCTGCACCATTGGGCCCTAGCAAGCCGAATATCTCTCCTTCATACACATCAAAGCTGATACCTTTCACCGCTTTGAAATCGCCGTACGACTTATGTAAATCTTGCACCGATATAATGGTCTTGCTCATAGTCATTTATTTTCCAAGAGGAATGCGCAAACTGAATTTGGTATTGGATGCATTGCCCGGTTGTTTCGCTGCAGGAAAACTCATGGCAGCTGCACGCAAGTGTTGCGTTGCTAAACCATTCAATACCCCACCTGTTCCGCTACACACAATACCGCCACCCAATAACCACCAACGGGCACTGTTGTTTTGATTGTTCCAAATGATGACAGAACTCAATGCAGCAGCCGTACCCAGAAAGTTCAACACCACTGCACCGGTTTTGTTACGCTTGTATTGTTGAAAATGCATGGTTACTTCGGGCTGATTCAACTGGTTAACCAATGCTGATAATTGCTTATTACCGGAGAACAATCTGCCCTGATATACCAAAGCAGGTCTGGAGATTGCCGGAATAAAACCCAATCCAGCTGGATTGTGGTAATACAATTGCGCATCCAATACAGGTGTTTGCGCTTTGAGTGCATGCACACTGCAAAAGCAAATCAGTACAACCAAGAATCTACGCATCATATTCTTTTAAGTGTTGTTCCAATTCATCCATCATCAGCTTGCTGCCTACAAAGAATGGCGAACGCTGATGCAATTCAGTTGGCTTAATGTCTAAAATTCTTTGTTTACCATTAGTGGCTACCCCACCTGCTCTTTCAATGATGAAGGCAAAAGGATTGCACTCATACAACAAACGCAGCTTACCGCCTGGTTTATCCGACATACCGGGATACATGAAGATGCCGCCTTTGATCAAGTTGCGGTGCACATCGGCCACCATGCTACCGATATACCGTTGCGTATAGGGACCACCATTACTCTTATTCTTTTTCTGACAAGTGGTGATATACTGTTGCACTCCCTTACTGTACTGGAAGAAATTACCGTGATTCACAGAATAGATTTTACCTGAAGGTGGACATTGAATATCCGGATGACTCAAGCAAAACTCACCAATGGATGGATCAAGGGTAAAACCATTCACGCCGCGACGAGTTGCATACACAAACATGGTACTACTTCCGTAGATCACATAGCCTGCTGCTACTTGCTGATTGCCGGGCTGCAGAAAGTCTTCTTTTGTACAAGGCTTACCGATTTCACTAACGCGACGATAAATACTGAAGATGGTTCCGATAGACACATTCACATCAATATTGGCAGAACCATCCAAAGGATCAAATAAACAAACGTATTTGCTGTTATTGCTCACTTCATCATCAAATATCTCAATCTCATCCAACTCTTCGCTGCCAATACCAGCACAACTGATACCATGCTTTAGTACACCAACCAATTGGTTGTTGGCGTACACATCTAATTTTTTTACATCTTCACCTTGTACGTTAGTATGACCTGCATCACCAAGAATATCTACCAATCCTGCTTTATTCACTTCCACATTCACACGCTTGGCCGCTAGTCCGATATCTCTTAACAAGCTGCTCAGCTCACCCGTAGCAGAGGGAAAATTGCGCAACTGCTGCAGGGTAAACTCATCCAGTGTTAATACCTTTCTGTTAATCATCATATGGGTTATCGTTTGCTGGTAAAGATAGGACGGATTTATACCCAAGCATCGGTAAAATGGGCAAAATTCGTCCGGCAAACAGGGGCAGGCTTGAGTATCTTTGTAACATTATTGATGGAAAAGCAGGAACTATGATCAAGGTATTCAAATTCGGCGGCGCGAGTGTCAATAGTGTGGAGCGGATTCAACACCTAGCAAAGATTTTGGAGCAATATCAGCAAGACAAGCTTGTCCTGATCATTTCTGCAATGGGAAAAACCACCAATGCATTAGAAAAAGTAGCCGAAGCTTTCTATGCAGGCAATCAGGAAGAAGCCATCCAGCTTTTCCATGTGGTGAAACAACAGCACCTTACCACGGCCAAATACCTACTGGTTACCCATTACAATGCCTGTCACGACCAACTCAATGATTTCTTCACTGAAGCAGAATGGTTGCTACACGATAAACCCGTAAGAAACTACGACTACTATTACGATCAACTGGTCTGTATCGGCGAATTACTCAGCACCTGCATTATCAGTTACTTCTTAAATGAAAAGGGTTTGTCCAACACATGGATAGATATCCGTGATCTCTTACGAACAGATGACAATTTCCGTGATGCCAATGTGGATTGGGATTTCTCAGCACCTAGAATCCATAAAGCCATTCACGAAGCCATCAGCCAAACCAATTGTTGTATTGTGCAGGGCTTTATCGGTAGTACAGATGAAAACGAAAGCACTACACTGGGCAGAGAGGGCAGCGATTTTACCGCAGCGATTGTAGCCAATGTTTTAGATGCTAGCGGCCTCACTATTTGGAAAGATGTAGAAGGTGTGATGAATGCCGATCCACGTCAGTTTCCGGAAGCGCAATACATTAGTGAGTTAAGTTTTGAAGAAGTGATTGAAATGGCCTATTACGGCGCACAAGTGATTCACCCAAAGACGATCAAGCCATTACAGAACAAGCGCATTCCACTTTACGTGAAATGCTTTTTAGACACCAGCCTACCGGGCACAGCCATCACAGGTAAAAAAGTGAAGCAATTGCCTCCGGTGATTGTACTCAAGAAAGATCAGGTGTTGATGCATTTGCATAGTCAAGATTTCTCTTTTGTAGGTGAGAAGCCATTGGGCGATTTATACACCATCTTTAACGAAACAAGGTTTCGTCCCAACCTGATCCAAACAGGTGCGATTAGTGTGCAACTCTGCGTAGACAATCGTCCTGAAAAATTAGATCAATTAGCCGCTAAAGCTGCAGCCATTTTTGATGTACAAATTGAAAAAGGATTAACACTGCTCACCATTCGCCACTATACGAATGAGTTACTAGAAAAAATGACGGAAGGGAAACGCATTGTACTAAAACAACAGACGACAGAAACAGTCCAGGTTTTATACCATGAATGATTGATTCAGGTACTTAGCCAGTAGCGTACTTAATTCTTCCTGCTTAAATGGCTTCACTAGAATATCATTGATGCCCGCAGCTTTATACGCTTCCACATCATCCTTGAAGATAGAAGCAGTCATGGCAATAATGGGCACATTCGCTTTAGCATGATGACCGGATTTGCGGATACGCATAGCCAGCTGATCACCTGTAAGCTTGGGTATATTGATATCGGCCAATACAATATCGTAGTGGTTGTTTTCAAATAACCGCAGTGCTTCTTCACCATCCTTGGCTACATCAAAAATCATGGCTGCTTTTTTCAGAAGCATGGTCAAAAGCATCACATTCATCTCATTATCCTCAACCATTAATGCTTTTCTACCTAAGAATATTTGCTGTGGCTGATGTGCTTGCTTTTCCAAAGAAGGTGCAAAAGCAATTGTGTATGGCAGAATAAAACTGAACAAAGAACCCTTACCAACAGCACTTTCCACCTTCATTTCACCACCCTGTAATTCAACCAGCATTTTACAAATAGGCAAGCCTAATCCAGTACCCTGTACAGCCCTTCTACCCTCCTTGCCATTATTCGTTGCCTGTGCAAATTCTTCAAAAACCATCCCAAGTTGATCTGCTGGAATACCAATACCCGTATCACGCACAGAAACCTGCAATTCTAAATCTTTAGTATTCCTAATAGGCAATGAAGCAACCAATTCTACCGTACCTTTTTCAGTAAATTTCACCGCATTGCTCACCAGGTTGAACAAGATTTGCTTCAAGCGATACGCATCACCAATCACCATCAGTTCTTCATCAATTTCCAGCCGACTGATCAACTGTATACCCTTATTCGCAGCCGACATAGAGAAAGCGAATACAACTTCACCTATTACTTTCTTCAATGAGAAAGCTTCCTTAGATAATTGCAGTTTACCTGCATCTAGTTTAGAGAAATCGAGAATATCATTCACAATTGTCAGCAAGTGATCGGAAGATGCAGTAATGGCTTGCGCGAATTTTTTCTTATCAGGATCAGCTTCTTGCTTTTCAATCAACTCAGCAAAACCAATTATCGACGTTAAAGGCGAGCGAATTTCATGACTCATGTTGCTAAGGAAACGCGTTCTTGTTCTAGCAAGTCTTTCCGCTTCTTCTCTGGCTTCAAGAATATCTTTTTCATATGTCACCATCTTGAAGATATTATACCCCAACACAAGGATAATGATGATGATCACACCTAATGAACCATAAGAGAGTAGCTCAATATTTTTCTTCGCTGCAATGATACTCACAATACCCCGCTGGTTTTCTTCCTGTTTGGTTTGCTCCTCTCTTTCACGAATGGTTTTTCTGGCGTCATTGAGCGCATACAAAAGCGTGAGTGACCCTTCTGCAAAAAGTCTTTGTTGCTGTTGTACAAAAGATTGAAATGCTTGCGGACGCTTAGTCGCGAAACCCAATATATCTACCTGCATCTGCCGAACTGTAGCTGTATCTGAGTACAACTGTGTTGTATCTGCCGACAAAAATTCTTTCCTGATTTGTTGCAATTCTTCGAAAGGGAGTTCTGCTAGAATATTGGTGCCATTATCGCTTTGTGCAGGCGAGCTCAATAACCGATTAAGCACATAGATTCGCTTGCCCAACATGAGCTTTTTATTCAGCTGCTGTCTGATACTCGTGACCAAAGCACTGTCTTCGCCAACTTGTAGTTCATCTAAATACTGAGACATTTTAACCATATGTCCCTCATATTGCTCCAGATAATTTCGCTCATTAGAGGCGGCATAAATCATGTACTTATTATCTGCAAGCGACAATTCATCATTCGCATCTCTTAACAAAGTGAGGCTAACACTTTCCTGAGCCAATAAATCCACGTTATCACCCAGCGTAGAAAGGTTACGAACTGTAACAATATTGCTGAAAAGGATGGCCACGATCACCAGCAAACACACGGCGATCAGGGTAAAATTCGATCTGGAAAGACGAGGTATTCCTTTCATTGGGCCATTTTTGCCTGCAAATGCATTCTGCAGCAGCTTATCAGAGTGGGAAAATAGGCTGCTTCGCCTAGAAAATCAAATAATCACCACGCTTATTTACCGCAATCACGGGTAAGCGATGCTTTTGCTCAAAGAGCTGGTACGCTTTTTCCATACTGCTTACCAACTTGTTATAGCCGGGCTTATCCTTGATGGTTGTCTCCAACCAAAGCTGTCGCTCTGTTTTACCAAACTTCACCGGGAAAATATGTACGGGAATAAAATCTTGTCCGGCCCCTTTGGCCAAAGTAGCCAACACATAGACCTCCTCAACCGGATCATTTTGCAGTGGCAGACAGCCAATGGTTACACAAGCACCATGGATATAAATATCATTACCGGGCTGTTGTTTGTCTGATAAAATCTTGTCCGAAGCGTTGGGATAATTTAAGCCCAGTGATAAATGG